>Ga0182021_10007358_pt1 | contig 13041 bp, 5 predicted proteins | sample 612E3MmetaG_FD_120493 | JGI IMG/M metagenome (GOLD analysis project Ga0182021, IMG submission 120493) | Permafrost microbial communities from Stordalen Mire, Sweden - 612E3M metaG (Illumina Assembly) | ecosystem: Environmental > Terrestrial > Soil > Wetlands > Permafrost | place: Sweden... | reverse complement strand
TCCGCAGGCCCTGGTCCAGTTTGCCGGTCCCTACCAGAATATTTATGGTGAAGAACAGTACTTCCAGCGCCTGGCAGGACGCATCCAGGAATACCAATCCAGCGGTCACTGGCAGTTCCTGGGGCCGCTTTCAGCCAGCCAGCTTTCTACCTTCTATCCAAATATTGACCTGCTGGTGCTGCCCAGTCTCAACTCAACCGAAGCTTTCGGCCTGGTGCAGATTGAAGCCATGCTGAACGGGGTGCCGTGCGTGGCCTCCGACCTGCCCGGGGTGCGCCAGCCAGTGGGCCAGCATGCCATGGGTAAAATTATCCCCATCGGCGATTCGGCTGCCCTGGCTGAGGCCGCAATTACAGTGCTCAAGGACCCTGAGGCTTATCAGGGTGAGCCACGGGCGATTGCCCAGCGCTACCAGCCCGATACCATTGCGGTTGAATACGAGGGCTTATTTGCTGAAATGCTGGGGGAATTAAAGGCCAGCTAATTTCAAACGAAAGTTATAATTATTCTTTATGAAAAAATCAACAATCCACTCCAGGGATTTTCTGGGAATGCAATTACGGGATATGCCTTACTTCCGGGCCGTGCTGCGGGCTGTGGAATGCCGTTTTTACCAGGATTACCGCCTGCAGGGTCCGGTCCTGGACCTGGGCTGCGGTGACGGGCATTTTGTCACCCAGGCTTTTGACCATCCCCTGGATGTTGGCGTAGATCCCTGGACCGGCCCGGTGCATGAGGCTGAAAAACGGGGCGGCTACCTGCTCACCATCCAGGGTTACGGCGACCGGCTGCCGTTTGAGGATGGTCATTTCAACAGCGCCATCAGTAATTCGGTCCTGGAGCACATTCCGGATGTGGATTCGGTGGTTTGTGAGATTGGCCGGGTGCTGAAACCCGGGTCTATGTTCTTGTTTTGTGTGCCCAATCAAAACTTTCTTTCAAACCTTTCGGTTTCAAATTTTTTAGATCGGATTCGCATGCACCGTCTGGCCGATGCTTACCGCTCCTTTTTCAACCGCATTTCCCGGCACCAGCACTGCGACAGCCCCGAGGTGTGGCAGGTGCGTTTAAAAACCGCTGGTTTCCGGGTTGAAAAGTGGTGGCATTATTTTTCACCTGAAGCCCTGCATATCCTCGAGTGGGGCCATTATTTTGGCCTGCCGTCCTGGGTAATCCATGCTGTTTTCAAGCGCTGGCTGCTGGTGCGCAGTGATTGGAACCTGGCCCTGACCCGCTCGATTGTCCGTCGGGCGTACGATGAACATCCAAAACAACCGAAGGGTTCTTACACTTTTTACGTTGCCAAAAAAGTATGAACGAACCGAGTGTCCTTGATTATCTAAAATCGAAGCTCATGCCCTGGCGCGGGGAAAGAATTGAAATCCCGCCGATGCCAGCGGTAGAAAAAGCGCTTCCGAAAGCCGGCGAAGAGTCAACTGGAGCTGAAGACCTCCAGATGATGGAGGCTGCCCAGGCAGTCAAAGATGAACCCCAGGAGTTGGGGGATGCCCGGTCTGGCGCAGATGGCATCCTGCAGGTTGAATCCAGCCCAGCGAGTGAATTCGTCCAGCGGGTAAGTTCTGAAGCCAGCAGTGAAACAGGCGCCGGTCTTGCCTCGGCCCAGGCGCTGGCGCCTGCCAGGATGAGGCTCACTAGCCCGGCTGCTGCCGCCCTGGTAAAATCCGAGCCTATCGTATGGCCCTGGCGCTCCCTGGGAGCTCTGGTGCTGGCGCTGTTTGCCCAGCTGGCCCTGGAGCCGGGCATCCGCAATGGCACCATGGGAGTCATCATCTATGCCGGGGCGGCAATCCTCTTGTTTTGGGCCATCCGCTCAAAGGAATGGGTGCTGGAAGCCCTGGCTGAGGATGCTGCTACACCCCTGTCGGTGAATATTCGCTGGATTTTTATGCTGCCAGTGATCCCGCTGCTGCTGATTTCGTTCCTGGCCTTTGGCGGGAACACGTTTACCCCTGAAAACCTGGCCATCTGGGCCGTGCTGATTGTTTACGTGATGATCATCTTGTGGCAGCCGGCCAACCGCAGCCTGGGTTCTTTCTGGCGCGAAAAAGCCTGGCCCTGGATTAAAAACCCCAGTATTAATCTCAGGATCACTCCCTGGGTTCTGCTGGTTCTATTGGGTGTGGCCCTGGTTCTTTTCTTCCGCCTGTACCGTCTTGACCAGGTGCCGGGGGAAATGTTCAGCGACCATGCCGAAAAACTGCTGGATGTTGGCGACATTCTGAACGGCAAGTATTCCATTTTCTTCCCGCGCAACACAGGCCGCGAGCTTGACCAGATGTACCTGTCGGCGGCAATTTCACTCATTTTCGGTACCGGCCTTTCCTTCATGACCCTCAAAATCGGCACGGCCCTGTGCGGCCTGCTGACTTTGCCCTTCGTGTACCTGCTGGGCAAGGAAATAGGGGGCAAATGGGTCGGGTTCCTGTCCTTCCTGCTGGTGGGCATCGGCTACTGGCCGAACTTGATTGCTCGCATCGGCCTGCGCTTTCCCTTATATCCGCTGTTTGCCGCTCCGGCCCTGTATTATCTTATTCGCGGCCTGCGCTACCAGAAGCGCAATGATTTCATCCTTTCGGGCATTTTCCTGGGGATAGGGCTGCACGGCTACAGCCCGTACCGGATTGTGCCGGTGGTTTTCTTGATTCTGATTGGCTTTTACCTGCTGCACAACCAGGCCAAAGGTAAACGCTCCCAAACCATTACCGCCTTTTTTATCCTGGCATTTGTGTCCCTGGTGATTTTCCTGCCCCTGGCGCGCTACGCCCAGGAAAACCCGGATATGTTCAATTTACGGGCCCTTTCCCGTTTGGGCACCACCGAGCAGCCCCTGCCTGCTCCAGCCTGGCAGGTTTTCGTGGAAAATACCTGGAAAGCCTGGATCATGCCTTTCTGGCACAACGGGGATATCTGGGTTCATTCCGTGACCAACAGGCCTGCCCTGGACGTGGTGACTGCTGCCCTGTATTTTCTGGGTTCCCTGCAGGTGCTGGTGCGCTACCTGCGTAAACGGCATTGGATCGACCTGTTCCTGCTGCTTTCAGTGCCCCTGCTGATGCTGCCATCCATCCTCTCGCTGGCTTTTCCGGGCGAAAATCCCAGTCTCAACCGCACCGGGGCGGCTTATATCCCGATATTCATTATTGCTGCCATTGCCCTGGAAGGCATTTTAAGCGGCTTCCGCCGCCTTTCCAAGGGGCGTGGGGCCATGGTGGCGGCAGGAATCATTGGGGTGATATTGGTGGGTTGGTCGGCAGCCAATAATAACAACCTGGTCCAGGTTAAATTTGACCAGCAGTTCATGGCAGGCGCCTGGAATACTGACCAGATTGGCCGGGTGATCCGTGGTTTCGTAGATTCAATCGGATCGGAAGATAACGCCTTCGTGATTCCCTTCCCCTATTGGGTGGATACCCGCCTGGTGGGGATCAACGCCGGGTTCCCGGATAAAGACTATGCCCTCAACCGGGACCAGCTTGAAACAACCCTCCCGAACCCGGCTGTGAAATTGTTCATCTTTAAGACCGAAGATATAGAAACCCTGGCTGCCCTGCAGAAGCTGTACCCGGATGGGAAAGCTGAGGTGTATAGCTCAATTTACCAGGGCAAGGATTTTGAGTCATACCTGGTGCCTGCAGCGACCGATCAATTGGGCCAGCATCCCTGAGTGATATGATCCTCTTTTCGAGGTAGATCTATTTTCTATGGACCAACCGACATTCGAGAAACCCGCCGAACCTGAACTGAGCGAACCCGAACCCGAAAAGGGCAGGCGTTCTTCCTGGCTGTGGATCAGTGTTCTGATTGAAATCCTGCTGGTGGCGGGGTATTTCCGCTTTGTGGGCCTGGATTGGGACCAGCAGCAGCACCTGCACCCGGACGAGCGCTTCCTGACAATGGTCACCTCGGCCCTGAACGAGCCAAACAACCTGGCCGGCTATTTTGATACGGCGCTCTCACCCCTCAACCCGCACAATATGGGCTACACGTTTTACGTCTATGGGGATCTGCCCATTTTCATGGTGCGCTACCTTGCCGGCTGGCTCAACAAGGTGGACTACAACCAGATTTATATGGTTGGGCGGGCGGTATCTGCTGGGCTGGATATAATCACCATCCTTCTAGTTTTCCTGCTGGCGGACGAGCTGTTTAAAAACAAGCGCCTGGCGCTTTTGGCGTCGGCCTTTGACGCCCTTGCAGTGATGCAAATCCAGCTCTCCCATTATTTTACGGTCGATATTCCGGCCAATTTCTTCATCTTTTCAGCGTTCTACATCGCAGTCCGCATCCAGACGACTGTTTCCCGAAAAATTGAAGATGGGGAAATTAATATTCCGAAAATCACCCAGCAGCTGGTTGGAAGCTGGAAAAGCATTATTCCGTATGCCTTATTCGGCCTGGCAGCTGGAATGGCCCTGGCGTCAAAAATCAGTGCCGCGCCGCTGGTACTGCTGCTGCCAGCTGCAGCCTGGGTGTGGTGGGATCGCCAAACAGTTGAGTCCCGCAAGGGCACCTGGGTGGTCATTCTGCGCAACCTGGCGATTGGGGCATTTATCTGCCTGTTAGCCTTCCGCATTTTCCAGCCGTATGCTTTTTCAGGTCCCGGATTCCTGGGAGTCAGTCTCAATCCCAAGTGGCTGAGCAACATGGCCGAAATCCAGGCCCAAACCAATGGAGATGTGGATGCGCCCTTTGCTTTGCAGTGGGCTCGCCGCCCGATCACCTTTGCCTGGACGAACATGGTGGAATGGGGCATGGGCAGGCCGTTAGGGCTGCTGGCCTGGGTGGGCTTTCTGTGGATGGCCTGGCGGATGATCAAAGGGGAGTGGCGCAAGTATCTGCTGCTGTGGGGTTGGACGGCGGGGTTCTTCACCTGGCAGTCGCTGCAGGGCAACCCCAGCATGCGCTACCAGGTTCCGGTATATCCTACCCTGGCGATCATGGCCTCCTGGTTTGTTTTCCAAATCTGGGAATCCAGGCCCACCTGGCTGTGCAGATTGGGCCGTGTGCCATGGCAAAAAATATTTGCATTTGGGTTGGGGCTGGGTGTGCTGGGAGCGACCTTTGCCTGGGCCCTGGCTTTTTCACAAATTTACTTGCGCCCGGTAACCCGGGTGGATGCCACCCAATGGATTTACCAGAATGTTCCCGGGCCGATCAACCTGCATATCCAGACTCCTGCCGGCATGTCCAACCAGCAGATCAGCTACCCATATGATTCTGGGGTTATCGCTGGCAAGCCGTACACTGCATTTTTCAGCGTGCCAAATGCGGGTGGAATTACGGATATAACCATCCCCAAAATAAATATCCTGGAAGTCAGCAACATTAACATTCCGCTGCAGGTGCTGGTGACGGATGTCGATGCGGGAAATGCGACTCTGGGAGATGGCTCGCTGCAGATTCTGGCCGCCAATTCGCCAGATCAACCGTATATAGTCCATCTGACAAATGCGGTGCAGGTGGTGCCCAATCATCGCTACGGGCTGACCGTGGAAACCAGCAGCACCAGCGGATTCAGCATCTCCGACCCGGTCCAGTTCACCCTGTTTGCCAATTTTGGCGAACAGACAGTTACTGTTCCCAAACAGGTGCTGGAGACCGGAAAAGTCGCTGATATTTCCTTCCAGGCTCAAACCAGCGGGCAGGTGGGGAGTGTGCGGGTGCCGGTGGATGTTACCGGCCAGATTTTACCCTATAACCTGACTCTCAGCGCAGTCATCTTTGACCACAGCAACCTGAGCGCAGTGATCGGCTCGAGCACCCTGAAGATTGAGAATGCCGCAGAGCTGGACACGCTGACCTTCACCTTTGAATCCCCGGTATCGTTGCAGGCTGGCCAATCTTATTCCCTGGATATTGACCAGGTTGCTCCGGGTACCACAGCTGCCCTGGGCGGGGATGCCCAGCTGCTGATGTTGGGGGACGCCAGCCGCGTAATTTTGCCCTACCCGGTCCAGCTGGTGGGGAGTGGGGACGGCTATGTTGCCAACTTTACGGCCAATTTCACCGGCCAGCTGGGCGAGGTTTTCTTCCCATACATATCCGATCAGAATCTGGCGGGAACAGGGTTGGATGCCCTGGAAGTTACCCTGGTCGATGGACAGAATGCCGACAGCAGCCTGTCCAGCGGGTCCATCCAGCAGGATCTGCATCCCTCGGATAATCCACGCGGATACGCAGTGACAGTTAAATTTGATAAACCGGCCGAGATTCAGAAAGACCACAACTATTTCTTGCGAATTGCGCTGAAGAGCCCCGGTATTCTGGCGCTGCGAGGCAGCTCGCCAGCCAACGAAAGCACCTGGGATGACGGGCTGCCCCTGCGCATGGATAATTACGACGGCTACGGCGGCCTTTACCAGCGGGACCTGCGCTTCGAAATGTATTGGGATGACAATGCCGACAAGCTGACCCGCTTTGAGGATACCCTGGCCCAATCGGATTATATTTTCATCACCTCCAACCGCCAGTGGGGCTCCATTACCCGGGTTCAAGAGCGCTATCCACTGTCGACGGCCTTTTACCGCGACCTGCTGGGCTGCCCAGCCGATAAAGACCTGATCTGGTGCTACAGTGTGGCTGAGGCGGGCATGTTCCAGGGTAAATTGGGCTTCGACCTGGTAAAAATCGACCAGTCGAACCCCAACCTTGGACCACTGCAGATCAACGACCAGTTTGCCGAGGAAGCTTTCACGGTATACGATCATCCCAAGGTGCTCATTTTCAAGAAGGACAGCACTTTTTCCGCCCAGAATGTAAAGAGTCTGCTCTCGCAGGTAAACCTGTCGATGGTAGTCCGCGTCACACCCAAGACCGCTCCCAGCTACCCGGCCAACCTGATGCTTCCAGATAACCTGCTGGCGACCCAGCAGGCGGGCGGAACCTGGTCCGAGCTGTTCAACCGGGACTGGTTCATCAATCTCTCGCCGGTCATCAGTTTGGTGCTGTGGTACCTGGCCATAATGCTGCTGGGGTGGATCATTTTCCCCTTTGTGCGCCTGGCCATGGGCCGCCTGCCCGACCGAGGCTACCCGCTGGCGCGCACGGCTGGCATGGTGGTGCTGGCTTACTTTGTCTGGCTGGCAGGTTCCAACGGAATCCCGTTTACCCAGGGCACCATTGCGGCAGTCCTGGGCGGGCTGATTGTGGTCAATGCGGGCATTGCTTATTGGCGCCGGGCGGAGATGAAGGCCGAATGGAAGGAAAACCGGCGTTATTACATTGCGATTGAGCTGATTACCCTGGCCTTCTTTACGTTTGACCTGCTAATCCGCCTGGGCAACCCGGACCTGTGGCACCCGGCCAAGGGCGGCGAAAAGCCGATGGACTTTTCGTACCTGAACGCGGTGCTGAAGAGCACCAGCTTCCCGCCTTACGATCCCTGGTTTGCAGGTGGGTTCATTAATTATTACTACTACGGTTTTGTGCTGATCGGCACCCTGATCAAGGGGTTGGGAATTGTGCCGTCGGTGGCCTACAACCTGGCCCTGCCCACCCTGTTTGCCATGGTGGCCATGGGCGCATTTTCAATGGGCTGGAACCTGGTGGGGGGTAAATGGCATAAGGAAGAGGAAGTCATCGATGAGACAGCGCCATCTCCGCCAAAAGTACTGGGGGTGGAGCGCAAGCCGCTCATTGCCGGGCTTTCGGCATCCATTGCCATGCTCATTTTAGGCAACCTGGGCACAGTCAAGATGATCTGGGAAGGATTCCAGCGCATTGTGGTCTCAGCGGATGTAATGGACAAGGCCAATATTTTCAGTCGCATGGCCTGGACAGTGCAGGGCTTCATCCAGTGGGTGGGTGGTGCCACCATGCCCTAGGGCATGGGCGAGTGGTATTGGAATCCCAGCCGGGCCATCCCAGGCGAGCCCATCACCGAATTCCCCTTCTTCACCTTCCTGTATGGTGACCCGCATGCCCACCTGATTGATCTGCCGGTGACTCTGCTGGCCCTGGTGTGGGGATTATCTATTTTGAAAGGGCGCTGGCAGTGGGGCGGACCCGGGAAGCCCTGGACGGCCCTGGTTACTTTCTCGGCCAGCTTCCTGCTGGGCGGGCTGGCGATTGGGGCCCTGCGCCCGACCAACACCTGGGACATGCCGGCCTATCTCGGGCTGGGCATCCTGGCAGTTCTGTATTCAGCCATTCGCTACGGTCAAATTCCGGATGGAATTCTGCCCCGGCTGAGCCATTCCTGGAAGAAAATTGTGATCGGGATTGGGGCAGCGGCCCTGCTGGTTGGGCTGGCTTTCCTGCTCTACCAGCCGTTTGCCAGCTGGTATGCCCAGGGTTATAACGCTTTCGATCCTTACGACGGTGACCGCACCCCCATGTGGGCGTACACCATGCATTGGGGCGTATTCCTTTTTATCATCGCATCCTGGTTTGTCATCGAATCCCTGGATTGGATGGCGAAAACACCTGTCTCAGCGCTGAGCCGCCTGCGGCCCTACTTCACCGCCATTTTGCTGGTGGCGCTGGGGGTGATCGTGGTGGCGGTGACTTTGTCCTTCACCACCCCGGTGGCCTGGCTGATTGTGATTCTGGCAGTTTGGGCAGCCGTATTGATTTTCCGCCCGGGTCAGTCAGATGCCAAGCGCGCTGTGCTGGTAATGACCGGGCTGGCCCTGGTGCTGACCTTCGTAGTAGAAGCTTTTGTGCTGCGCGGCGCCGGGCGGATGAATACGGTTTTTAAATTCTATTTGCAGGCCTGGACGCTCTTTTCTATCAGCGCTGCCGCTGCTCTTTGGTGGATGCTGCCTGCGGCATCGCGGCTTTGGACGCCGCGCTGGCGCCAGGTGTGGCTGACTGCTGCTTCGCTGCTGATTTTTGGCGCTGCCCTGTTCCCGCTCTTTGGTGGCAGCGATAAAATCCGCGACCGGATGAGCCCAGTTACGCCGCTCACCCTGGACGGCATGACTTATATGAACACCTCCACCTACTCTGACCAGGGCAAAGACATGGACCTCTCGCAGGATTACCGGGCCATCACCTGGATGCAGAACAACGTCCAGGGTTCACCGGTCCTGGTGGAAGCAAACACCTCCATATACCGCTGGGGCACCCGCTTTACCATTTACACCGGTCTGCCTGGCGTATTGGGCTGGGATTATCACCAGACCCAACAGCGCTCCGTGGTGACGTCGGACTGGGTCACCAGCCGGGTCGGTGAAATTAAAGATTTCTATTCCACCACTGACCTGACTGCTGCCAGTAGTTTTTTGGCCAAATACAAGGTCAAATACATCATTTTAGGCCAGTTGGAGCAGGCCTATTATCCCGGCCCCGGATTGGCAAAATTTGCCCAGCAAAACGGGAAGCTGTGGAAAGAAGTGTATCGTGATCTGGATACAGTGATTTACGAGGTAATAAACTAAGAGCTTGTCCATTGGACTTCGGTGGGCGCTTAACGCCCACCGAAGTCCAATGGACAAGCCATACGCTTACGCTTATTGCACTCTCAGGTTAAAATGAAATTATGCTGGATTTGATCGTCTGGTACCTCATCATCACCCTGGTCGGGTTTCTGGCCCTGCCGGTTGCTCACCGCCTGCTGCCCAACCTGGCGGACCGCGGCTACATTTTCACGCGGGCCCTGGGGCTGCTGCTGTGGGGATTTGCCTTCTGGCTGCTGACTTCTTTCCATATCCTGCAGAATAATACCGGCGGCGAGCTGGTAGCACTGGCGCTGCTGGCGCTGGTGAGCCTGTGGATTGGTGGGGGGCTGAAGGGCTGGGGCGAGGCTTTGGGCTTTTTACGCAGCAGGCTGCGCCTGGTGCTGGTGACTGAGGTCCTGTTTCTGCTGGCGTTTTGCTTCCTGGCGCTCACCAGGGCAGCGTCCCCGGATATTTCCGGCACCGAAAAGCCGATGGAACTGGCTTTTATCAACTCGATCCTGCACTCGGCCAGTTTCCCCCCGGCTGATCCCTGGCTGGCGGGCTATGCCATTTCGTATTACTATTTCGGCTACGTCCTGGTAGCCATGCTGATCCGCCTAAGCGGGGTGAGTGTTGGGGTGGGGTTCAACCTGGCGATTTCGCTTTGGTATGCCATGACAGCCCTGGGCGCCTTTGGTGTGGCTTTTTCAATCCTTGCAACCTGGTCCAGGCGGCGCCAGGCTGAGGAAAAAAAAGGCCTGTTGGCGCTGCCCTGGGCACTGCTGGCGCCATTTTATGTGCTGGTGGTCAGCAACATCGAAGGATTCCTGGAAATGCTGCACGCCAAAGGCATTTTGTGGGATCAAACGGCTAGTGGTATGCAATCAGGTTTCTGGGCCTGGATCAAGCTGCCGGAACTTGTGGATCCACCAGCGCTGCCGCTTTCCTGGGTGCCGAACAGGCCCGGCGGTATCTGGTGGTGGATCGGCTCGCGTGTAGTCCAGGATTACACTCTGGATGGGATCCGGCGTGAGGCGATTGACGAGTTTCCATTCTTCACGTATTACCTGGCTGACCTGCATCCGCATGTTCTGTCAATGCCATTTGTCTTGCTGGCAATTGCCCTGGGGCTTAACCTGTATTTGTGGGGTTCTACCCGCCGCTTTTCGGACCTGCGGCTGCGAAATTGGGTCACGAAGACTGATTTCTGGCTGGCGGCGGTGGTGCTGGGCGGGCTGGCATTCCTGAATACCTGGGATTTTCCGATTTACCTGGCCCTGTTCAGCGCAGTTTACACCCTGGTACGCTTCCAGCAGGAAGGCTGGCGCTGGAAGGAACGCCTGTCGGACTTCTTTGGCGTGGCCATTGGTTTGGGAGCAGCCGGGGTTGTGCTCTATTTGCCTTTTTATTTTGGGTTCCAATCGCAGGCTGGAGGAATATTGCCCAGCCTGGCCTTTTTCACTCGTGGGGTTGCCTTCTGGATCATGTTTGCACCGATGCTAATTCCGCTGTTTGCCTGGTTGGTTTGGCTGTGGCGACATGAAGGGGGGCGCTCCTCGCTTAAAACCGGGCTGCGTTTTTCCCTGGGCCTGATTGCGGCCTTGTGGGCTTTCTCCTGGCTGCTGGGGCTTTTTGGTGGACTGCTGCCGGCCCTGGGGAATTTGCTGGCAGGGTCGCAAACCCCGGCTGTTGCCAGCCTGGGCGCCAACCTGGTTAATATCGGCGGATTGTTCATCTTCAACCAGGGCGGCATTTCCCTGCCCTTCCTGCTGACTGACGCCCTGGTGCTTCGGTTTGCCTCCCCGGGGACCTGGCTGACATTGGGCATCCTGCTGGTGCTGGTATGGGGCCTGCTCTCAACCTTTGCTGGCAAACGGGCTCCAGCGCTCGATCTGGAAGAGGCGTCTTTATCTTCTATGAGCCAGACTGACCCTGCTGATGAAGCAGTTTTCACCAAAATGAAAAGATCGGTTGAAATACCAGGCGAACCCCGCTCACTGGGATCACCAAACGCTTTTCTATTGTTGATGATCCTGGTGGGGGCTGGCCTGACCCTGTTGCCCGAATTTGTTTATTTGCGCGACCAGTTTGGTGTGCGCATGAACACCATTTTCAAGTTTTATTTCCAGACCTGGATCCTGTGGGGGACTGCCGCGGCTGTGGTTTCAGCGATATTATGGACGCAGCTGCGGCGGGCCGGACGCTGGATTTTTGGCGCGGCCTGGATCGTGGTGCTGCTTATAGCGCTGCCATACTCATATTTTGCCCTGGCAGACCGGTTGAATTTCAGCCAGGCTCAGTCCTGGACTCTGGATGGAACCGCCAGTTTTGCTTCGTATTCGGCTGATGATTATGCCGCCGTCAAGTGGCTGGATACGGCCCCTTACGGGGCGGTGGCAGAAGCGGTTGGCGGGCAGTATTCGGCCTATGCCCGTATTGCCACTTTTTCAGGCCTGCCAACCGTTTTGGGCTGGCCCGGGCATGAGCTGCAGTGGCGCGGCAGCGGCAAGGAAATAGGCTCGCGTGAATCAGATATCGATTTGCTTTACCGGACCTCAGATTGGAATGAGGCTCTGCGCATCAGCAGCCAGTATAATATCCGCTACATTATTATTGGCAACCTTGAACGTGGCAAGTACAAGGTGAATGAAAACAAGTTTAAGAGCCACATAGTCCCTGTGTTTCAAAGCGGTTCCACCGTTATTTATGAAATGCCGGCTCTTGAGGGAACCCAGTAGAGGAGTGCGCTGCGCATCGGTCCTATGAATAGCAAAAAACTGAACCTGGAAACCATTCTCTTTGCCCTGGCATTCCTGCTGGCCCTCGGAATTCGCCTGGCCAACCTGGGCGGGTCTTACCTGAACGATGCTGAAGCGACCTGGGCTATGCAGGCACTGCATCTCGCCCAGGGTGCTCACCCTGATATTGGCGCTCAGCCCGGGTTGGTTTTGCTGACCGGGTCATTATTCTTTATTTTTGGCAGCAATGAATTCCTGGCCAGGCTGGCGCCGGCGGTGATTGGCGCCCTGGCTGTGTTTGGGGCGGTGTTATTTCGCAAGCAGCTGGGCCAGCCAGCGGCATTGATCCTGGCTTTTGGCCTGGCATTAGACCCCGGCCTGGTGGCGATGTCGCGCCAGGTGGATGGTCACATCCTGGCGGTTACATTTACCCTGCTGGGGTTGGGCTTTCTGAACAATCGCAAACCGGCAGGCGCAGGCATCTTTTTTGGCCTGGCTCTGCTGGGCGGAATGTCAACCTGGTTGGGCTGGCTGGGACTGCTGATCGCAGGCGGACTATCCATCCTCACCCGCCAAAAACAAACCTCGCAAGTGAGCCCAGAATCCGGATCGGCCGGGGCATCTTTTCATTTTGCCGCTTTCGTGTTTTGGTTTGGCGGAACTATCCTGCTGTTTGGAACGCTTTTTTTTCTGGAGCCCAAAGGACTCAGCGGGGCTGCCACCAGCCTGGCAGCTTTTTTCCAGGGCGTGACGACCCAGGGTTTGCAGCCAATTAACCTGATTTTGGCCGGGTTGGTATATTACGAGGCTTTCCCGTTCATTCTGGCCGTAATGGCAGTGATTTGGGCAGTGCTGAAGAAAAGCGATCCGGATAGACTGCTGGGGTTGATCTGGTTTGTCCT
>Ga0182021_10007357_pt1 | contig 13042 bp, 8 predicted proteins | sample 612E3MmetaG_FD_120493 | JGI IMG/M metagenome (GOLD analysis project Ga0182021, IMG submission 120493) | Permafrost microbial communities from Stordalen Mire, Sweden - 612E3M metaG (Illumina Assembly) | ecosystem: Environmental > Terrestrial > Soil > Wetlands > Permafrost | place: Sweden... | reverse complement strand
AAGTGTTTATGCTTTTACATTTTGTGCATGTTCATTAGGTGAACCAAAAGGTGTACTTAATTTCCTGATGCTTGTAAATGGTTGATTAGTTGGGCATCGTAAATTAGGTTCGGGAGGGAGTCATTCCTTAATCAATTAAGTTTTTAATTGGTATTTACAATTAGTCCTCAGAATACAATTTTGCAGCCGACAATAAATCCTAATGATAGTTTACAACAGTTATAACCAGTCCAATCAGGAGAGTTTATTGGTTACTTGGAATAAGATGCAGTGAGATATTAGTCTGAAAAAAATTATAGCAAATATGGCGAATCGTTTTATAAGCTCAGTTGTTGAAGTGTATAACAAAAGTCCCAGGCAAGTGGAGCAGTTATTTCTCCCTTTAGCTATTCAAGCTCAGCTGGTACAAGTGAGGAGAAATTCCTTCAAGGTTTTTGAAGGTTTTGCTGAAATGAAATCGGTTTTTGAATCCGCATAATTGGTATACTTCGGATATGGGATGATTTTTTAATAATCCTTTTGAATGCTCTATCCTCATTTCTGTGAGGTATTGATGGAAAGAGCAGCCATAGATTTTTTTGAATGTATGAACAACATAAGAAGGACTTCTGTTTATAAATTTTGCTACAGTTTTTACATTTATAGTTAATGCTATGTTTTCTTCCATATACTTTTTGAAATAATATTCTGGTTTTGACCTTCTAATTTCGACCATTTTATTCTTCAAAATAATATCGGAAAATGTTTGAAAAAGTTCTGAGATCAATAAAAGTTTATCCTTTTCAATTATTTTCATTGAATTGTAACATTGCTCAAGTTCTTTGAGGTTACTGTGCTGGTTGATAGAACATTCCCTGACAATCAAATTAAAATCTTCTTCAGTACGTACCTGACCAAAATGTAAGTATCCAACTAGTTCGGTTTCAATAAATAATGGCAGGTACATTTCATATAGACCATTATAACACCTGTATAATAACGGCTTTCTAGATTCCTGTGCTTCTTTGAATTTATCTATGTCGCAGGCTATGCACCTATCCTTCATTTCCTCCTGAATAAGAACACAGTATTTCTGATAATCTCCATTGTTCCCTGCAATTTCAGAGGTATAATTATCATCATCGATAGCATAAATTAATGAAGTCCTGATGGAAAAAAGGTTTGAAAGCAAATCCATCATTTTTTTTATCTGCAATCTCTCAATTATAAGATCTTCATGATTTAGTTCCATGGTTTCCGGTATCGAATTTAAGGTACAATTATTTATTTTGCCAATTTAGACATATATTTTACTTTTTTAGACATTTTATAAAAAACTAATTCGATTTATTTTTGAATAGTGGAAATTTTTGATTCAGTTGTTCTTTGAAAAGATTATTGTCCGAATTTTAATGAGGTTCAGAGCTTTTGGTTGAATTTGGGTTAATAAGTTAGTTAGTAAGGTTAGTTGATGGGTTAGTGGTAGATTATGTGAAGTGCTGATCATGTTTAGCACTTCACATTTTATGAAAATATGGAACCAGCATGATTAAAGCCAAATGCTCGATTAATTATAGAAATTTCATTTCAAATAATTTCATTATATATTTTTTAAGTTCTAGATCTACCCTAAAAACAACTAATTATGGAAAAAAAATGTAACTATTTTTGGTTTGGAAAGCCAAATTTGAATTTTCATAGGCTTATTATGACTATGATAATTTCATGCATTCTCCTTTTCTTTGGAATTAGGAATATTATGGCTGTGCCGTCCTTTTCACTATCTGCAGAAAGCTCGCTCAATTCTAAGGACTCATCTGTTGAGAATCTGTTGGAAATTAGTTCCACTATGGAACAGCAAAAGCAAATAACCGGTAAAGTTACCGATGAGAAAGGTAATCCTGTAGCAGGGGTCACCGTTATTGTAAAAGGAACCACACTCGGTACTCTTACTGATGGATCAGGTAAATACATCATAAACAATGCACCTAATGGTTCCACATTGGTCTTTTCTTTTATCGGCATGGTAACTCAGGAAATTCCAGCACAGGATCGGGCACTGATTGATGTTGTGTTGAAAGAAGCCGCCGTTGGCCTTGACGAAGTAGTTGTGGTTGGCTATGGGACCCAGAAAAAAGTAACACTGACAGGGTCAGTTGCCAGCGTCTCAAATAAAGAGATAAAAGCAGTAACTACTGTAAGCTTAGCGGATAATCTGGCAGGTAAAATACCGGGACTTCGTGTCAGGCAAAATTCGAGCGAACCGGGGGTCTATGATTCTAACATTGATATACGTGGCTGGGGTTCTGCCTTGATTATTGTAGATGGTGTTGCAAGTGATAATTTTTTTAAAATTGATCCGAATGAAATTGAAAATATATCCGTGTTAAAAGACGCCTCGGCCGCAATTTATGGAGTAAGAGCTGCCAACGGGGTAATTTTGATCACAACAAAAAAAGGTGTTGCAGGTGAATCACAAATTACTTATTCAGGATCCTATGGAGTGCAAAGTGAAACAAGTTTCCCAAGGGCAATGAATGCAGCGGAACACACACAAGTTGTTGATTGGGCTGAACAAAATTCAGGCGTACCAATAACTTTTAGTCAACAGATAATTGATGATTTTAAAAGTGGAAAAACTCCAAGTACGTATTGGCGGGATGTAGTTATGAGGAACAGCGCGCCACAGCAACAGCATAATCTGACTATATCAGGAGGGAACGAAAAAGTAAAATATTTTGGTTCACTGGGTTATTTTAATCAGCAGGGTTTATTTAAAAGTGGAGACTTAAGTTATAAACGGTATAATTTTAGATTGAATATCACTGCTCAGATAACAAAAAGTTTAGATGCCGAATTTACAGTGGGAGGAATTGCAGATCAGAAGATGTCTCCTCATTATCAGCCGTGGAACGTAATTACAGATATATGGTCGGCACATCCGTATTTCTCAGTATATGCAAATAATAACCCGGCTTATCTTCAGAAAATGGATGCTCCAAACAATCCGGTAGGAACTTCAACATCTTCTTTATCCGGATATAATAATAATACAACTAATTCTTTTCAGGGAAATTTTGCTTTGAATTGGAAAATTCCTTTTTTTAATGGGCTTAAAGCAAGGTTCTTATACGGTTACAATTTGAACCATTTTTATAACAGAGGATTCAATAAGAGATTTCCTTCTTATATTTATGATCCGCAAAAAGATGTATATAATCAATTTTGGAATTTATCCCCTTCACATATGGACGAGAGTTATGGACAGGATACAAGGTCTACTTTACAGGCATCATTAAATTATGAAAAGACCTTTAATAGTAAGCATAACATAAAGGGATTGATTTTATTTGAAAGTCTAAAAACTGCCAATGATGGTTTTAACGGGTCGAGACAATTTGATGTGGATGCTGTTGACCAGTTATATGCAGGTAACTCTGTTCAGCAAATTACTTCAGGCGATGTAAGTGAGTTTTCTAACCAGGGGATTATCGGAAGATTGAATTATGATTATTCGTCGAAGTATATATTTGAGTTTAGCTTCAGGGAAGATGGCTCCTCGAAGTTCCCTAGTGGTAAGCGATGGGGATTTTTCCCGGCAGTTTCGACAGGATGGCGGGTGTCTGAAGAGAATTTTATGAAAAACAATCTGCCGTTTATTACAAATTTAAAGCTAAGGGGATCATGGGGGCAGATGGGTGATGATGCTGCATCTTCTTTCCAGTTTGTACCAGGTTATTATTACCCGACTACCAGCATGTTTGATGACTATCGCTATCCCCAAAGTTATGTTTTTGGAGGCTCTCTTGTTAGCGCTCTTGGTGTAATTGGCATGATAAATCCTAATATCACGTGGTACAAAGCAACAACCATGGATTTTGGAGTTGACGTGAACATATTACATGACAATATCAATTTCCAGTTTGATATATACAGAAGGTTAAGGACCGGCCTATTGGCTCAAAGGTTATTAAGCCTGCCACAATCTGTCGGTGCTTCCCTTCCCCAGGAAAACCTGGAAAGTGATTTAAGTACAGGTGTCGAGTTTGTGCTGGGCACAACTCAGCATATCAATGAATTAGTTTTTGGCTTGTCAGGTCAATTATCATTTACACAGAGTAAATGGATTAAGGTTGAAGAAGCTTTACCGGGTAATTCATATCTGAATTGGACAAACAGCAATAAAAATCGTAATAAAGATATCATCTGGGGGTACAAACTTGATGGAGTGTTTCAAACACAAGATGAGATTAATAGCGCCCCAATCCAAGATGGCTTGGGAAACAGCTTAATAAAGCCCGGCGATAATAAATATACCGATGTGAACGGAGATGGAATAATTGACGGTTTGGATAAGGTGCCAATTGCCACTGGCAATGCACTACCTCGTATCAATTACGGTGTTACTCTGACATTTGCATGGAAAGGTCTTGATATGAATGCTCTTTTCCAAGCTGCAACAGGTTTTTACTCTACTTTGAATGGCATGCTTATTAATCCATTGCCCTGGTCAGGGATGAATGGGTTATCACAATTCTATGATTGCTGGCATCAGGCTGATGTTAATGATCCAAATAGCGCATGGATACCCGGAAAATATCCTCCTCCAAGAGTGCAGGGAGTATTTAGTCCAAATTTTGAATCATCACCTTATACTGTGAAAGATGCTTCTTATTTTCGGTTAAAAAGTCTGGAGATTGGTTATACTTTGCCTGTAACTTTTACAAAGAAGGTTGGAATACAGAAAATAAGGGTTTTTGCCAATGGTTATAATTTACTTTTATGGACTCACATTCCTTTTATGGATCCGGAACATCCAACGGTAATAGATGGATCTACGTATCCTATAACTAAGAATTACAATATTGGCGTAAATGTCACATTTTAAAAAAGATATATTATGAAAATCAGTTTAAAATATATTTCGGTTTTCATTGCAATAGCTCTGTTTCTGGGTTCTTGCGATAAGAAATTGGATATAGCTCCAAAGAATATTATTACAAATGACCAGGTTTTTTCAAACGAATCTGCTATAAGGGCTTATCTGGCAACTCTATATGTAAATTTGCCAATAGAAGATTTTAATTACGGCATAAGGGGATTTAACCAGTTTGCCTGGGTTCCTGTTCCCTCACATGTTGGTGGTGAAGGCTTGTCTCCCTATGGAGGTTTTGGTGGTGAAGGTGATGGATCATTTTGGGGCTGGTGGCAGGATGGTTTTCAGACAATACGGAATGTTAATCAATTTATTCAAAACATTCCCATAGCTAATCTGGCAGAGGATAAGAAACAGTCATATCTTGGTGAAGCTATGTTTATAAGAGCTTACGATTATTTTGGATTGGTGAAGCGATACGGTGGAGTTCCGATAATTAGTAAAGTACAGACTTTTAATGGAAATAACCTTTCCGAGTTACAGGTGCCAAGAGATAAAGAGCAGGATGTATATGATTATATTGGTCAACAATTGGATAGCGCCATACTATTATTACCTGAAACAAGTGAAATAGGAAGAGCGAATAAATCAATAGCACTGACATTAAAATCCCGCGCAATGCTTTTTGCAGGTTCAATAGCCAGGTATGGGAGCGTTCAGTTAAATGGTCTTGTTGGAATACCTGCAGGTGATGCCAATAAGTATTTTCAGGCCTCATTTGATGCAGCGAATACAGTAATTCAATCCGGAAAGTATTCTCTGTATAACGCTAAACCTGATAAAACAGATAATTTCACCAGCTTATTTCTTGAAACAGCAAATAACCCGGAATGTATTTTTGTCAGGGATTACAGCTATCCTGCCAATACCCACTGTTATGATCTGTTTAACCTTCCAACCGGAATTATGGGACCTTCGGGATACGGTTCAGCGATTGATCCAACACTAGAAATGGCAGAGGAATTCGAATATATTGATGGAACTCCGGGCGCCTTAAAATTAATAGATGGATCGGGTACTCCAATTCAATATTCTGATCCTACTGCTTTGTTTGCTAATAAAGATCCGCGCTTCCAGGCCACTGTCGTTGTTCCTTTTGCTAAATTAAAAGGGAGTGTAATTGATGTCCAGGCCGGAATTATTGACAATGAAACAGCAGAAACAAGTTTTTCAACCATCTATGGCCGTAAGATGATAACTGTAGGTGATTTTGGTCAGTATTATGACGCTGCGAGCCATAGGATAAGCCCCGATGGTAAATTAATCATTATTGGTATGAGTGGTTTAGGTGGCATTGAACGTGGTATAACAGGTTTCTATATGAGGAAATATATTGATCCCAATCTACCGCAGGCATTATCGTATGAATGGCATTCAACTCAAAGCTGGATTGAAATGAGGTATGCTGAAGTTCTTTTAAATTATGCTGAAGCCGCTATTGAACTTGGTGAAATGACGAATGCTAAAACTGCAGTGAACGAGATACGCGACAGGGCAGGTATTGCTTTGCTGAACGATGCCGATGTTACCATCGACAGGATACGTCATGAAAGAAAAGTTGAATTGGCTTTTGAGAATCACCATTACTGGGATATAAGGAGATGGAGGATTGCCGATCAATTCATATACAATACTACGTGGTCACAGATTCGTCCCTACTACGATATTCAGTCGGGAAATTATGTTTTTGCAAGAGGTGATGCTCCTGGTGAACCACTGTTTTTCTTACGGAAATTGTATTATGAAAAAATTCCTGTGGAAGAAATTCAGGCTAATCCCAAATTAATTCAAAACCCACTTTATTAAATTAAAAATCAGTATTATGAAAAGTTTAAATATATTGTTAACATTATTACTTGTGCCACTGACTTTTTCCTGTACCAAAGTTGACAATTACGCAGCGCCGGATGCAGGAATAAACGGTACTATTATTGATAATGTAACTAATTCAGGGATACAAACAGAGCAACCAGACGGAATTAGGATCAGATTGCTTCAAAGTGGATATGAAAATGTAATACCAATAGATTTCTGGGTAAAACCCGATGGTAGTTTTGAGAATAAAATGTTATTTTCAGGCACATATAAAGTAATACCGGTTGAAGGAGCATTTTTGAAACCTGATACCGCAATTGTAACCATAAAGGGGGGTATAAAAACTGTCAATTTTACTGTTACTCCGTTCCTGAATATTATTGCATCTGACCCCACAGTTGTAAACAATAATATTATAGTTCACTATACCATTTCAAAACCTTCGGCAGTAACTGATAATATCATTACCAGCCTGACAATGGCCTCAAAAATGCCGGCAGTCAGCCATGCGGTAAATGATTATACAGCCATACGCGACCTGTCCGGTATGACCAATAACGATATTGTTAATGCACAATTCACTGACACATTAAAGGGGTTACCAAAAGGTACTTTTTATGTTAGAGTTGGCGCAAGTACTGACAACGGTGCCGGAAAATTTAATTATAGTAAGGTATATACTGTGATAATGCCTTAATTGTGTCAGAGATTACCTGGCATCAAAGAATAACATAACATGGTTGTTAATGACAATATTAACCTCGGATTTAATCCGATGGTTAATATTGTTCATGCCGCTTTAAATACTCTTTTCATTCACTTAAAAAAATTGGAGATGGAAAAACCAAATATACCGACGTATTTCCTTTTTACTATCTTTCTCGTCATCTTTTATACAAATGGAAGCGCACAGGGACGTAAAGTTACTATCTATCCGGCCCCTGCCAGTGTTAATCTCAGTCACGATTACAAAGTCTCAGTAGAAGGAAAGGATGTTCCGGTATATATGGCTATGGTTGGCCGTGCTGACCAGGTAGATGGGGGAAATTTTACCAATTTTGATATGTTAAATGACCTGGATACAGCATCTTTTGCATACTTCGATATGAACTATCCGGTGACTGTCAGTGTAAAAGTTTCCACACCGGTAACTGCAGTGAAGATATTGCCACTGTCTGCAGGGATCATACCAAAAATTAATGGCAAGTCAGTCTCATTCACCATGGCAATACCAAAAAATCTCACTGTTGAGATAAATGGCCGATGGATAAGATCGTTGCATATCTTTGCCAATCCCCCTGAAACCAATGTTCCCCAACCAAATGATACCTCTGTCATTTACTTTGGTCCGGGTGTACATGAGGTCAGTCAGATGACCATCGGTGACAATAAAACACTTTATATTGCAGGAGGGGCTGTCGTGCATGCAGTGCTCAGTCGTGAGGAGAAGAATGGAGATCAGATGCACTTTCCTCCAACCTTTATTCTTAAAGGAAAAAATATCACAGTCCGGGGACGAGGGATCATCGATGCCCGTCTATGCCCTACTCATACCCGGAACATGTTTTTAACTAATGGGTCAGATATCCGGTTTGAAGGTGTTATCCTGCTCGATGCAAGCACCTGGTTCATGCCGATCCGCCAGTCCGACCATGTAATGATAAGCAATATTAAGCTCATAGGGTATCGGTCAAATTCCGATGGTATAGATATTGTAAGCAGTCGGGACGTGACCGTCGAGAACTGCTTTATCCGATCATCTGACGACCTGATCGTTATCAAATCAGACAGGAAACAAGGTAAATCGGATCATATCGTCGCCAGGGGCTGTTCGCTGTGGAATGTAACGGCGCATGCACTGAGTATTGGCGCAGAAGTAAGAGAGGACGTCAACGATGTTCTGTTTACCGACTGCGATGTGATCCACGACACCGGGAGGGAATGGTCATTAAGAGTCTACCATAGTGATTCGGCCCGTGTAAGCAATATACGCTTCGAGAACATCCGCATAGAAGAATCACACAGGTTCATTTCATTATGGATTGGTCAGTCATTTTGGAGCGAGGACAAAAGTCAGAGAGGTCAAATACAGGGTGTGGTATTTAAGGATATAAAGGCTTCCGGCTCGCCACTTACTATTGATCTGGTTGGTGCGGATGATAAACATGGGATTGATGATGTTCTCTTCGAGAACGTTTCGCTCAACGGCAGAGCGATGACCATGAAAGATGTAAAAGCAAACGCCTTCGTTAAGAATATTGTAATAAAGCAATACCACGAACGTGACGATGATTAAATGTCATGGATAAAATATTTATTATCACTAATGTTAAAAACAGTAAATTATGAAAGCAAAATTTCAAAGCACATTTTCGTTAGTTTTTCTTTTTCTCTGCATGATTTTTTTAGCACCTCCATTACAGTTTTCTATTAATGCCCAAGGGACAGATAATAAGATTAAATACAGGCAAATTTCCCTTGAAGATTATAAAGATAAGGTAGCTGGTGGTTGGTTAGGGCAAGCTATTGGTGTCCTTTATGGACAATGGACAGAACAGCCCTTTTGGGAGAGTACAATAGTACCATTTGATCTTGAAGACTGGTATCGATCCAAAACACCACCTCAGGCAGTCAAAGATAAAGCTACAGCTATTGAAGACTTCCAGAAACGAAGAGACTTTATGTTGCAGTATTATTATAATGACAAGAAAAATTGGGAGATATGGAAACCTGATAAGATGTCTGAGCAGGACGATTTATTCATGGAGTTTACATTTTTGTACTCAATTATGAAAAACGGACTTGATGTAACTGCTACTGAAATTGCCGAAGATTGGCTTAAATATAATAAAAGTCCTTTGTATGGTGCAAATAGAGCAGCTTTACTGAATTTTCGCAAAGGAATTTGGCCCCCATTGTCAGGTCATCCTCGCAATACGATATGGGGGGATGCCATTGATTTTCAAATTGAATCGGACTTATTTGGACTTATCTCGCCCGGATTGCCAAGAATCAGTAATGCATGGTGTGATAAGGTTGGCCACATTATGAATTATGGTGACGGTGTCTATGCAGGTATGGCAATAGCAGCAATGTATAGTGAGTCGTTTTTTGAGAGTGATCCCCGCAAATTGGCTGAATATAGTTTGCAGGCTATCCCATCGGAAAGTGGCTATGCTAAGATGGTACGGGACGTACTTGATCTGCAACAAAAATATCCCGACTGGCAAGATGCATGGAAAACGATACTGCCAAAATGGGGAAAAAAGGACAGCAAATTTGTCACTAACACAGAAGCTGTCAGGATTAATGGAGCTTATGTCTATATAGGACTCTTATACGGGGGAGGTGATTTTTGGAAAAGTATGAACATAGCTATGCGTTGTGGAAATGATAGTGATTGCAATCCATCAAATTGCGCAGGTATTCTAGGTGCAATATTAGGTATGAAGGGAATTCCTAAAAGATGGGCATTACTGAGAGATTTGCCAATAGATAACAATTCAATTAAGGATATATACCCCCAATCGATAAATTGGGATGATATTTTAAATGCAACTGTAGAAATAGGCAAATGGAATATCTTAGAGAACGGTGGGTATTTGGAAAATGGTGTACTTTATATACCTTATTTAACGCCTACATCAACACCTTTGGAACAAACAATTTGGGAAGAGCCAGTCATAGATTTAAATAAAATAAAATTTAATGAGTATAAGGAACTTTTTCAGGATTGAATAACCTAGGCTGCAATAATTCGTTTGGATACATTTGGAAGGTCATATAAAAAGCATTTTACCGATATAGCTTTATTATGAAAACTTATTGCAAGGAATCAGCTTTCTTTCTGACAATTGTTTTTAGTTCCATTGTCAGCATAAGCTATGCACAATCTTATGAAACCAGTGCAACTCAGAAAAAATCTGCTTTTCAATGGCCCGAAGGAAAGAAAATGGGATTAAGTCTCACTTTTGACGATGCCCGTTTATCGCACGTGGATAAAGGCATTCCATTGCTTGATAAATATGGAGTAAAAGCAACTTTTTATGTTTCTCCCGGCAATATGGTAAAGCGGCTGGAGAGATGGAAAAGTGCAGTCAGCAATGGTCATGACATTGGTAATCATTCCATTGTGCATCCATGTTCCGGCAATTCTGCATTTCTCTCATCAAGAGATGAAGCATTGGAAAATTACACTTTGGAACAAATGAGCATGGAACTGGATTCCGCAAATAAACTCCTGAAAAACATACTAGGTATCCGACCTCTTTCTTTTGCATATCCCTGCGGACAAAAATATGTCGGAAGAGGCATGGTGACTAAAAGCTATGTGCCATTAATTACATCAATGTTTGAAACCGGGCGTGGTTTTCTTGATGAAACACCTGTTGATCCTGCCTTTTGCGATATGGCCCAGCTCACTGGTATGGAACTGGACGGCAAATCTTTCGATCAGGTTAAAAAAATAATTGAATCGGCAAAAAAAGAGGGTCAATGGTTAATTTTCACCGGCCACGAGATAAATGTAGGAGGAAACCAGACATCTTTGCTTCCCGTCATTGAAGCTATTTGCCAATATGCATCCGATCCTGCTAATGGCATCTGGCTTGACAATGTTCACAATATTGCATCTTATGTAAAAGAAAAAAGGGGAGAAAAGCCATTCAGCGAGACTCCAATTTATACAAATTCTTCCTACCCAGTTAAACAAAGAATTGATGACCTTATTTCGAGGATGACACTTGAAGAAAAGGTGGACCAGTTGAATATGCCATGTCTTTATAACGAAGAACTGGGAAGTAGAATTGAAAAGAAATTAGAAGGATGCCGTAAATTTGATCAATACATGTAAGAAATAGTTGAACCGGGTGTGTTCTATATAATGATTGGCAGTTCATCGAGAGATAAAAAACTTAAAGGGAAATTGGAGGTAAAATAATGAAATCAAAAGAAAGAATTCTTTGTGCTATAAATGGCATCACCGGTGATCACCTTCCTTTTACAACCTGGTGCTTTGGCTTCCAACCTCCTGAGCACTTGCGTTGGATGACCAATGGTAAAGATGTAAAGTACTGGTATACCAACCGGCTTGAACATATACATACTCTGCCCCAGCCATGGACTCTTGAAGATGATTTTAAACGTGTACTTGCGTGGTTTTCTGTTGGTATTGATGATGTGCTGGATGTTTCAGTGCCATGGGGTGTTCATCCGGATGTTACTCATTCTGACTCTGATATTCCCACTGGTAACAATGGGGGAGACTCTCAGTATCCCGTCATGGTCCGTGACTATCAGACACCTGCCGGGACTCTTCGCCACTCGGTGAAGAAAACCGGTGATGAACCTGATGGGTGGCCAGTTCAACCAGCCGTTGTACAATTAATCGAAGACTACAATGTGCCAAGGGGAGTAAAACATCTTGTGACTGAAGCAGCTGATGTTGAGAAAGCAAGATATCTGTATATGCCACCCGACAGTATCCAGGAAAAATGGTTTGCTCAAAGAATGAGCGAGGTAAAGGAATTTGCAGATAAGCACGGAGTATTTGTTCAAGCTTGGACAGCATATGGTATGGATGCAGCCGTTTGGTTCTTAGGTGTGGAAAATGCCACAATAATGTCGATAACTGACCCTGAGGCATTCGGCAGGTTAATAGACAATATTGGAGAAACAGACTATGCAAGAACAGAACTGGCAGCAATGAATACAGGTGTTGATATGGTCTGTCAGCGTGGTTGGTATTCCTCCACAGACTTCTGGTCACCCGAGCTGTTTGATATGTTCGTATTTCCAAATCTGTGTAAACTTACATCACTTGCACACAAACGTGGGAAAAAATTCGCATATGTAATGACAACCGGGATTGAAACACTTGGTCCCCGTTTGGCAGATGCAGGTGTGGATGTATTGTATTTTGTGGACCCCATAATGGATAAAATTTCTCTTCAAAAGGCCGCTGAATTGTTTGGCAATCGCATGACAATGGTTGGAGGCATAAGCTCAGTTGACCTGAACAGTATTAATTTGGAACAGATAAACCAGAGGGTTAAAGAAGCCATTGATATCCTTGGTCCTACAAACCGGTTTATTCTTCATCCTGTTGATTCTATTTTTCCGGATACATCATGGAAGAGCATGGAAACTATGATTAAAGCCTGGAAACAATACCGTTAAGTCCATTAGATTCTATATAAATGAAGTCAGAAAATAAGAATAAAAAGCTCTTTATTATTGCAATTTCGGGTATAGCTGCAATTGGAGGATTTCTCTTTGGTTTTGATACCGGGGTCATTTCAGGAACATTGATTT
>Ga0182021_10007356_pt1 | contig 13042 bp, 11 predicted proteins | sample 612E3MmetaG_FD_120493 | JGI IMG/M metagenome (GOLD analysis project Ga0182021, IMG submission 120493) | Permafrost microbial communities from Stordalen Mire, Sweden - 612E3M metaG (Illumina Assembly) | ecosystem: Environmental > Terrestrial > Soil > Wetlands > Permafrost | place: Sweden... | reverse complement strand
CATTGGCTACGCACGGCTAATAATAAAAACTCCGTTTCTTGTAAAGGGATAAAACAAGAGACAGTGCGGAAGGTAAGAGAGGGAAAAATAAAGAAATGATTATAAAAGATACTATCTTGCGAGATGTTGGACGTCTATTTATATGGTTTCCCTTTCGCTGGTTTATTACTTTATGCCCTTATCGGTTTGTAAGATCATTATCTTTTTTTATGGGATTTATTGATCACCTTTTTTGTAAATCACGTCGTATACAACTTATCGAAAACCTTGAATATATATTTGGAGATAAAATTAATTCAAAAAATATCGCCAAGCGAATAATGCAAACCCATTATCTGAATCTCCTTGAATTATTCAAATTTTCTAGCATCAATAAAACCAATATTTATAACTATGTTGATATTGATGGAATATCTAATCTTGATCATGCGATTAGTAACGGCACCGGCGTTATTCTTGCCACGCTTCATTTCGGTACCATGCAATACCCTCTTATTGCGCTCGGAATTTTAGGCTATGCAATTAGTCAAGTAGGTGACCGTGATACTGAAGCGCCAGAGTTTAGCTTTATCCATCGGAAAATTGCGCTTAAGTACCGCAATATAATTGAGAACAAATTTAAGGCTAGACATATTCATATCAGCAAATCACTTAAACGTATTTATAAGTGTCTAGAAAACCATGAACTACTCATGATAAATGTTGATGGGGTTGGAGGATTAAAAGGACAACGGTTAAAAAGGAATTATTTAAAGATACAATTTATGGGGAATGATGTTTATGTACCTTCCGGTGCAGTTAGAATTGCCAGAAAAACAGGGGCTCCTATCGTCCCAATTGTTTGTATAAGACAAGACAATGGGAAACATAAAATTATAATTGATCATCCCATAGTTGTAAAGTCGAGTAAGGATAAAAATTTTGATATTCAAGATTATACACAACAGCTACTTTCTCACTTTGAACACTATATAAAAACGTATCCGGACCACTGGCTATTCTGGATGGAATTTAAAAAAGAGTATATGATCGTATAAAAGTTTTAATAAAGGTTAATCTGAATGAGCATTATAGATATTCCATTCGAAACCATGGGGTTAAGTAAGATTATACGGCTTAAACAATACTTTGCATCTTTTTTAAGACATGGTTCGATGCGGAAACTACTTAATTTCTTATATATAGAATTTCAAATATTTATTAAAAGTGATCGCTTAACTGGAATGCCATATATTCTGAAGGTTGAAAATACTAACATTTGTAACTTTCAATGTCCTATATGTTATGAAAACAGAAAAAAACACGATTTTGAAGGGGCACGTGGCTATGGACGAATGAAAATGAAGGATTTCCAAAAAATTGTTAATGAACTATCCCCTTGGGTTTATAGAATAAACCTTTACGGGTTCGGGGAACCTTTCCTGTTCGATGAAATATTTGACATGATTCGCTATGCAACCAATCACAACATTAGCGTAGCGATAACGTCTAATTTCAATGCTGTAAGCCAGGATAAGATCAATAAAATACTTGATTCAGGCCTTGAACACCTCGTGATCTCTATTGATGGAGTCGACCAGAAATCATATGAGAAATATCAAGTCGGAGGAAATTATGAAAGAGTTATTAGTAATATTCAGATGCTCATAAAAGCAAAAAAAGAGAAAAAGGCAAAATATCCCCTTGTTGATTGGCAATTTCTTATAATGAGACACAACCATCACCTTCAAGACAAGGCGGCTGAGATAGCACGGAGTCTTGGTATAGATATAAGGTTTTCAAGAATTGGTGTTGATCTGACAAACGAAAAGGAATGCTCGGAATGGTTGCCTGATGTTAATGTTCGAGAACAACTTAACTTCGAGGATCGAATCATAAAAAAGCAAAAACAGATTCCTCTATGCACCTGGCTATATAGGACTGCCTTTATAAACTGGGACCTTGGAGTTTCTCCTTGCTGTAACTATTACACAGGTGAAAAGAACCACGATTTTGGAAATCTGAAGAACCAAACATTTTCAGTTATTTGGAATAGTGATAGATATATTGAAGCAAGGAGAATGTTTAAAGAGGGAAATGGCAATTATTCTAATGAAAATATTTGTCATAAATGCATTACAAAAAGAAAAAGATTGAGAAAGTACTTGCAGCATCAACCTGAGTAATTTTGTGATGGGGATGAAATTATTTTCAATTTCTAACTTTTACACCTTGTCTATACAGATACTATAATCCTTTTAGCCGCAGCATAAGATTGAATAGTTTTTCAATAAACCAGGTTTTTCGTTGTGTATAATATTTTGGAAAAAGTAAATTATCAGATTTTTTTATAATACCTTCTTCTAGAGCAATTTCATAAAGCTTTGTATGGGGTTCGATACGGAGAGAATTAAATTCAAAGTGTACCTTTTTCTTAAGTTTCAATTTTGCCTGTAAGGTAAATAATACCATTGAAAAAAAATTGCGCAAATTTTGACCAGGTGGATTTTTAAAGAAATTGTAATTGACCTCGAAACCATTTTCTCTTTTCAAAATCCGATAGGTTTCCAGAATATCTTGTGTGGTAAGATTTTTGCCTAATTTAGCCAAAACATCATTAGAAAACCCGTCAGGCGAAAATATTAAATTATCGCATCCGGCTTCCTTTACCAGCGCCAAAAACTCCCTATCAATGTTTTTTTCATTAAACCATGCAGACCATCTAACATTCAGTTTCCGTTTAATGATTTCCCGACAAATCTCTTCAGCATGTTTTTTAGGGATGTTGAAAACAGAATCAACAAACATAAAACGCTCTATACTATGTTTACTAAATAGACACTCGATTTCATCAACTACCAATACATGGTCTTTAAGCCGATAGTATCTGCCATTCAAAAACGGATATATGCAAAAGATACAAGTGAGTGAACACCCTCGCTTTGTCTCGATACCAATGGCGTCCCTGTATTTTTTATATCTTTCAATAAGCATATCATTGGTTCTCGTAATATTAAGTTGCTTAGAGTCTGGCAATGAGCCTGTACCAGTAAATATAACATTGCCATTTTTTCTGTAATAGAGCGAACGAACGTTTTCTGGTGTTTCTATGTTCTTAAGAAGCTCTGAAAAAGAAATCTCTCCCTCAAGAAAGATACCAAAATCTATTCTCTGTTCATGAGACATTATTTCATTAGCAAATATTGAGAAACCTGAGCCACCAAGTACAATATTGGCATTAGAACAAGATTTTATTATATCTATGGTTTCCTTTAAGTATTTATAATAAAAGGTCACTTTTCTCTTGTTAGTAGAATCAATGTTTCGTAATGAAATGCCAATAACGTCAGGAAAAAAGCCTGTAATGATTTCTTTAATCTCCTCAAATGGCTTTTGGTACAAATTCACATCAAAAATCTTAACAACATGGCTATTTAGTGAAGATTTTATGCAAGAAAGACCTATGGGAAATACCAGCGGTTCCTTATCACCCAAGTAAGATGTAAGTAATAGGACATTCATAAGCAAACATGCACATTTTTCAATAAACTGTAAACTTTTTTCATACCAATATAAATAAATTTGATCAATGGCTTTAGTACTTTACTGTTTAGAATATTCACTATAGGCGAAGTGATGAGTATCTTTAGTAATGGGCTTGGGAATCTCCCTTTTTTAGAAAGTGTCATAAGGAGGTTCAAGTAATCAGGCTTGCGCATAGTATAGGTCTTTTCATAAATATCCTTGTACTCATCGATCACAAGAACGTTTATTTTGGCCATTTCATATAACAGTGTCCCAGGGTAAAGAATCAAAGTGAACGGTTGCAAACGAAATGGCTTCGGTATATTGGATATAAAACGCAAGCTGTCAATTCGATCTTCATCTGTTTCAAATGGAACGTCAACCAAAAAATCATAGCTGGGGGGATACATTTTATCCTTAAACTTATTAATTATGGTTATGGCCTTCATCATCTTTTTATTGTTCATGATTTCTCGGTTGTATAACCTTTGCATCCGGACGCTACCGCTTTCAATCCCCATTTGAACATATATAAGACCAGCATCCACAAGAAGTGACATTTTTTCTTCTGTTACACTAAGAGGACTGACAAGGCAGGAAAACGGAAATCCAATTTTTGCTTTATATTGTATAACGAATTCCTTAATATTATCAAGTTGTTGGGCCATAAACTCATCATCAGAAATCCATATATAATTAACATATGACATTTCCCGTTTGACCCACATAAGTTCTTCAATTACATGGTTTACAGACCTCCAACGCAGTTTTCCCTTACCACCATACATTTCTTTTATTGTGTGGTTTATACAATAGGCACAGCTATGGGGGCATCCTCTGCTGGTCATGGTTTGATACCCAGTTTTACCAAGATACTTAGAAACCGTACCACCTTTAAGAAATATTTCTGTTATCTTGTGTGAAATAGGCACTATTTGGTTATTGATCATTATGTGATGGTCATTCATACTGTAATCGGGAAAAGGATAGATATCTAAATCGCGTGGTAAAGGACTTAGAGGATTTTTTATTACTTGATTTCCGGTATTGACCCATAAGTTTATTGTATGCAAGTAATCTTCACCTCTGGACATTTTATTTACAAGTTCTAGCATGGCATCCTCGCCTTCACCGATACATACGATGTCTGCATATTCCAAACACTCTTCGGGCTTGATGGTCGGATGCACTCCACCCCATATGACAGGTGTAGACAACTCCTTTTTTAATTTTTTTGTTAACTGAATAGCTCCATCAAAAAAATTGGTCATCAGTGTGATACCTATTAAATCTGATTGCTGACACAAAGAAATAACTTCTTCAAGAATAGGATTTTCGTATCTTTCTTTTCCATATTCAATGTCATCACCATAAGGATCAGGAAGAAATATTAATTGCGTCTTATGGCCATGCTGTTTTAGATATGCAGAAATGACTCGAATTCCAAAAGAGGTTATATCTGGATATAACGATATTAAACTTATTTTCATTTTTGGGTCTGCTCCGAATTTAGAGGATTTATGAATATAACTTTAATTACTCCATCATCTCCGAATATCAGTGCCTTTGGTGCAAGAAGTCTTTCATCTTTTTTAAAAATGCGCGGGCACATGGTTCAAGTCATTACGTTGAGTATTATACCAGATACATATCGAAATCGTAACGGATCTTTATATGCCAAAAATTATGAATATTCAAATCGAATCATAAACCAAACCATCGAAGTAGCAAGCCAAAGCGATTTGATCGGCATATCTTTTATGACTCAATACTTCAACTGTGCAGTTCAGTTAACACAAGCTATCAAGGAAATATTGTCTATACCTATTATTTGGGGAGGTGTGCACCCTACAGTACGTCCTAAGGAATGTTTAGAATATGCAGACATAATTTGTATTGGAGAAGGAGAAGAAGCTTTAGCCGAATTAGCTGAACGAATGGAAAGGGGCCAAGACTATTCGGATATTGCTAATCTGTGTCTTGTTAGAAACAATGAAACCATCCTTAATCCTCTCAGACCTCTGGTACAGGATTTGGACGCATTGCCGTGGTTGGATTATGGTCCTGAAAACAATTTTGTACGTGATTTACAAACTGACAATTTGGTGCCATTTGACGAAGAATATTTTATGCGTTTCATGGCCACTGTTCCTTACTATAAAAATATTCCTCTAAAATCTTTTATGTATTTTACAACTCGCGGATGTCCTTATAATTGTAGTTACTGCGTAAACGATTTTTATCGCAAAATGTATGGGGCGCGTGGTTTCGTCCGCAAACTGAGTGTGGAACGCGTTGTGGAAGAATTAGAAAACATTACCATGAATCATCCATGCATCGAAGAGATTGAATTTTGCGACGATAATTTTGCCTTACGGCCAGTAGCTGAGATAGAACAATTTGCAGGACTTTACAAAAAAAGGATCGGACTACCATTCCAACTATTGATAAGTCCGCAGAACATAACAGAAGAAAAAATTGTGCCGTTATTAGATGCCGGACTCGTTTTTGTTGAGACCGGAATCCAAAGCGTTGCCGAAGGAACTAAAAAACTCTACCAACGTTCATTAGAAGAAGAAAAATTACTAACAGCTGCTAGGATTTTAAATAAGTACCGTGACCGAATGGCCCCACCATGTTACCATTTAATACTCGACAACGCATTTGAAAATACCGAAGATACGCTTAAGACATTTAATTTAACTTTAAAACTTCCACGACCCTTTTGGTTTAAACGCTCCTCATTAGTCCCTTTTCCAGAAACATTAATTCATCATCGATATGCCGCTGCAGGTCTAATTAAGGATGAAAATGCTGAAATCTATAGTAAAATTCTTGAAATGCCAAGCACGACTTACATTAATTTTCTATTCCTCCTTAATAACCAGAATTATTCCCTTTGGTTGTTAAGACTATTGTCCCGCCGTAGCATTGTGGATTTTTTTAATAGAAAATTTTGGGTCCCTTTTTGGGGGATAGCTGAAAATTGTATACGTCTGGCCTCGAAAATTTCGAAATTATTACGAATCTTGATTCGCGGCGATTGGAAAGCTCTTCAAAAACGAATTTCAATGATTGGAAAAGTTAGCAAAGGAATAACATCATCAAAACCACCTGCTTTTTAACAGACCGCAATTGGACTGCTATTCTGTATGAAATCAGAAGGAAAGATTATTTGAGTGTATAAGATCGTCAACCGGGAAAAGCGATTCTTTACCATGCTGGCGGATTTTATCGGAAATTCAATAGTTTTTCCTTTCCGGTCCTTTATTGAACATGCACCTATTCTACCTGAAACCATAAAGCAGATTCTTTTGATAAGGACCGCCTATATCGGCGATGTTATTATGACACTGCCGATGTTAAAACCGCTGAAGGAGCGATTTTCAGGGGCGTCTATTACTGTTTTGACCTCGTTGGGTGGGCGTGAAATCCTTTTGAACAACCCGTATGTGGATGATATTCTGGTATATGAGCCTTTTTGGTTCTATGCAAGACCCCTCAGGGACTATATAAAGTTTCTTGGCCAATTACGAAAACGGCGGTTTGACCTTACGATTGAAGCTAGGGCGGATATCCGGGATATTTTATTTTTGGTTTTCCCCGCCAGATCGGGGGCAAAGCTAAGCTATGCTGTGGGCGGTGGTAGCTATTTTCTTTCGCATGTGGCACCCTACGAAAAACTGAAGCATAAAGTAGAATACCATCTTGATCTTGTCAGATTTCTGGGTTGTAGGACCGATTCGGTGGAATGGGGCATTTATTTAACGGAAAACGAAAAAGAGGAAGTGGCGCGGCTGCTTTGGGACAGTGGCGTCTCGACTCCCTTTATCTGCGCTCATCCCGGTGGTCGGCTGCCGCTCAAAGGATGGTCGACCCATAAATGCGCCAGCCTCTATGACCGAATGATCGATGGGTTCGAACTGCCGCTGGTGCTTCTTTCCGCTGGATCGGAAATCGGGTTGGCAGGCGAAATTTCCGGCATGATGCGAAACCGCCCTATATTGTTAGCTGGAAAGACAACAATTCGCCAACTTTCGGGAGTGATTGCGAAGGCCGCTCTTTTGGTGTGTAACGACAGCGCGCCGATGCATATTGCCGCGGCTTTGGGAACCCCAACTGTTGCGATTTTCGGTCCGTCCAAAAGCATTGAGACAGGACCTTATGGAAAGGGGCATCTTGTGATCGAAAAAGATTTTCCCTGCCGATGGTCTTGCGATGAAATGCGATGCAAAAACGAGAACCACCATGCCTGCATGGAGGCCATCACCGTCGATGATGCCTTTCAGGCAATTGAACAGAAATGGCACTCATTTAACAGCTCTTTATATGGAGAACATTGAAATAATATATGGATGACCGCATCCTTCTGATGAATTGCAAATCCTATCGAGACATTTTAGACCGGCTTCCGGTTGTCATGGAACAGTTCGGGGATCTTTTGCCTGCTGACAAGGGGGCGCGTATCTTGATCAAGCCGAATCTGAACAGCAACATGAACGCCCTGACCGGCAATACAACGGACCTGCGCATTCTAAGCGCGTTGCTTTCCTATCTGAAAACCAGCGGGTATTCAAACATTACCATCGGTGAAGGGACCAACAGCGGATTTTACAGAAACCGGATCGGCGTTATCTCACGCCTGGGAATCGACCGTCTGGCAAGGTATTACGGAGTTAGTTTGATAGATTTGAATTATGCCGAGTCCAAAGACATTTTCTTCAAAAATGGCGTCAAGGTCAGGGTCGCGAAAGAATGTTTCGAAGCGGACCTCTTTATTAATCTACCCAAGTTGAAAACCCATTTTGAGGTCGGCATGAGCGTCTGCCTAAAAAACCTGATGGGATGCTTGGTGGGCCAGGAAAACAAGAAAAAGACCCATGACGATCTGCCGGAGAACATTCTTCTATTAAACCAGGCCGTAAAGCCCCACATCCATATTGTAGACGCCTTAGTTGCTATGGAAGGTCTCGGACCCACCCGCGGAACGCCGATCCGCTTGGATACTATCATTGTCGGCGCTGATCCGTATTTAATAGATCTTTTGTGCTGCCGGATAGCAGGATTTCACCATCAACAGATCAGGACCCTGGCCCTAGCCGAAAAAAGGGGGCTTTTGACCAAGTTTCATCATCGGGTTGTCCAAGGCCTTTCAGCGAAGATTTCGACCCGACCGTTCAAACATCCCGTGCCCGGGCCGATTGCGGGCTTCATCCACCATCCGAAGAGACAGAAGTTTTTTCTAAAAATAAGAAATACACCCTTTTTTACCTATATGGCAGCTACCAATTGGTTCGGGAACCTTCTTTTTTTGACAGGCCTTCGGCAGGACGTATTTCTACAGGATGAAATGTGCATTGACCGGCTGGTGCTGGATGATAATAAGTGCGATCGATGCGGCGTTTGCCAGGAAGTTTGTCCGATGGGATTGTCTTTCCCGGACGATTTCAAGACCCTCGGTCCCTGCCTGAAATGTCTTTACTGCTTTGCCGCTTGCCCTAAACGTGCGATTTCGTATACTGGGGAGGCTGGTTTTTTTGCGGAGCAGGAACGGCAATATGACGACAAAATTCGGGCTATGTTTAAAAAACCAATTCGGCATAAACCAACGGGGGAAACGTTGGAAAATGCCTGCTTTTATTAAAGATAAGTTTTTCCCTTAACTGAAAGCGACATATGAAAATCTGGGTACTCAATCCACCGTTTTTATCGAAGTTTTCGCGGTCGCAGCGCAGTCCTGCCGTGACCAAGAGCGGCACGCTCTATTTTCCCTTATGGCTTGCATACGCCACCGGCGTACTGGAACAGGCCGGTCATGAGGTAACCCTGACCGATGCTCCGGCGCGGGGATTGACCGATGCAGATATCATGGATATGGGCAAGCGGTTACGACCGGAACTGATCGTCATGGACACCAGTACGCCGAGCATCCAATACGATATCCAGACAGCCGGCGCTTTGAAAGAAATCATTCCGGAGACCCTGATTGTGTTTGTCGGAACCCATGTATCTGCTCTGCCCGAAGAGACACTGTCTGCATCAGAGGCGGTGGATGCCGTGGCAAGAAGAGAATACGAATATACCTTAAGAGATCTCGCTGAGGTTTTAAAAAAGGAACACGGTAGGGGGGGGGAAGCGTTTTCCGACATCGATGGTTTGTCCTACCGGAAAGAGGGGATCGTGACCCATAATCAGGACCGGCCATTTATAAAAAACCTGGACGAACTGCCCTGGGTCAGTCGGGTGTATGCGAAACATCTTCAGATTTCCGATTATTTCAACCCTAATGCGCTCTACCCCATGGTGACGTTGATCACAAGCCGGGGATGTCCATTCCTGTGCCGGTTTTGCGTCTATCCCCAGACGATGACCGGCCGGAAGTATCGATTGCGCAGCGTGGAAGATGTAATTGAGGAAATCCGTTTCGTTCATAAAACGTTTCCTGAAGTCAAATCGATCTTCTTCGAAGACGACACCCTGACGGTCAATAAAAGCCGTCTGATCGCCCTTTCTGAAGCCTTGATCAAAAGCGACGTCCGCATCCCCTTTGTTGCCAATTCACGGATTGATCTCGACCTGGAAACCATGAAGCTAATGAAAGCCGCGGGATGCCGGCAGCTTTGTGTTGGTTTTGAAAGCGGCAATCAGGCGATCCTGAACGAAATCCGGAAAGGAATCAAGATAGAGTGGATGGAGGCATTCATGGAGAATGCCAGGAAAGCAGGCATTCTCATCCATGGTTGCTTCATGATCGGATTCCCCGGGGAAACCCACCAAACGGTGGAGCAGACCATCGCGCTGGCGCTGCAGCTGAATCCGGACACCGTTCAATTCTATCCAGTCATGGTCTATCCGGGAACGGAGGCCTATTTGGACTATCTGAACAAGGGATGGATCACAGCCACGGATTTCAGAGAGTGGCTGACGCCTTCGGGGCTTCACAATTGCGTTATCCGCAACGACTTCTTCGCGCCGGCTGATCTGGTGAAATTATGCGATGAAGCCAGACGCCGGTTTTATCTCCGGCCCAGGTACATAGCTTACAAGCTGCAGCAGATGGTCCTGCACCCCTCGCTTGCACTGCGAACGGTCAAGGCGGCACGGACGTTTTTCAAACATCTTGTTTTCGGCTCCAGTGTATAACATGGCCACTGAAAAGGAAAATATCCCTTATTCAGTGATCATCCCCGCGTTCAACGCCGGTAAGACTCTGCCGGACACCCTGCTCGCGTTGAAGCAGCAGACGGTTTCTCCCGATGAGTATGAGGTGATCGTCGTGGATGACGGTTCAACAGACGAGACTGTCGCCCTGGCGCATCGCTTCGGCGCGAACTGTATCAGCCAGCCGAATCGGGGACCGGCGTCCGCCAGAAATCACGGGGTACGCGCAGCGAGAGGCGGGATTATTCTTTTTACCGATGCCGATTGTGTTCCGGATAACGACTGGATCAGGCAAATGACGCTGCCGTTTCGGAATGAGCGGACGGTCGGCGTCAAGGGGGCCTATCGTACCCATCAGACCAAGCTTGCAGCCAGGTTTGCCCAGGCCGAGTTCGAAGACCGGTATGACCTTTTGAAGAAAGTTGCGGCTATTGACATGGTGGATACGTACTCGGCGGCCTTTCGACGGGAAGTATTTATAAAAATAGGCCTGTTTGATGAATCCTTTCCCGTTGCCAACAACGAGGACACGGAGCTTTCCTATCGTCTGTGCGCCGCCGGTTATCTTATGGAATTCAATCCCGAGGCGCTGGTCTATCACCGACACCCGGATTCCTTCGCAAAATATCTCAGGCTGAAATTTAAAAGGGGGTATTGGCGGATGGTCGTCTATCGGAATTATCCGGGAAAAGCCTTCAAGGACACTTATACCCCTGTCGTCATCAAGCTACAAACGCTGACGGCAGCCCTTTCGCTGCCGGTTACTTTGTCCTCTCTTGTTTTTCCGAAATTGTTAACGGTTACGGCATGGTTCTATCTGGGGATTATGACATCTTCGGCCGCTTTTTCCTTAAAGACGTTAAAAAAAGATCCTGTGGTTGGTTTAATCTCACCGGCGGTGGTTTTGGGACGAGCTATTGCGTTTGCGTTGGGTAGTCTTTTCAGTGTGTTTCACAGGGGAAAATAGTCATTGACGGGTTTTTTGGTAAGGGAACGCCTTCATGCTTGATTGCAATACGCTATTCAACTACGCCCACCCCATGCGGGACGCCAACTAAGCGGTATGATGCTGATGACGAGAGAAACCGATGAAATATAAAGAAGGAGAAGACATCCATGACAGCCATCAAAAGAGTAACAGCATTAGTCGCCCTTCTACTGATCATAGCCAGCATTGCATATGGGCAGCAATTCACCCCTCCCCCTGAAGCCTACAAGGCATGTGAAGGGAAAAGCGCGGGGAGTGCGGCGCAGTTCGTAGGTTCGCGCGGAGAAACGGTAAGTGGAGTATGTAAGGAAATCGACGGGAAACTCATTCTTCTGCCGGACCGTACCAAGACTGATTATTAGCGGCACGAGCGGTATCGGGTCTGGCTTGTAAGAGGCTATCGAAAGCGTCGATAGCAAAATTTTTGGAAGCACAAGTAAAAAAATATTTGAACAAAATAGGTTAACAACCAATTTGAACCTTTAAAGAAACTTTTGCATAATGCTGGTTTTTAATTTTCCCCGTTTTCGGGGTTCTGACCTCCGATTTTTTCATTTGTATTAGAACTTTTTTATGCCGCTCAGCGGTGAAAGTGCTTTTTAACAATCCGGTCCTGCTCCCTGACATATCCCAGGAAGCATGGTTTGGGGTAAATTCCCTATGTATTGTGCAAAGGTTTCATCCTTATCGATGGATTGAACATCTACAGCAGCGAAACAGATGACATCGACTTGAGAAAGAAAGTCGGGTTCCTCTCCCAGCGACCCTATCTTCTCCCGATGTCTTTTTATAACAACATCGCCTTCGGACCGAGGATTCACACACTGAATATTGATCAAGTCCTCAAGCGGATAATGGAACACGATGCTTTTCATTACACCCTTGACAAGTTTCTAACAACCGACAAACAGCTGGTCAAAAGAGGATCATGATTTTCCAACCGGAGTAGATGGCCAGCTCGCAGTGGCAGTCCTCGTAGCAGCTTATGTTTCAGATAAAAAAATTGATATGGATTGATTTTCATCGGTCCTTTCTTGCTTTTCTAACGACAGCTGAGCAGAGTTATGGACGCTTTAATCTTGAAGCTATATGTACTATTTGCCGGAATAATAGACAGGAAACTTATTGTTTGGGGGCACAGGTATCGGCAGGGAAGGTATACGGGGCTGAAGATCTTATGTTGTCTCCCCCCTATACCTTTCAGATTGTTGCATCGGAGATTCGACATAAAATCTTCCGTAACTATGTGTCTTGGTATGATGAGAGGGATACTCATGGAAAAAATGAAGAAATATTTTCAGATTTCAAGATTGATATCTATAAAAAGGCCGGTCGTGAAATCACAAGAGTAGAAGAATTAATCGAATCCGTAAAAAAGAATAATCCCCT
>Ga0182021_10007355_pt1 | contig 13043 bp, 11 predicted proteins | sample 612E3MmetaG_FD_120493 | JGI IMG/M metagenome (GOLD analysis project Ga0182021, IMG submission 120493) | Permafrost microbial communities from Stordalen Mire, Sweden - 612E3M metaG (Illumina Assembly) | ecosystem: Environmental > Terrestrial > Soil > Wetlands > Permafrost | place: Sweden... | reverse complement strand
GACCCGCTCGGGCTCGGAGATGCGCTCGAGGATCTTCATCTTGCGGTACTCGGGGTGGCGCTCGAGGACCGGAGCAAGGGACTCGACCACTTCCATGGCGGCCTGATGGAACTCTGGCTCGCCTGGGTTCTTGGCCTTCAGTTCGGCCATGAAATCGCTGACGTAGTCGCTCATTAATTGCCCTCCAATAAGGCTGTTTGGACCGCGACCGTCTCTACGGGAGAGAGGAGCTCTCCACGGTGAAGCGGCTTGAAGCTCGGCCCGGCTCACGTGGACGGCACGTGCAGACGAGTCGGTACGAGACGACCCGATTATACGCCCGGTACCAGCGCCTGCTATGTGCCACTTCGCCAAACTCGCAGGCGCCTCACTGGCCAGTGAGTACAATGTCGTATTCCGACAGCCTGATCAGAATGTACTGCCGATTCGGACGGCGAGAGGCGCGCTGCGGCCCGCAACGGTAGACGCAGCGCGCCAACCGGCCTCGCACGGGGTATGTACAGGAAGTACAAACACCCCTGTGACGACCGCCGATGTGACGAAGTTTTTTGACGCGTCGCCCGCGCGTGCCGATAATGCTAGATGGGCCGCCGGAATGTCGGTTCTGGCACACCGCCCCCTCCCAGACCGCCTTCGAGGCGGTCCCGGACCACTTGTGTACATCCCCGAGCGTGGGCCGTCCGTGGCCTGCGCGGCGTGCTAAGTGAGGAGAGACCGCATGGCGCTCAAGACCCCCGAGCAGTACATCAAGAGCGTGGCCGACCTCGACCTGGAGATCTACATCTTCGGCGAGAGGGTAGAGAACTACACCGAGCACCCCATGATCAGGCCCAGCCTCAATTGCATGGCCATGACTTACGAGCTGGCCGCGCAGCCCGAATTCGAAGACCTCATGCTGGCCACCAGCCACCTCACGGGCAAGAAGGTCAATCGCTTCACGCATATCCACCAATCGGCCGAGGACCTGGTGAAGAAGGTCAAGATGCAGCGGCTGCTCGGGCAGAAGACAGGCTCCTGCTTCCAGCGCTGCGTCGGCATGGACGCCATCAACGCCCTCTACTCCACCACCTACGACATCGACAAGGCCAAGGGCACCGACTACCACCCCCGCTTCCGGCAGTACGTGCAGTTCCTTCAGGAGAACGACATCGTCGCCGACGGTGCCATGACGGACGTGAAGGGCGACCGCAGCCTGTCGCCCAGCCAGCAGCCGGACCCTGACGTGTACCTGCACATCGTCGAGCGCCGCGCCGACGGCATCGTGGTGCGCGGCGCCAAAGCCCACCAGACGGGCGCCTGCAACTCTCATGAGATCCTCGTCATGCCTACCATCGCCATGCGGCCGGGCGACGAGGACTACGCCGTCAGTTTCAGCACCCCGTCCAATGCGCCCGGCATCAGTTACATCTACGGGCGCCAGAGCTGCGACACCCGCAAGCTCGAGGAGAACGAGCTGGACGTCGGCAACCCGCGGTTCGGCGGCCAGGAAGCGCTGATGATCTTCGATGATGTCTTCGTGCCTTGGGACCGCGTGTACATGTGCGGCGAGATCGAGTTCAGCGGCTCGCTGGTAGAGCGCTTCGCCGGCTTCCACCGGCAGAGCTACGGGGGTTGCAAGGTCGGCGTCGGCGATGTGCTCATCGGCGCCGCGGCTCTGGCGGCCGACTACAACGGCGCCGCCAAGGCCAGCCACATCAAAGACAAGCTCATCGAGATGACCCACCTGAACGAGACGCTCTTCTCGTGCGGCATCGCCTGCTCCGCGGAGGGGCACCAGACGTCCGCCGGCAGCTACGAGATCGACTTGTTGCTGGCCAACGTGTGCAAGCAGAACGTCACCCGGTTCCCTTACGAGATCGCCCGCTTGGCAGAAGACATCGCCGGTGGCCTCATGGTCACCATGCCGTCGGCCCAGGATCTGCGCAGCGAGAAGGTCGGCAAGCTGGTCGAGAAGTACCTGGTGGGCGCCTGCGGCGTACCGGTCCTGGACCGCATGAAGGTCATGCGGTTGGTGGAGAACCTCACTATTGGCGCCGCCGCGGTCGGCTACCGGACCGAGAGCATGCACGGGGCCGGCTCACCGCAGGCGCAGCGCATCATGATCGCCCGGCAGAGCAACCTGGACCACAAGAAGGAGCTGGCCAAGGCGCTGGCCGGCGTGGGCAAGGGCCTCACCTGCAGCGGCAAGGTACCGACATGTGTGGAGCCGGCCCAGCGGGCCGGCGCGCAGGCCTGACGCCGCGCGAATGGCGCCCGGCCGGCCGACCGGTCTCGTGAGTATCGACGATCCCGCGACAACCGCTACAGACGAGCCGCTCAAGGTGCGCTTCTGCGGCGGCTGCAACCCGGTCATCGACCGGGTTGCCGTGGCCGCCGAAGCACGGTCGAGCGAGGCGGGCGCGGGCGCCACGCTGTATGTGTCCGGTTGCGCCCGCGCCTGTGCATCCGGCAGGAGGTCGCGGCTGGACGACGGCACGGCGGTCGTCGTCGCCGGCGGGCACGTCGACGGCGAGCCCACCGCCGCGCCCGGGATCGCCCAAGAGGTCAAAGACCGGCTCCGGCGGAGCCGCACCGATAGTCAGACCGGCCGTCCCCGCGGGGACGCGCCCGCACAAGAAGGGTAGGGTCGAATGGACTGGGCCGCAGAGTACAGGCAGAAGCTGGTATCTGCCGCCGATGCCTTGAAGGTCGTGGAGTCGGGCGACCGGGTGGTGTTCGCCCACGCCTGCGGAGAGCCGCTCGACCTGGTCGACGCACTGGTCGCCCGCGCGCCACAGCTGAGCGACGTGGAGATCGTGCACATGGTGGCCATGGGCAAGGGCGAGTACGCCCAGCCCGCGCACGCGGACAGCTTCTACCACAACGCGCTCTTCGTCGGCGGTAGCACGCGGCAGGCGATCTACGAGGGCCGCGGCGACTATACGCCGTGCCATTTCCATGAGATCCCCGACCTCTTCCTCAAGGGCTACTTGCCGCCGGACGTGGCGCTCGTACACCTCAGTCCACCGGACAAGCACGGATTCTGCTCCTTCGGCATCTCGGTGGACTACACCAAGCCGGCCGCCTCGGCGGCCAAGACGGTCATCGCCCAGGTCAACCCGAACATGCCTCGCACGCACGGCGACTCGTTCATCCACGTCTCACAACTCGACTACATCGTGGAGACCGAGCACCCTGTGATCGAACTGGCGCCGCCCAGGATCGGCCCGGTCGAAGAGGCCATCGGCCGCCACATCGCCGGCCTCGTCGACGACGGCGCCTGCCTGCAGCTCGGCATCGGCGGCATTCCGGACGCCGTGCTCATGTTTCTGCACGATAAGAACGACCTTGGGATTCACACCGAGATGTTCAGCGAGGGCGTTGTCGACCTCTACAACGAAGGCGTGGTCACCAACGCCCGCAAGAATCTCAATCGCGACAAGATGGTCGCCTGCTTCCTGATGGGCACCCGTCGCCTCTACGACTTCGTCGATGACAACCCGGCCGTCAACATGTTCCCGGTGAGCTACACCAACGACCCGTACGTTATCGGCCAGATCGACAACGTGGTCGCGATCAACTCGGCCATCCAGATCGACCTTATGGGCCAGGTGGTGGCCGACAGCATGGGGCCGCAGCAGTTCACCGGCATCGGCGGCCAGGTCGATTTTGTGCGCGGCGCCAACCGCAGCGCGGGCGGCAAAGCGATCATCGCCCTGCCCTCCACCGCCAAGCGGGGCGAGGTCAGCCGCATCTGCGCCAAGATCACCGACGGCGCCGCCGTCACCACCATGCGTGCCGACGTGGACTACGTCGTCACCGAGCACGGCGTCGCGCGCCTCAAGGGCAAGACGCTCAGCGAACGCGCTCATGCCCTGCTCGACATCGCCGACCCCAAGTTCCGCGACCAGATCGTCACAGACTGCACGGCCCTCAAGGGCGAAGGCATGTTCTGCGGGTTCCAGGCCAAGCGGCGCACCACGCGTGGCGCCGCCACGACGGCTTGAGCGGCGACGCGAACACGATCGGACCTGTCACGGCCGGCGGAGAGGACTCCCCCGTCCGTGTCCACATCCCCACTACCCGAGAGGAACACAAGCTATGGACATGAAGATCCGCACCTTTCTGACACCGCGGACCATCATCATCGGCCCAGGCTGCGTCTCGCAGCTGGGCGCCGAGGCCAAGAAGCTCGGCGCCACCAAAGTGCTCATCGTCACCGACCAGGGCGTCTGCTCGGCCGGCATGGTGGGCGCCGTGGAGGAGCCGATCAAGGCCGCCGGCCTTGAGGTCGGCGTCTACGACAAGTCCGTCCCCGAGCCGCCGATGGGCAGCGTCCTCGAGGCCGCCCATATGTGCGAAGAGGGCGGCTACGACCTGGTCGTCGCCTTCGGCGGCGGCTCGGCCATGGACACCGCCAAGATGGTCGCCATCCTCCCGGGCACCGGCAAGAGCGTGGAAGACTACGTCGGTGTCGACCTCATTCCCAAGCCCGGCCTGCCCGTGGTCGCCATCCCGACGACGGCCGGCACCGGCTCCGAGGTCACCAAGGTCGCCATCTTCGCCAACGAGAAGCTCAACGTGAAGCAGGGCGTCAGTAGCCCGCATCTGGTCCCGTCGGTCGCCCTGGTCGATCCGATGCTCACCATCACCTGCCCGCCGCGCGTCTCCGCCGCCTCCGGCCTGGATGCGCTCATCCACAACATCGAGGCCTTCACTTCGGTGAACGCCACGCCGCTCACCGACATGTACGCTTTGGACGGCATCCGACTCATCACCAAGAGCATCCGCACCGCCGTGTACCAGGGCAGCAACGTCGAGGCGCGCTACGAGATGGCGATGGGCGCCCTCTACGGCGGCATCAGCTTCGGCAACGCCGGCGTGACGGCAGTGCACGCCCTCTCATATCCCATCGGCGGCGCATTCCACGTGCCCCACGGCGACGCCAACACGCTCATGCTGCCGTGGGTCATGGAAGCCAACATGCTCGGCTGCCTGGACAGATTCGTTCAGATCGCCGTCGCCATGGACCTCTTCGTGGACGGCCTCACGCCGCGTGAGGTAGGCGATGAGGTTATCGAGGCGCTCAAGCAGCTCGCCGCGGACCTGGACGTGCCGCAGTACCTCAGCGACGTGAACATCCCGGACAGCGCCATCGATCAGCTCGCCGACGCCGCCATGGGCCAGACGCGCCTGCTCGTCAACAACCCGCGCTCCCTCACGCGCGACGACGTGGTAGAGATCTACCGCCGCTGCGCCGTCCGCCCCGACGAGGACTGATCGGCGTGGGCCACGCAGTCGACCAAGTGGTATTGAGCGGCGCGCCGCTGGCGAAGCCGAGCGGCGTGACGGCCTAAGCCGGCCGGGTCGCTCGGGCGCCGTACGTGGCGCCCCCAGCAAGAAGGGCGGGCGCGCCGCGCAGACTGTGCGGCGCGCCCGCCCTTTGCCTTCTCGTCGGCCGTCCTACAGAGCCGCCGAGCCGCGCCAGCGGCAGCCAACCGGCGGCGCGGCGTCAGCCGGCGACGCGCTCGACGACTTGGGCGATTCTCTCGCCCGCCTCTTCCACGTCGCCTTCCTGCAGATCGAGGTGGGTGACGAAACGTAGGGTCCAGGGCCCTTCGTCCAGGCTCCATATTCCGGCTGCCTCCAGGCGCTTCATCATCTCGACCGCCGGCAAGCCGGTCTGTGCGATGCCCACGTAGACCATGTTGGTCTGCACCTTGCTCAGGTCGACGTCCAGTCCGGGCACTTTGGCCAGGCGCTCGGCGAGCACCCGGCAGCGGCGGTGGTCGTCGGCCATGCGTTCGATGTTGTGATCGAGAGCGTAGAGACCGGCGGCGGCCAGTATGCCGGCCTGGCGCATGCCGCCGCCGAAGACCTTGCGGGCGCGCTTGGCGAGCCTGATGAACTCGGCGGAGCCGAGCAGCACTGAGCCGACCGGCGCGCCCAGCCCCTTCGACAGGCAGACGCTGACGGAGTCGAAGGGCGCCGCGATGTCGGCCAGCGGCACGCCGCTGGCCACATGAGCGTTCCAGATGCGGGCGCCGTCCAGGTGCAAAACGAGGCCGTGCTTGTCGCAGAACTCGCGCACGGCCCGGATCTTCTCGATCGGGTAGACCAGCCCGCCGCAGTGGTTGTGCGTGTCTTCCAGCGCCACCACGCGGGTGCGGGCGAAGTGCACGTCGTCGTCGCGGTGGACGTGCTCTTCCATCGCCACCGGGTCCAGGGTGCCGTCTTCTGAGTCGAAGCAGCGCAGCTGCAGCGAGGAGAGCACGGCCGCGCCGCCCTGCTCGTAGTAGATGATGTGCGCCTGGGCGTGCAGGAAGACCTCGTCGCCCCGGCGTGTGTGGGTGTGCAGGGCGGCCTGATTGCTCATGGTTCCCGACGGCACGTACAGGCCGGCCTCTTTGCCGAAGAGCTGCGCGGTGCGCTCCTGCAGTAGGTTCACGGTGGGGTCGTCGCCGAACACGTCGTCGCCGACCGGCGCCTCGGCCATGGCCTGCCGCATCTGCGGGCTGGGCCGCGTCACCGTGTCGCTGCGGAAGTCGATTACTCGCTGTGCCATCGTCTACTCCAGTTCTCGTGTTCGGCGCGGCGCGAAGGCTCCGGCGCCGGTCACACTCTCAGGTCGCCGCGGTCGAGCAGCACGACGCCGTCGACCGTCACCGTCGGTTCCATCACCAAGAGGTCCCAGTGCAGGCTGCTGTCGTTGACGCCGCCCAAGAAGAGGCTCTCTCCGACGGCGATGTGGATGGTGCCCAGGATCTTCTCGTCGGTGAGCATGTACCCGCAGGGCTCGCCGACGGCCGGATTGAGCCCGATGCCGAGCTCGGCAATGGAGTCAGCAGCCCCGGTGGCGTTCTTGAGTACCCCGACGAAGGTCTCGAAGCCGGTGGCGGCGCGCAGCGGATGGCAGACGCCGTTCTCGAAGCGCGTCTCCAGGTCCTCGATGCGGACGCCGTTCCAGAACGCCAGATCGAAGACGACCGTGCCGTTGGCCTCCGTCTCCAGCGGCGCCAGGCAGACCTCGCCGGCCGGTAGGTTGCTGAGCTTGGCGGCCTCGCTGACCACGCCGACGTCCAGGTCGAGCGGACGGCCGTCGACGCGCAGGGTCACGTCGGTGCCCTTGGGCGAGGTGATATGCACGGAGCTCGCGCCGCGCATCACAGCGGCGACGGCCTCGGCGCGCGCCCGCAGTTCCGTGTAGTCGACGTCCAGGGCGCGCCAGAACATACCGGCGAAGGCATCGAAGTCCAGGTTGAACGCCTTCGCCTGCTCTTTCGTCGGATAGTCTGTGCCGATCCAGCGCCGGGTGCCGTCGTAGATCCAGTCGCACAGATGTTTGCGTCCCGAAAGCGCCGCGCCGAACTTGTCGGCCGGCACGTCGCGGAACAGCTCCGGCTTGCCGTCTTCCAGGCGGACGGTGAACACCACGTCGGCCGCCTTGACGGCCTCGACCCAGCATCGGCTCATGGAGGACAGCTGGTCCGTGGAGAGCTCCAGCATTCGGGCACACCGATGCTCGTCGCTGACGGCCACGACCATCGGCCGGCCGCCGGCCAGCTCGCACTCCAGCGCCACCATCTCCAGATACGGGATGGAGTCCGTGCGGCCCTCGATGTAGACGTTCTCGCCCGGCTTGACGCCGGCACAGTCGCGGACGATCTTGCGTGCTACGGCACGCAGCTCCTGCTGATCCATGTCACTCCTTGGGGCGTCGGGACGACGTGATGGCGCGGTCGGAGAACGCTGGACGCGATCCGTTGGAAGCTACACCCGGCGGCCCGCCAGGGCCACCCTCGGGCGCGCCCGCCGGCGCCGTAGACGAAGGCGCGGCAGCGGCGCCGGCGCGCCGATCAGCCGGCCGATGAGCAGCGCCAGCGCGTTCCACAGCGGGATGAGCAGGGCGCCGGCCAGGATCAGGGTCTTTTGCAGCGGCGGCATCGGCGTCCAGTAGATCGCCAGCTGCGCCTTCAGCTCGGCCCACGGATGGAAGTTCTTGGGCCACTGCAACACGAAGTGGCCGTGCTCCTGACGGCCGAAGGCGACAGCGCTGTTCTCCATAGCGTTGGGGATCTTGCCCGGGTAGTCGACCCAGATGTGGTCGAAGGACATCTCGAGCTGATACGGAATGCCCTTGGCCTTCAGGATGCTGGCCAGCACCACGGCGCGGCTCTCACAGTCGCCCCTGCCCTGCGCCAGGGCCTGCCTGGTCGTGGGGAAGTACCAGGGCACGCCGGCCGTCTGCCAGTCGTAGGCATACGGCACGATGGTGTTGAGCACGGCCTGCTCGATAAGCCTGGGGTTGTTTGGGAGCGTCCGGGCGATGGCGGCCACAGCGGTCGGATCGACGTTAGGATGCTGGAAGTTGCCGATGCTCCGCGCGAGCGTGAACGGGTCCGGGTAGACGACGACGAGCACCCAGCCCAGCAGGACGAGGAAGAGCGCGAACCGGCCGGCTTTCACCGCGGGTCTCATCACTCGATTGTACCCCGGCCGATCCGCAGCTCACCGCCGCAGGAGTGTCCGACACGAGCACGCGAGCTTCGGAGGCGCCGACCCGAGGGGCGCGCAGGCGATGCCTGTGCCGGGCGACGAGCCCGCAGACCGGCGCCCGCCGTCAGAACACGTTGCTGAACCAGCGGCCGGCGGCCCGGAAGGCATCCGTGACGTGCCGCCAGCCGCGCTGCAACCAGTTGCCCGTAGCCTTTGAGTCGTGCCAGGTGCTCCATACGCGATAGCGCAGCCGCGTCTGCCAGTCCGGCAGCGGCACAGAGCGAGCGGCAGTCAGGCGGCTCCGTCCGCGCTGCTCTCCGTCGACCTTGTAGGTCAGCGTTCCCATCGGCGCGCCGGCGGTGACCGGCAGCGTGACCGTGCGAGGGGCGCTGAGGGTGCTGGTGACCCGGGCGCCGGGCGGCACCGAGGTGCTGAAGCCGCCCTGCAGCCTCAGCGCCACAGGCGTGGTGCTGTATGGGACGGCGGCCGTGGCGGCAGTGGCGCCGGCCGCCGGGGACCGCCAGGTCTTGTAGAGCGAAGCGCCGTACTTGTAGAGCGCCAGCAGGGCCTGATCGCGCTGCCCGGGATCGGGCGCGCCGAGCACAGTGACGATCATCTGCTCACCCTTGTACGTGCCGGCCGACACCAGGCACGAACCAGCCTGGTCGGTGTGCCCCGTCTTCACGCCGTAGACCCATCCGTGGTGCTCCAACATGAAGGTGTCGGTACTCGGAAAGCGCTCCTGGCCCTGGCCGCTGGGGTTGGGCAGCACGACGCTGGTCATCCGCACCAGCCCCGCGAAACGGGGATCCTTGAGCTCGACCCACGCCAGGCGGCTGAGGTCGCGGGCGGTGGAATAGTGGCCCGGCGTGTCCAGCCCGTGCGGATTCTCAAAGTGCGTGTGCTTGAGCCCAAGCGACACGGCGGTGGCGTTCATCCGCGCCACGAACGCCTGCTCCGTGCCGCCCACCGCGACGGCCAGGGTGCGAGCAGCGTCGTTGGCGCTGGCGACGAGCAGGGCCTGGAGGAGCTGATCGACGGTCAGCTTCTCGCCGGCCTTCAGACCCACTTCCGATTCGTCGCTGGCCAAATGCATGGTGCCGACGACCACCAGCTTGTCGAGCGAGACACCGCTGTCCAGGACGACCTTGGCCGTCATGATCTTGGTCGTGGAGGCCATGGGCCGCTCGGTGTTCGCGTTGAGCAGGAAGATGAAGCGGCCGGTCGGCCGGTCCAGGATGGCCGCGGCCGCCACCGGCAGGCTGGGCGGCGCGGATGTGGCGGCTAACGCGTCGGCCGGACGGACGGCGGTCGCCGCGCAGAGCGCCAGAAAGACGGCCGCGCAAAGGCCGGCGGCGAAAGCCGCCCCGACCCCCCGAGCGCGGCCGCGCAAGATGGTCATGTGCAGGGAAAAATGCTGCCAAGTCACGATGGACACTAGTGTATACTTCCGCGCCATGGAGATGAACCGGCAGACTTTAGGCCAGCGAATCTCCGCCACCATTCGGGCCAAACAGCACCTCGTCTTCTTCGCCTTCGTCCTCGCCGTCCTCGACTTCGGCGCCCCCCTGCTGGCCGACTGGCTCAACCACCACCGGTCGCTGGCCGGCATCATCGCCGGCGGCCATTCCCTCTTCGAGACGCTCAACTCGCCCGGCGCCGTCGGCGTCGCGGTGGGTTTCCTGCTGCTCACCGCCTGGCTGCGCAGCGGGTACATCCGCTCCCTCGTCGGCACCCTGCACATGAACCCGCAGAACGGACTCCAGTTCGCCAGCATGGTCGGCCTGCAGGTCGTCACCTACGGATGGTACTGGCTGTCGAACGTCGGGCAGCGCGCCACGGCGAGCTCGGGCTTCTATCTGTTCGTCTACGCGGCCTCGATGGTCGCCTTCTTCGCCCTGCTCTATGCGGACTTCGCGATCGTCGTCAGCGGGCTTGACCCGGTGACGGCCATCCGGCGCTCGTGGAAGACCGCCATCAGCCACCTCCCGGTGTCAGTCGGCGTCTTGCTGGGCGCCAACCTTGTGTTGCTGCTCCTCCAGAGCCTCCTCATCGACCCCAGGCTCACCGGCTCGCTGGCAGACATGCTGCTCCTGCTCGCCGTCCGCGAGCTGGCCACCGGCGGGATCCTGTTCGTGACGGATGTGATCCTCGTGATGGTCTACATAGACGCCATCGAGAGCGGCGCCGTGCCGTTCCGCCGGTAAGAGCACCGCGCACCGGGTACCATGCGCGAGATGCGACGATGAACCCGGACCTCCTTCACACGCCGGTGCAGGTGGGCCGCTCGACGGTGGCCGAGCGCGGCCAGGAACGCCAGGTGGCCGTGCAGGTGGGCCGCAGCTTCGGCTTCGACCTGCGGCCCAGCCGCCTGTTCGTGTGGGCGGGGCCGCGGCGCGAGGGCCACGAGCGCATCGTCTCTCTGGGCAGGCCGCCGGCGCGCATGCAGGCGCCCCACCGGCGGCGCTGGCTGAAGGTCGGTGCGGCCGAGATCAGCTACCTGGGCAGCCCGGCCGTGACCGTGCCGCTGAGCGCCTGGCGCTACGCGCAGCACGCGCGCGGCCGGTCGCGCGACCGCCAGGCTCCCAAGAGAGAGCCTTGAGGCGGCGCCGGGGACGGGCGCCGAGCGCCGAGCGCCGGTGCGTCACTCCCACTCGATGGTGCTCGGCGGCTTGCTGCTTATGTCGAGCACCACACGGTTCACATCCGCCACCTCATTGATGATGCGGTTGCTGATGCGCTCCAGCAGGTCGTAGGGCAGCCGCGCCCAGTCGGCGGTCATGGCGTCGTCGCTCTTGACCGCGCGCACCACGATCGGGTACGCGTAGGTGCGCTCGTCGCCTTGGACGCCCACGCTGCGGATGACCGGCAGGATGGCGAAGCACTGCCACAACTCGCGGTACAGGCCGGCGGCGCGGATCTCGTCCTGCAGAATGGCGTCGGCGCGCTGCAGGATGTCGACGCGCTCGGCGGTGATCTCGCCGATGATGCGGATGCCCAATCCCGGACCCGGGAAGGGCTGCCGCCAGACGATGGGCTCGGGCAGCCCGAGCTCCTCGCCGACCGCCCGGACCTCGTCTTTGAAGAGTAGACGCAACGGTTCGATCAGCTCAAAGCCCATCTTCTCGGGCAGGCCGCCCACGTTGTGGTGGCTCTTGATCTTGGCTGCCTGCCGCGTGCCGCTCTCGATGACATCAGAGTAGAGCGTGCCCTGCACGAGGAAGCGGGCGTCGGTGAGCTTGGCCGCTTCCTCCTCGAAACAGCGGATGAACTCCTCTCCGATGATCTTGCGCTTGCGCTCCGGATCGGTGACGCCGGCCAGCTTGCTCAGGAAGCGTTCCTTTGCATCCACATGCACCAGCGGCACCTTGAAGGTGCTGGTGAACATCTCCACCACGCGCTCGGCTTCGTTGAGGCGCATCATGCCCTGGTCGACGAAGACGCAGGTGAGCTGATCGCCGATGGCCTTGTGGACGAGCAGGGCCGCGACCGAGGAGTCCACGCCGCCCGACAGACCGAGGACGGCCTTCGCAGCGCCGACCTTCTCGCGGATGAGGCACACCTGCTCCTCGATGATGGAGGCCGGCGTCCAGTTCGGCCTGCAGCCGCAGCCGCGGAAGAGGAAGTCCCGGAGGACGTCCATGCCCTTGGGCGTGTGGACGACCTCCGGGTGGAACTGGACGCCGTAGAAGCCGCGGCGCCGGTCTTCCATGGCAGCCACCGGCGACGCGCTGCTTGCGGCCAGCACGTCGAAGCCCGGCGGCGCCTCGGTGACGCAGTCCCGGTGGCTCATCCAGCACTGTTCCTCGGCCTCCATGCTCTGGAGGATGATCCCTGGATCGGCCACGCGGAGCGTGGTCTTGCCGAACTCTGAGGTGCCGGTGCGGGCGACGGTACCGCCCAGCTCCCGCGCCAGGTACTGCATGCCGTAGCAGATGCCGAGCACGGGGATGCCGAGCTCGAAGAGCCGCGGGTCGACCCGCGGAGCGTTGTCGACATAGACGCTCATGGGACCGCCCGAGAGGATGATGCCCCTGGGGCGCCGGGCGACGATGTCGGCGATCGGCGTGTCGTGCGGGATCAGCTGCGAGTACACGTGCAGCTCGCGCACGCGGCGGGCTATGAGCTGCCCGTACTGCGCGCCGAAGTCCAGCACGAGCACCGCGTCGGACCCCGTGACCTCCGTCTCCGGCGCCACGCCTGCGCCGCTCGTCTGACCCACTCCTGCCTCCCCGTCCCGATACGCCACGACACCTGCCGACGACCCGCCCAGCGATACTCCGGCGGCGGGCTCGCTCGGCTCAGCCCATGCCGACGTCCTGCTCCTTCTGCAGCTTCTTGCCCTCGGTCATCAGCGACGGCGCGACCATGACCTCGGCCTTCTGGAACGAGCCGAGCGTGTCGTAGCCACAGGTGGCCATGCTGGTGCGCAAGGCGCCGAACAGGTTGAGCGTGCCGTCGTTCTCGTGGGCCGGGCCGAGGAGGATCTCCTCGAGCGTGCCCTTGACCCCGGCCTTCACGCGCGTTCCGCGCGGGAGCTCGGGGTGGAAGGAGGCCATGCCCCAGTG
>Ga0182021_10007354_pt1 | contig 13043 bp, 11 predicted proteins | sample 612E3MmetaG_FD_120493 | JGI IMG/M metagenome (GOLD analysis project Ga0182021, IMG submission 120493) | Permafrost microbial communities from Stordalen Mire, Sweden - 612E3M metaG (Illumina Assembly) | ecosystem: Environmental > Terrestrial > Soil > Wetlands > Permafrost | place: Sweden... | reverse complement strand
CATGTTATCTCTGATCCGGACCGGTTAGTTATTTTGCAATTCTCTGAAAATATCCAAGAGCCGGGTGACAGCCCAAAAATGACTGAAAGCGCTGACGGTATCGCCTTCTACGCGGAAGTTACCACGTATCATCCCCGCAAACAAACCATCGTAAAAACGGGGAGGCACCGGTTGCAGAAATTGATCCCAGGCATCGCTCGAAGCTCTGATGGCAAAATCCCATGGATCGGCAAAGGCATCTTCCGTTTTTATTTGGGTTACCACGCCGTCTCGAAATTTGACGATACAACGAACATCGCCCACTTCTATACACGCGTCTTTTGTCATATACCGGGCGGCGATCTTAAATTCTGGGTCGGCGTTAACTGCTTTGCAGTAGCGTTTTGAATTTAAAGGATCAATAAAACGAATAGCCATAAAATGTCCTCCTTTGCTGTGAAAAAGTGTAAATATTTAGAATATTTATACCGCTCATTAAGGTAACGGCAGTTGGAAATTATCAGTAGAACGGAGGGTTAGCAAAATTCTATTCCTACTTTATTTAAATATCAAGCGCGATCTTCGATTGCCAGTTAATATATTTTACTAAATATTGTGTGTTATACTACCGATGAAAGGAAAACACTTATAGCCCTGTATAAAAATATTATAAATATCGATACTAAATCAAAGGGGGATAATACGAATGTCTTTAGTAAAAATGAGCGCGATCCTGAAAGAAGTAGATGCCAGAAAAACAGCAGCTCTGGCCTATGATTGCTATAACTATGAAAGTATTGCCTGGCTTATAGAGACAGGGGAGGAACTTGGCCTTCCCATTATAGTGATGCTTTATCCTGGGATGTTAGATTACATTCCCGCCAAGGTTTTCGCATCTATCACAAAAGCAATGGCAAAACGGTCGAAAATACCCGTGGCGCTGCATCTGGATCACTGCAGTTCGTACGAAACCATTCTGGGAGCTATTAAAGCCGGTTTTACCTCGGTGATGATCGACGGCTCCAGGCTTGAATACAGTGAAAACATCCGGGTAACTTGTGAGGTCGTGAAAGCGGCCCGTGCGCTTGATGTTGATGTGGAAGCAGAGCTCGGGCAGGTGGGAGTAGCCTCTAATAAAAGCGATTTCAAGAATGAGGATAAATATACAACAGTAGACCAGGCAGCGGATTTTGTATCTAAAACAAAAGTCGATGCATTGGCGATCGCTATCGGCAGTGCCCATGGTTATTATGTAGAAGCTCCTAAGTTGGATATGAAACGATTGAACGAAATCAACAAAGCTATCGAAACCCCCTTGGTACTACACGGCGGCACCGGCATCCCGGATGACCAATTGAAAGAAGCATTTAAATTGGGTATCAACAAGCTGAATGTCGGGACTGAGTACTTTGGCTTGTTCTATACCACGACAAGAGATTACCAGCCTGAAAAAGGCAAAACAGACCATTTGTTTGCGCTGGAAGACTATCGCAAACAGGTAATCAAGAAATACTTACGCCAGAAACTTATGCTGACAATACCGGATAGCAAAACTCCCAAAATCAAATAAAAACACGGTTGATAAACGGAGGACGAAAGATGGGAATCGACATCATCGGCATCGAGAACCCGGTAATGGACTACAATATTTTAACCGATAAAATGCCGGAAGCCGGTGGTTTTGCTCAATTGCAAGACTACAGTTGGCAGGGTGGCGGTAATGTCGGCAGCGCTATTGTCGCGGCTGCCAGACTCGGGGCGCGATGCGGTATTGTCGGGATTGTCGGAGACGATGAATTTGGGCGATTTTGCGTAGACGATTATAAACGTCATAATATCGATACCTCTCATGTATACACCGATATAGGGAAAAATACGGCTTACTGTATTTGTCTGGCAGAAACGATTACCATGGGAAGGAGCTTTATCGCCAGATATGGCAAGGAAAGGGAAACGAATAATAAAGAATTGGACAAAAATTATATCGCTTCGGCTAATTATATACACATGGGACCGATGGGTAAGCCGCAAATACAGGCTGCTATCTGGGCAAAGGAATTGGGTGTGGCCGTCGTCGATGATGCCGGTTATTTTAATCCCGGAACTGACGAACACACTCACTTGATCGATATTTTTATAGGTTCGGAACAATATTACAATGGTTTGTTTAAAGATAAAAATTACAAAAAGAATTGTAAGGCAGTGCAGAAAAGAGGCCCTAAAATTGTCGTGTTTACTCTAGGGGTTAAGGGATTAGTGGCGCTGGAGGGGGACAAGTTCATCACCGTACCTGCTTACCCCAATATACCGGTGGTGGATACAACAGGAGCCGGTGATGTGTTTCATGGCGCTTTTATTTTTGGCTTATTACAAAGGTGGGACGTGGAAAAAACCTGCAAGTTTTCGAGCGCGGTGTCAGCCATTAAGTGCACACGGCTTGGCGGTCGAGCCCCGATTCCTGATTACAATACCGTGATGCAGTTTATTAAAACAGGGAAGATCGATTACACCGAAATTGATAAGAGAGTAGAGTTTTACCGCGAAGGTATTCTAAATATGAGAGCCGCTCGCCATAAATAAGCTGTCTTTTCTCTATTGTCTTTATTTTTAATACTTTACATAAAGATATTGATTGTTTATTATAGCAAAATGTAGGTTTTTTATAATCCGGATAATTCAAAGATTTGCTTGACTTGCCGGAGAGTCTTCCTTAATAATTGAAACAGTATCATCAAAGATATCCCATCAAAATCATTTTGTTATGTTTAGCGGAGACCGAAGGATGGAGAGATGAAATATCGTAAGTTCGGCAAATTAGATTGGAAAGCGTCGGCGTTGGGATTCGGAGCTATGAGGTTACCGGTATTGGACAACGATTACGGGAAGATCGCTGAGCCTGAATCAATCAAAATGATTCGCTACGCCATAGACCACGGCGTGAATTACATCGACTCCGCTTATCCTTATCACAATGAGAAAAGCGAGATTCTTTGTGGGAAGGCATTGAAAGACGGGTATCGGGCAAAAGTAAGGATAGCTACAAAATTACCTTGCTGGTTAGCCAACTCAACCGCGGATTGTGACAGAATATTCAACGAACAATTGAAACGGTGGCAAACCGATAAAATAGATTTCTACCTGTTGCACGGCCTTAATAGGGTAGTATGGCCTAAAATGCGTAACATCGGCATTTTTAAATGGGCAGAGCATATGATGGCCGACGGCTATTTCGGGCATTTCGGGTTCTCGTTCCATGATGATTATGATCTGTTTCAGGAAATCGTCGATTCTTACGACAACTGGACGATGTGCCAGATACAATACAACTACATGGATGAAGCATTTCAGGCCGGCACGAGGGGCTTAAAATACGCGCATAAGAAAGGATTGGCCGTAGTTGCCATGGGACCTATTAGAGGCGGACGACTCAACAAACCTTCGGAAAAAGTAGCCCGGATTTTTGCCGGCGCTCCTGTACAAAGGACTCCCGAGGAATGGGCGCTACGCTGGGTCTGGAATCATCCGGAAGTTACTGTAGCGCTCAGCGGAATGAGCAAGATGGAGCAGATAGTCGAAAATATAGCCCTGGCCGAAAGTGCTAAACCGAATAGTTTGACTCCGAATGAATTGGCGATCATCGAGAAAGTCCGTGAGGCTTATCTTTCACTTAGCCAGATACTTTGCACGGGTTGCGGGTATTGCTCTCCGTGTCCTAACGGCGTGGACATACCCCAAGTTTTCGATTTATATAATGAAGCGATGATCTATAATGACGCCAACCATCCGCGTTGGGTGTATACCAGTGGCAGTCCCAGTATCTTCCATGAAAAACAGCGGGCGCATAATTGCACCAAGTGCGAAGAATGCGTGGAAAAGTGTCCACAGCAATTACCTATTCCCGAATTGTTGGAAAAAGCCCACGAGTTCCTGACGAAAAAAGAATAAAACGGGTATTAGAATCCCTGATTAATTGCTATCATTGTGTGATATTCCTTTTTTTATATCTGTTATACGGTGTGCTTGACTTGACGTCAAGCATTCAATGATAATTGAGTCAGGAAATTAGAACAACTGTAAATGATTCGACAATTGCGGAACGGAGGAGCGGAGAAATGAAATATCGTAAGTTTGGCAAGCTGGATTGGAAAGCATCAATACTGGGATTCGGTACGATGCGGTTACCGGTAATAAATAACGACTATGGGAAAATCGATGAACCAGAATCGATAAAAATGATTCGCTACGCAATCGATCACGGCGTGAATTATATCGACTCCGCATATCCATATCATAATGAGAAAAGCGAGATCGTGTGCGGGAAGGCTTTGAAAGACGGGTATCGTGACAAGGTCAGAATCGCCACCAAACAGCCCGGCTGGTTCATTAATTCAGCCGCGGATTTCGACAAGATATTCAATGAACAATTGAAACGGTGGCAAACCGACAGATTTGATTTCTATCTCCTCCACGGTCTGAATAAAGTCGAATGGCCTAAAGTGCGTGATTTCGGCGTATTTAAATGGGCTGAGCATATGATCGCCGATGGTTATATCGGGCATCTTGGTTTCTCTTTCCATGATGATTATGACCTATTCCAGGAAATTGTCGATTCTTACGACAATTGGACGTTCTGCCAAATTCAATACAATTATATGGATGAGGAATTTCAAGCAGGTAACAAGGGTTTAAAATACGCGCATAAGAAAGGTTTGGCAGTGATAGTGATGGAGCCGATAAGAGGCGGTCGCCTCGCTAAACCCCCGGAAAAAGTAGAGAAGATATTTACGGGAGCGCCGGTACAAAGGACTCCGTCGGAGTGGGCGCTGCGCTGGGTCTGGAATCACCCGGAAGTTACGTTGGCTCTCAGCGGTATGAGCAATATGCAGCAGGTGATCGAGGATATCGGTATCGCCGGTCAGTCCGGTGCGCATAATCTGACGGCAGATGATCTGGCATTGATCGGACGCGCGAGGGATACTTACCTTTCCCTTAGCCCGATATCATGCACTGCGTGCAAATATTGTTCCCCATGTCCCAACGGCGTGGACATTCCTCATGTTTTCGACTTATACAATGAAGCGATGATGTACAATGACGCAATGGCGCCGCGGTGGGCATATGCTCACCCGAATTTTAAAGAACATCGCGCTGACAAATGCACAAAATGCGAGGAGTGTTTGGATAAATGCCCGCAGAAATTGCTTATCCCTGATTTGCTGGAGAAAGCCCACCAGTTCCTGACGCAAAAATAGCAAGCGGGGATGCTTAAAATCGCAGATCTTTAGATTTTTAGGAGTTTTTCGAGGTCGTCCCCGGATTTAACAGGGCCGACGACGGAAAGACGCAGCTTCTCGCCGATCAGCAGTTCTTGAGCTAAAGTGCGCATCTCTTCGACAGTAATGGCATCGATGATGGAGACTACCTCTTCAACGTCCATGATACTGTCGTTAAGAATCTCCTGTCCCCCCACCCAGCCCGCTACACTACGACTGTCCTCCATCCGGAGTAATAGCCGTCCTTTGGAGAGTTCTTTGGCTTTGGTCAGCTCTTCAGCGGATACTGTTTCCTTTAAAAGGGTCAATTGTTCCAGAATGGCAGTAATACCGATTTCCAGGTTCTTCGGTTCCACGCCGGCATAGACTGTCAGCGCGCCGGAATCCTGAAAATGGTCGAGATAACTGTGGATATTGTACGCCAATCCCAATTTATCACGTACTTCAAGAAAGAGACGGCTGCTCATACCTTCTCCTAGGATAACGTTCATCAGGTCAAGCGTAAAGCGTTTAGGGTGTTGTAGAGATAAACCGGGGAGCGCCAGACAAAGGTGAGTCTGTTCCGTTTCCCGTCGCTCTATCTTCATGCGCGGGTTTTTCAGTTCTATGTAAGGCTGGTAATTCAATCTGGTTTTTCTGTTATCCCACTTGTTCAGGATCTTGTTAATTTCAGTCACAACTTCATCTTGTTGAATATTGCCTGCAATGCTGATAACCGTGTTACCCGGTGAATATTCGCTGGCCATATAGTCCGTCATTTGTTTGCGGGTCATCTTACCAACCGATTGTTTCGTGCCGGCAACATCACGTCCCAGAGGGTGGTCCGGCCACAACAATTCATCCAGCATCATGCCCACAAGCTGATTGGGTTCGTCCCGGCTCATGCTGATCTCTTCCATAATGATACGCCGCTCTTTTTCAATATCCTTTTCCTCGATGCGGGAATACAGCAACATATCTGCCAGGACATCCAAAGCTAATTGAAAATGTGGTCGTGCGACTTTGCACCAGTAGACGGTCAGTTCTTTGTCGGTGCCGCCGTTTATTATGCCGCCGACCCCTTCGATTGCGCCGGAAATCTCTCTGGCGCTGTTTCGTTTATCAGTGCCGCGGAAACACAGGTGTTCGATGAAGTGGGAAATGCCTGCCTGTGCATTTGATTCATACCGGGAACCGGCTCCCAGATAAAAGCAGATGGAAACGGAATGTGTGTGAGGCATGGGACAGGTAACTATTCTTAAACCGTTAGCCAGGGTTGTTTTCTGGTACAAATGTTCACCTCTATTAGTTTAATTCTAAAGTATCAAACCCGTTTGGTCAATCTTATGGTCTCATGTAATTATCCTGCAGAGAATAATCGATAGTAAACTTCGTTTCTGAGTAAGGTCTTTATCTTCATCTTTTAAAGGGAGACAAAGCACATATTGGTCTCGGGCTTTCGGCATTTCAAGAAAAGTGAAGCAGATAAAACTGTAAACTCTGAAAAAAATACCTTAAAAAAGTTGAAAAAACGAGCCTATATCTATTGACAAATATTATGTTATGTGCCAAAATGGTAGATGTTGGGAATTAGTGGGGAATAGTGTGGATTAAGGAATTCTAATGTTTCTTGGTGAGTACGACTACAAGCTGGATGAAAAGGGCAGGGTGCCGATCCCTCCAAAGTTCCGTGAAGAATTGAGGGACGGCATAATTCTTATTCCCGGCCCGGAAAAATGTGTCCTGGCTTATAACCCCGGAGAATGGAAAAAATTGTCTGAAAGCTTACAGGTCGGAACTCTGGCATCGAACAAAATGCGGAAGTTAAATCGGGCGCTTTTCTCCACAGCCTTTCGTCTGAACCTTGATGGTCAGGGTAGGATCGCCCTGCCTGTTCCTCTTAGACAGTTTGCCGATATTGGTGAGGATGTTGTAATCACGGGGGCTAATACCTACCTTGAGATATGGGATAAAAAATTGTGGGAAGAAGAAAAAACCAATAGTCTGGCACAAGCCTGGCAAATCATTGAGACCCTAGAAAAACATTAAGGAGCCGAAGGTGTTATCGGTCGCCCACAAACCCGTATTGCTCAAGGAAGTGTTGAATGCACTTTCCCTCCAGCCCGGAGGCCGCTATGTCGATTGTACACTTGGCGGTGGCGGACATGCCATGGCAATCCTGCAAAACAGCGCTCCTGGCGGGCAGTTGTTAGGGATAGATGCCGATCCGGAAGCAATTCGAGCCGCGGCTGCAAATCTCTCCGGTTTCTCTGATTCCGTTCTATTAGTAAACGATAATTTTGTAAATATCGATACAATTTGCCATCATTATGATTTTTATCCGGTTCATGGAATATTATTAGATCTCGGTTTATCTTCATTACAGCTTTATGACGATCCTCGCGGTTTCAGTTTTCAATTTGAAGCGGCGCTGGATATGCGTTTTAACCCCAAACAGGAAGTCACGGCGGCTGATATCGTAAATTCCTATTCCGAAGTCGATTTAGCCCAATTGATCAGAAAATACGGTGAAGAGCCCCACAGTTACAAAATAGCCCGCCGCATCGTCCAATCGAGACCCGTTAACACCACCACACAACTCGCCGCTATCATTGAGGACGCGGTCGGCGGCAGGCGGGGCAGAATTCACCCGGCCACCCGGACTTTCCAGGCTTTGCGAATCGCGGTTAATGAAGAACTGGAACATCTGGAAGAAACCCTGGACAAAGCTATCGATCTGCTCGGCATTGGCGGACGCCTGGTAGTCATTAGTTATCATTCTCTGGAAGACCGCATCGTCAAGCATTTCATGCAGAGAGAATCCAGAGATTGCATTTGCCCACCCAGTATTCCTGTCTGTCAGTGTAAACACACTGCCAGCTTTCGCCTTATTAATAAGAAGGTCATTACGCCCTCGGAAGAGGAACTGGATGCCAACCCGCGAAGTCGTAGCGCGCGTATGAGAATTGCAGAACGGATTGGCAGCGCCGGGGTGCCGGTGAAAGTAAGCAGCGCGAAATTAAATGTTAAAGAACTGCAGAGAGGATATTCTCTCAATTAAAAAGAAAATTATCGAAAGTTAGTATACCAAAATTTACCGAGGAGGAAAACATAATGGGTAAAAGGAGAACAATCTCAGCAATTGATGTCGGAACTACCAAGGTTTGCACTCTCATTGCTGAAGTGGGCGATAACGGCCAGATGCGAATCGCCGGGGTGGGGACTGTGCCTTCTAAAGGAATGCACAAGGGGATGGTAGTCAACATCAACGAAGCCAAGGAAACTGTGCGCGACTCTGTAAAGAGAGCGGAACAATCCTCCGGCTACAAGGTTGATTCGGCCTACATTGGCGTCACAGGACGTCATATCAGTGGGCAGAACAACAAGGGCGTCGTTGCCGTGACACGTAACGACAGACTGGTACGCCCGGATGACCTGCGCAGAGTTTTGCAGAATGCCCAAAGCATGAAAATGGGCGCAGAGCAAAAAATCCTGCACATGATTCCACGTCACTATGCGGTGGATGGACAGGAAGGTGTAATGAATCCTGTCGGGATGCATGGTTTCAAACTGGATGCGGAAACACACGTAATTACTACTGCAGTTTCATCCGTTCAAAACCTGGTTAAATGTATCCGCGGGGTTGGTGTTGATGTAGAAGACCTCGTATTCGAGGCGTTAGCCAGCAGTGAAGCATGCTTGACCGAAGACGACAAGAATGTAGGCACGATTTTGGCTGACATCGGGGGCGGCACGACAGATATCTCAGTATTTAAAGATGGAAGTATCTGGCATACCGCAGTAGTCCCGGTCGCCGGTTATCAAATGACCCGGGATATCGCCATCGGTTTAGGTCTGCCTTTTGAAGTTGCCGAAGAAATGAAGAAGAAATACGGCACAGCGCTTCCAGTGTATGAAGGGAAAGCAGATAATGACTCCATCGCTCAGAATGGGCACAATATTTCATATCAAGGGTTATGCGACATTATCCGCGCCCGTATGGAAGAAATCTTAAGACTGATCATTCTTGAATTGCCCCGCGGCGAGCAAGATGCATTAGTGCCTGGCGGACTGGTGCTTACAGGTGGAAGCTCCAACCTGGCGGGCATAGATGCCTTGGGAAGAGATGTCCTCAAGATGCCGGTAAGAGTCGGCGCACCGTTGAATGTATACGGTATCAGCGATCAATTGAACGACCCGGCATACTCAACCGCTGTCGGACTGTTGCTCTGGGGAATGAAGCCAAAGAGTAATGTCAAAGCGAACCCGAACATTATCGGCAGTGGCATTGCCAATCTGATGACACGCATCAGGGGTTTATTTGCTAAAAAAGCACAAGAATAAAAAAATAAATAAAACGATTAAAATAGGAGGAATAATATAAATGGCAAGGTCAAGTTTTTCCGCTAGTCCGGTTAGAATAAAAGTTGTTGGTCTTGGTGGTGGTGGATCCAATGCAGTGACCAGAATGGTCAGAGATGGCGTTGATGGCGTAGAGTTTATCGCTATGAACACGGATGCCCAATCATTAGCAATCACCGAAGCCCCGACCCGTATTCAGCTTGGAGAAAAGCTGGTGAGAGGTCTTGGCGCTGGTGGAGATCATCATGTCGGTCAGAAAGCAGCCGAAGAATGCCGCGACGAGATCAGAGAAGTAATCAACGGCGCAGAAATGGTATTCGTTACTGCTGGTATGGGCGGCGGTACCGGCACCGGTTCAGCTTCAGTTGTTGCTGAGGTTGCCAAACAAACAGGCGCATTAGTAATCGCAGTTGTAACCAAACCATTCGCTTTTGAAGGTGCACACCGTATGCACACAGCCGAGGAAGGCATTCAGGCACTCATGCCCATGGTTGATACCCTTATTATTATCCCGAACGATCGACTGTTCACTCTTTGCGATCAGAAGACCGGTGTTGACGCCGCCTTCAGATTAGCTGATGAAGTACTCGCCAATGGCGTACAGGCTATCGCTCAGGTTATCACGGTACCTGGTATGATCAACCTGGACTTCGCTGATGTCAGAGCTATCATGAAAGATGCAGGACCTGCATGGATGTCCATTGGTAAAGGGAGCGGCCAGAACCGCGCCGTCGATGCTGCGAAGTGCGCATTAGCGAGCCCCTTACTGGATGTATCGGTGTCCGGAGCAAAGGGAGTATTGTTCAATGTTACCGGTGGCGATAACCTGTCGCTGTTCGAAGTAAATGAAGCAGCGGAAATCATCAAACAGGCTGTTGACCCCGATGCGAATATCATCTTCGGTGTTGTTCGCGACAGCAGGATGGATAAAGATATCAAAATCACCCTGATAGCCACAGGATTCGAGACGAGTTCATTAAGCGGCAATAATGTCAATGAAGCCGAAATTAGCGGTTATCTTAAGACTTTAAAGGGCGATAATGAAGAGCAGCTGGATGTACCCGCTTTCTTACGCCGCGCTCAATTTACACAACGGCATATGCCCACACCAGCGTCCGCGCCCGCACCTCAGAAACAAGCACAGAAAGCGCCTTCTTATAATTCCTGGAACAGGTAATACCACTTTGAGACTGAGAGAAGGCTAGGATTAAAAATCTGACAGCCAGAACTCTTTAAATGGGTGTTATTGGGTAGACTTATACCACCGGTCTACCCGATAGCACCCCAATTTTTTATAGGGTAATTTCATCCCTCCAATGTAAGTTCTCTCGCCCCTCGTGGGAGAGAGCTAGAGAGAGGGAAGCAATGGTATCACCTTCGCTACATTTGCGCTGCAAAGTATTATAGTCTGTCCCTCTCCCTTAATGGGATAAAGAAAGGGTGAGGGTGGCAAAGTCAACCTCCTCATGCTAACACTTTCCCTGAGCATATTTTGACGAAAAGTGAAAAATCCGTTTCACCGTGGATCTCAGGGCTAGGGAACTAGTCGGATAAATTCCGATAGTTAGTACTGTCATTCTGTATGGATACCGGCTTTCGCCGATATAGAATGTCGTGTGACTGCCCAGCCTACGATTTCCCTACTTTATTCCACCATGTAAGCGTTAAATAATCATAAAAAATATTCTTGCTGCACGCTCGAAAAACCCTTGACAAACCACAACATCTTGTGGTTGAATGTAATCCCGACCACCAGATATAGGTTTATTTATTTTTAATACAGGATGTGGGATATGAAATGTCCCCATTGCGAATATATCGATTCTAAGGTACTGGATTCCCGAGACATAGATGATGGTGTCCGCCGGCGGCGGCAATGCCTGAGTTGCGGCAGTCGTTTTACCACTTACGAACGCATTCAAAAAAGCGGTTTGTATGTAATCAAAAAAGATAATAGAAGAGAATTATTTGATAAAAACAAACTATTAAACGGCATTCGCAAAGCATTCGAAAAACGTCCGGTAGCTGCAAACATTGTAGATAAAGTAGCCGACGATATCGAATCTGAACTATATAAACAGGGTAAACAGGAAGTTCCCCGCACAGTTATCGGGGATATAGTGATGGCTAAATTGAAGGGTCTCGACCACATTGCCTATATCCGGTTTGCCAGTATTTATCGCGATTTCGCGGACATTACCAGATTGAAACAGGAAGTAGACCGGTTGGCGGGCGGAGTTGTGAAAACTGTATCGTCGGCGCAATTACCGCTAATACCGGAAAACGGGCTTGAGGTTGTGGTAAATACCGGTAGAGAGAGACGGAAGTGAATAATAGAGGCAAACCCGGACAACAACTAAGCCAATTCACCCGTAACCAGATCGCTAAAGCCACCTTTTCGGCAGCGGAAAGGATGGGCATTTCTGACAGAAAGCGTATTGAGCAACTGACACAACAGGTTATCGAGCGATTGGAAAAGAAGCTCCTGGCGGACAAAACCAATATGGCCCAGCCTCTACCGGGAATGGAAGAAATGGTTTCCCGCCCCTCCGGGCAGGAAAAACGAGTGCCGACAAATGAGACGGAAATACTTGCGCTCGTCAGGGAATTTCTGGATGCTGAAGAATTAAAAATACCACGGGAGGAAATACCACCGGTGAAGATAACAAAGGCAGATGAAATGGAAGGAAAACAAGACTCCGATATCAAATTAACAGAAAATGCATTGCGCGTGCTCGAAAAACGCTATCTGAAAAAGGATAAGAACGGGAAACCAATGGAGACTCCGGAGCAGTTATTCCGGCGTGTTTCCCGCGCGATCGCTTCGGCGGAACTGATTTATGACGCCAAAGCGGATACTAAAAAGTGGGAAAGTGAGTTTTACCACACTATTATAAATCTGGACTTTTTACCTAATTCCCCGACATTGATGAATGCCGGTCGGGAGTTGGGGCAATTGTCCGCCTGTTTCGTCCTGCCGATCGAAGACTCCATGGAATCGATATTCGATGCGGTAAAGTACACAGCTCTGATCCATAAGAGCGGTGGCGGTACAGGCTTTTCATTTTCCCGCTTAAGACCGGAAAGCGACCGGGTCGGTTCCACCGGCGGCGTTGCCAGCGGCCCCGTGTCTTTCATGCGGGCGTTCGATACGGCAACAGATGTGATAAAACAGGGCGGGATGCGGCGCGGCGCCAACATGGCCATTCTGAGTGTCGATCATCCGGATATTATGAAATTTATCAATGCTAAAAACGACCCTAACGTCCTTACTAATTTTAATATTTCTGTGGCGGTGACCAAGGAGTTTATGGAAGCCGTGAAATCCGGTAGTAATTACAATTTGATCAATCCGCATAACAAAGAGGTCTCAGGTGAACTTAATGCCAGAGAAGTGTTTGACACAATAGTTGAGATGGCCTGGAAAACCGGAGACCCGGGTGTGGTTTT
>Ga0182021_10007353_pt1 | contig 13045 bp, 8 predicted proteins | sample 612E3MmetaG_FD_120493 | JGI IMG/M metagenome (GOLD analysis project Ga0182021, IMG submission 120493) | Permafrost microbial communities from Stordalen Mire, Sweden - 612E3M metaG (Illumina Assembly) | ecosystem: Environmental > Terrestrial > Soil > Wetlands > Permafrost | place: Sweden... | reverse complement strand
TGTTCCAGCCCCCGCGCCGATTCCGTCGGAGCCTGCCGCCGTGAAGACACCCGCGCGCGGTTGGTGGCGACCCGCGGCCACCAAGTTGTCCGTACCGATCGCTTCGAAACCCGTCGCCGTGAAGACACCGGTGCCGATTCCGTCGGAACCCGTCGGAGTGAAGACACCGGTGCCGATTCCGTCGGAACCCGCAGCCGCCAAGACGCCGGTGCCGGCTCCGTCAGAGCCCACGGCCGTCAAGACACCGGTGCCGATAGCGTCGGAACCCGTCGGAGTGAAGACACCGGTGCCGGTCTGGTCAGAGCCCACGGCCGTCAAGACGCCGGTGCCGGCTCCGTCGGAACCCGCAGCCGTCAAGACACCGGTGCCGATTCCGCCAGAGCCCGCGGCCGCCAAGACGCCGGTGCCGGTCTGGTCAGAGCCCACGTCCGTCAAAACGCCGGTGCCGGCTCCGTCGGAACCCGCAGCCGTCAAGACACCGGTGCCGATTCCGTCAGAGCCCGCGGCCACCAAGACGCCCGTCCCGACTACGTCCGAACCCGAGACGGTTGCTGCCCCCGTGCCGAGCCCGTCGCAACCGGCGACTGCAAAGACGCTATTGATGGGTTGGTGGCAGCCGCCGGCGGCAAAGGCTCCCGCGCCGATAGCGTCGGAACCCGTCGGGGTGAAGACACCGGTGCCGGTCTGGTCAGAGCCCGCGGCCGCCGAGACACCGGTGCCGATTTCGTCGGAACCCGCGACTGTTGAGGACCACGCGCCGGCGCCACCCGCGGCGCTGCCGGAGGCGTCTCTCATTGCGGAATCCCGCCCGCCGACGGAGGAGCCAACGCCGCCCGAGGCAGAAGCGGCATCGAGCGAGACGCCGTCATCGGATGTGCCGCCAGCGTACGAGCCACCCGCAGCCGTGGTGACCACGTCCCAGCCAGACGGTCCGTCGCAGGCCCAGCCGTGGCTGCTGGCTGCGGACGCAACACCCCCGCCGGCCGAGACGCTTGCTGCACAACCGGCGAGCCCGCCGGTCGAGACGGTTGCTGCGGCCGGCCCGCCGGTGGAGACGCCTGCCGCACAACCGGTCCGCCCGCCGGTGGATGAACCCTCGCCAGTTCCGCTGGAGACACTTCCCTCGGGCGTGCTGAAGGAGGAACCGCCGCCGATCCCGCCCGAAGCACGGACGCCACCCCCTGTGTCGGAGTTGCCGAGTCGGGGTCGCATGTCCGCGGCCGAGGAGTCCGATGCCACCAGCCGGCGGCGCGCCGTCCAGGGCGGGAGACGCACGTTGACGCCAGGGCCGCGCCGGATGTTGACGCCGCCGCCGCTTCGGACACACTCGGTCACGGCCGCACCCGCGCGATCTGCGGTCGTGCGCGGCGGCCCCTGGATTCGCTACGCCGTGCTCGGCACCCTGGCCGCCTTGGCCATGTGTACGCTGGTGGTGCCTCTGGCGGTCAGACCGCACTCACCTGCAGCCGTGCGCGCTCGCGTCCTCGTCGTCAAACCCGCGGCCGTCCTGCGCTGGTTCGATGGCACCGCGCTGGTGGAGATGTTGCCCGGCCAGGTGTTGAGCTTCCCTGCCGGCGGGAAGGTGATTCGGCTCGCGTCCCCGGGAACCCCGCTGCAATCCGGCGATGTGGTGGCCGCAACCGACGCGGCCAGTCCGGCGCTGGCTGATCTGGCCCGGTTGCAAGAACGGCTCGCCTACTTCCAGCAACTCAAGGAGGGCATGCAAGATACGGCCGACGAGAAACGGGCCGCAGCCGCCCGCGCCAGGGTCGAGTCCAGCGCTGGGTTGGTCGGGCAAGCGCAGGTGGCGCTGTCACGGGTCGCCGTGATGGCTTCGGCGCCGGGCCAAGTCGAGAGGACTCTGGCCACTCTCGGTCAGACAGTGCGGGCCGGCGCGCCGGCGGTGCGCCTGCGGTCCGCGGGTTGGCGCGCCGCCTTTGAATTGCCACGCACGTTGGTGGCGCGCGTTCGTAAGCAAGGCTTCTGTGTGGCCGAGGTCGAGGGGCGGCCGGTTGCGTGCAGCCTCGTGCCGGACGGTGGCGACGAAACCCACCTGGTCACGGAGCTGCCGCCCGAGGCGGCGACCGCGGCCGGCCGACCGGTGCGTCTGGCGCGCGCACGCCTGGCCGATGCGTTTGTCGTGCCGGCCTCAGCCCTGTCACACGTGGGCGACAGCGATCGCGTGCTGGTGGTGGCGCCCACGGGTCGGGCCGAGGCGCGGACCGTGGTGGTGGCTGATCGAATCGCGGCCGATGCCGTCATCACCCAGGGCCTCGATGCCGGCGACGCCATCATCGTCGAGACTTCCCAGCCCATCGGGGCCGGGGTGCGGGTGCGGATCACCGAGGCAACGCGCGAGTAGCTGCCGCCCCGGCAACGCCACGGCCACGGCCACGGCCACGTCTGCGACCACGACCTTCTGCGGTTGTCGCGGGATTACGGCGGCTCACGCGGATGGCCAGGACGTGCTAGGTTTCGCCCCATGTTCAAGGGAGTCATCACGGCACTGGTCACACCATTTCGCGGCGACGCCGTCGACGAGGAGGCCCTGCGCCGCCTGGTCGACGAGCAGATCCGCGCGGGCATCGACGGATTCGTGCCGGTGGGAACCACCGGCGAGTCGCCCACGGTTTCGGTTGAGGAGCACATCCGCATCATCAAGATCGTGGTGGAAGAAACGCGCAAGCGTGTGCCGGTCATCGCGGGTACGGGCGCCAACGCGACCCGCGAGGCCATCGAGCTGACGCGCGAGGCGCGCGCGGTGGGCGCCGACGGCACCCTGCAGGTTACACCCTACTACAACCGGCCTACCCAGGACGGCCTCGTCCGTCACTTCAAGGCCGTGGCCGATGCGGTCGGGTTGCCCGTCGTGGTGTACAACGTGCCAGGCCGCACAGGGTGTGACCTTCTGCCTGAAACGATGGAGCGCCTGTGTGAGGTGCCGCTGGTGGTGGGCATCAAGGAGGCCACCGGTTCAGCCCAGCGGGCGGCGCAGATCATTGCGCGCGTGGGCGATCGCATGGTGGTCCTGTCAGGCGATGATGCGACTGCGTTTCCGCTGTACGCTCTCGGCGCGCAGGGCTGCATCTCGGTCGTCTCCAACGTCGCGCCGGCTGACATGGCGGCCATGTGGGACGCGGCGGCCGCGGGCAACTGGAACAAGGCGCGCGAGCTGCACTACCGCGTCTTCCCGCTTTCGGAAGGATTGTTCATCGAGGCCAACCCGATTCCGGTGAAAGCGGCGCTGGCCATGATGGGCAAGATCTCCGACGAGATCCGCGCGCCGCTCTACCCGATGGCTGGGGTCAATCGCGAGAAGGTGCGCAAGATTCTCGCTGACCTCAAGCTCATCTGAGGAAGAAGTCATGGCCGAGGCTGTACGGATCGCCGTGTTCGGGGCCGCTGGCAAGATGGGGAGTGCCATCGTGCGCGCAATTGCCGAGACGCCAGCCGCGCGTCTAGTGGCCGCGGTCGAGCGCCCCGATTTTCCGTCGCTGGGCGCGGACGCAAGCCGCCTGGCGGGATTGGCTGAAGGCGGAGTGCGCGTGCAGGCGGAGCGACCAGGTCGGGGCGCGGCCGATGTTTGGATCGATTTCTCTGCACCCGGCGTGGCCGTGGCCAACGCCAGTGCCGCGGCCCAGGCTGGCGCGGCCCTGGTGCTCGGCACCACGGGACTGTCCGGCCAGGACAAGGACGCGATCGCCTCCGCGGCGAAGAAGATCCCCGTCGTGCTGGCACCCAACATGTCAGTGGGCGTGAACGTGATGTTGCTCCTGGTGGCAGACGCGGCCCGCGCGCTGGGGTCTGCCTACGACATCGAGATCGTGGAAACACACCACCGGGCCAAGCGCGACGCCCCCTCGGGCACCGCCTTGCGCCTGGCCGAGGCGGTGGCCGAGGCCACGGGTCGCGACCTCGGCAAGAGCGCGCGCTACGAGCGCCATGGCGAGATCGGACCGCGTACCGCCGACGAAATCGGAATCCAGACTGTGCGCGGCGGCGACGTGGTCGGCGATCACACGGTGTTCTTTCTTGGGCAGGGCGACCGCATCGAGATCACCCACCGAGCTTCCTCGCGCGAAGCCCTTGCCCGCGGCGCGGTTCGCGCGGCGCTCTGGCTGCACGGCCGAGCGCCCGGGTTTTTCGACATGCGCGACGTGCTCGGGCTGAGGTAGGCGGTCCCGCGCGCCGAGGCGGCGCTCTAGGGAGCCGATGAGTCGGATCGACGTGTTGCCTCCCCCGTCGGCACTATACACCGTGAACACTCAGCGTCGGTCGCGATGACCTGCGGGTGCTTCCAGGCTGCTGGTGGTGAGAATCAGCCAGGCCGCAAGCGAATCTGTCAGCTCCTCAACACCCCCGGCGCGCCGATGCGCATCGGAACATGCCGTGGGCATTGGTCCCGCGTTTGCAAATCCCCTTGTCACCATGCGTTCAATTGCAATCAGTTCCGGAAAACCATCTCGCGGAACAGCCTGGCTCAGCGGGGCGCTGCTACTGGCAGGGGTGGCGGCCCTAGTCGTCCTACTGCGGCGGGTTGGCGCCGAACAAGTCCTACGCAGCATCGAACGGGTCGGTCCTGGATTCTTGTTGGTCCTGCTCGCGCCTTTTGTGGGAACGATTCTGCATTGCTGGGGCTGGCTGGTGCTTGTGCCCAAGTCGCTGCGTCCCCGACCGGCGATCGCGGCAGCTACCTATGTGGCGTCCCAGGCGGGCAACGAGCTGGGCGCTGGTGTGGCAGGAGAGCCGCTCAAGGCGCTGGTGTTTCACCCGAATGTGCGCGGTCGCACCATTGTCGCGCTGGCGCTCGACAACGCCACCTTCATCGCGTCGACGGCACTGTGCCTGGCTGGCGCGGCGTTTCTCCCCTGGGCCTCCGCCTCCCCGGTGGGCGCGCGCGCCTGCGCCTGGGCTGGCGCGACCAGCCTTGCCGTCGTGCTGGGCGCCGTGCTCCTCATCCTGGTCGCACCCCTTCGCCGGTGGGGCGCGGGATCCGGTCGCGTGGCCCGCTTCGTGCGTGTGCTGGATGCCACTCGCACAGCCTTGCTTTCGCGGCCCGGGCCAGTGCTGGGAAGCGTGCTGCTTCATCTGGCAGGCAAGCTATGGATCGTTGCCGAGATGGCGTTGATACTCGCGTTGCTGGGCTTGAAGCCAACCCTCGCGCCGTGGCTGGGCGCCGCATCGGTGGTGGCCTCGGTGCTGGGCGCTGCCATCCCCGGCCAGATGGGAGTGGTCGAGGCCGCCGTGTTCGCCACGTGTGCCGCATGGGGCGTGGATGCTCCCACGGCCATGGCGCTGGTGTTGTTGCGCCGGCTGCGAAGTGGACTCTGGATTGGCCTTGGCCTTTTGCTCGCCAGAACCGTCCTCGCGCATGGAAAGAGCTGCCCGGACCCGATCCGTCGTGAGGGGCGCGAGCGCCTGACGTCGGGCTCGCGATCGGCCGGCCTGGCTGAGATGCCAGCACGATCCGCCATATCCACTCTGCGAATCCGGCCGATCTTGAATACGCCCTGGGCGTGAGGATCCCATATCCGTTACGGCAATCGACTGATTACTCTCGATGCGAGGCCAGCGTCGGCCGTCTTGCGACGGCCGCTGGTATAGGCGCGGATCAAATCTTCCCATTGGCGCGCTTCCGGGCGACAATTGCGACCCATGGCGCGCTCCCGCTCCCCATCTGAAGACGGCTCGGTGCAGGACGTAGAGAACCCGCGCGCAGCCATGCTGGACTCGCTGCCAGCCGAGGAGGTGGTCAAGCTGCTGGTCGAGGAGGACGCCAATGCGGTCAAGGCGGTCCGGGCGCGGGCCGCGGCGTTGGCTTCGGCGGCGCAGTTGATGTCTGACAAACTTGCGGCAGGGGGACGCCTGGTCTACGTGGGCGCGGGGACGGCTGGGCGGCTAGGCGCGCTGGAGGCGGCCGAGTGCGTGCCGGCCTTCGGCCTGCCGCCCTCGCTGGTGGTGTCCATTATCGCCGGTGGCCCGCACGCCCTGGCCCGCGTGGCCGAGGCGGCGCAGGACAGCCCGCGTGAAGGTGACCAGCGCATGCGGCGGGCGGCGGTGGGGCCACAGGATGTGGTCTGTGCCATAGCCGACGCCGAGGTCTCGCTGTTTCTGCAGGCCGCACTGGACTACGCGCGCTTCAGGCGCGCGGCCATCATCTTGCTGACCTGCGCGGGGCCGAACGCTTCAGCCGAGTCCCTGGCTGACGTCGTGATCGACCTTGCCTTGGGGCCCGAGCTGATCGCCGGCTGCGCGCGACTCAAGGCCGGCACGGCTATCAAGCTGGCTCTCGAGGCTGTTTCCACTGCCGCGTTCGTGCGCCTGGGCAAGACCTACGGCGGCCTCATGGTCGATGTGCGACCCACCACGCCGCTCGGCTGGCAGCGCGCCACCCGCGTGGTCGCCCGACTGACCAATCTGTCGGCCGAGGAGGCCGTGAAGCTGATCAAGAAAGCGGGTGGCCGTGCCAAGGTTGCGTTGGTCATGCATCATGCGCGGGTGAACGCCGCTCGCGCCAGGGAGCTCCTGATCCAGCACAAAGGCCTGCTGCGGGCGATTATCGGTGACGTAGATCTGTGACGGCCAGGGCCGAGTGCTCAGGGGTGGTCACGGTTGTGCCTGATTTCTCATCCCTAGAGCCCGAACACCACAGGCAGTAGTCGGCGGAGCCCACCGCCCAGAAGCGGCACTGGTCGCCGAACACGGTGACGCCCTGGCAGCGCTTCTTGTGGATCTCCTTGATGCTGGCAGCCCGAGCCGCCTCGCCAGTGGGCCGGGGCAACGGGTACCGGGGCCGCCCTGCTTGCTCGCACCAGTAGCAGAATTCACTGTCCGACAACGCCCAGAACCGGCATGGATCGCCGTAGCGGGTCGCGCCCTTGCAACGGGTTTTGCTGCAGGGCTCGCTTTCCACAGGAGCCGCTGCCGGCGCAGGCGTGGAAGATCTTCTGGCTGCAGGCTGCATGTCGGCATGCGCCTGGCGCGCACCTGCCGACTGCGGTCGCTCTGCGCTCGAACTCTGACGCCTCGATTCCACCTTCTTGCGCATGAACCGCACTCTAGCCCGAAGGTGCCGACGAATCCATCGCCGTCTACTCGCGTGGGGAGCCGAAGGGCGGAGCGAACCCTCTCAGTCCATCCGCGCTTTGCGGCGTCGTTCGATCCACAACAGCGCGGCCGGCAGGGCCAGGATCGCCGCGGTGATGCACGCCAGTTCGCCCAGAATGGCCATGGCGCCAAAACCCTGCAGCGCCCGGTTGCGCGCGGCGAGCAGCGAGCCATAGCCGACGATGGTGGTCCACGAGCAAACCGCGACCGCCGCGCCCGTCGAGATCACGGCGTGGATCATGTCGCGATCCTGGCGATAGCGTACCGCCACGTTGAGGCCATATTCGGCGCCGATTCCGAAAGTGATGGGCAGGGCGATGAAGTTCAGGAAGGTAATCCTCACCCCAAATAAGCCCGCCACGCCCAACATCCAGCTCACGCCCGCCAGCAGCGTCGCGATAGCTGCGCCCGCCGACGACAGGGGTCGCATGATGAGCAGGATGAGGACAAGCACGGCGAGCAGGGCGGCGGCAGTGGCCAGGGGGCCATCGTGCAGGACCGAGCGGATCATGGCGGAGAAGACCACGGCGCTGCCCGAGGTATCGATGGTCTTGCCGTCGTCCAGGTTGATCACCTGCAGGACATGGGCAATGCGCAGAAGGTCCTTGCCATTCCACACCGACAGCCCTTGCTCGACCGGGTAGACCAACACAACCCGGCCCACTGTCCCATTCGCCTCGGTGAACGGCCGCCGCGCCAGCGCCGGCAGCTCCTCGGGGGTGAGCAGGTGCAGGCGGGTGGGTGGGTCGAGGGCGTCGATCTGTTTTCGCTCGTCAGCCGTCAGCACGTCGAGGGCGGGGTCGTGGGTCAGCTTGCGGATCTTGGCCAGCAGCTCGAGCTTGCGCCCCTGCACCTCGGGCGTGCCCGGCAGAAGATCGTACACGGTGACGATCTGACCGATGACCCGCTTGTAGCCGGTGGCCCGATCCTGCTTCTTGATGGCCCGGCGGATGGACTCGGTCTCGGCCCGTGAATCGGCCAGGACGATGGTGGGAGAAGGCCACCGGCCGAAGAGAGACTCCATGCTGCGGTTGAAGGCCTGGTCATCCTCGGTGGAATCCAGTTTCGCGTTGAGCTTGCGGAAGTCGTACTCGAAGGGCGCGTCTACGAAGTGCAGGAGGCCGTAGCCGCACAGGGCGGTGAGCAGGCCGGCCACCAGAGTGACGGCACCGGGGTGCTTGCCGAGCAGCGGCCGCAAGAAGGCGAGGCTGAATGGCGGCTTATCCTGCTCGCTGCGGTTGCCAGTCTGGCGGTCGATGACAAAGAACAGGGCGGGCAGGACGCTGAAGGTGAGCAGCCAGCAAAAGATCTGCCCGAAGGCCGCCATCACGCCGAACTGGTAGAAGCCGCGGAAGCTAGTCAGCATCAGCGTGGCGTAGGCGGCCGACGCACACACCGCTGCCACTCCGGTGCCGCGCATCACGCCAGCCAGGGCTTTCTCTAGGGCTTCATGCGTGGCCAGCCCTTCAGCGCGCAGTTCCTGGTAGCGGGAGATGAGGATGATGCCGTAGTTGATGCCGTTGCCCAGGATGATCGAGCCCAGAAACGCGGTCGACGAGTTGACGTAGCCGAAAAGCAACTCGGCCATGGCAAAAGCCATCACCGTGCCGATCACCGCCGAGACGCCGACCAGCGGCACGGCGCGGAAGCGACGGAAGTAGACCCACAGCGAGGCAGCCACGATGAGCAGACAGGTGACCGTGACCCACACGATGTCGCGTTCCACCGCCGCGCGCGTGGCAATCAGGGTGGCCACCGGGCCTCCCACGTGCGCCACCATCTCGCTGTGGAACCCGCGCGGGTCGTTGTCCTTGATGATCTGGTGGGCCGCCTGGAAGATGGCCTCGCCCGCTCGCTCGCCGAACACGCCCCCGGGCGGCAAGGCCGCCACCCAGACATAGGTGCCGTCCTGGTTGCTGAACACGCCCTCGGGGAAGCGGTCGTTCAACCAGTCCCGCTTGGTCAGGCGGTCCTTCATCTGCTCGACCGTCTCGTCGTCGCCCAGATCGACCAGCAAGGGATTCTTGCGCTTGGTGATCTCGTGGCGCAAGCGATCGCGGATCTCGGTCAGATCGGCCTCGCTGGCGTAGAGCCACTTGTTGTCTTTGAAGAACGAGCGCAGGTCGCGCACGTTGTAGGCGACGAACTCCACCACGCTCTTGGGCAAGGCCTGCAGCTTGCGTGTCACAAGATCCGCGTAGCGGAGGTTGGCGGCGCGGTCGGGCGAGCGGATACCGACGAGGAGCAGGGACATGTCGCCCATGCGCTCTTGCGTCTTGGTCAGTGCCACCACGCCGGGATCGTCGCTGGGCAGAAGCTCGGAAAACGACGTACGCAGATCCAGGTGCGAGGCCAGCAGCGCGGCGACGATGAACAAGACGGCCGCCGCGGCCAGGATTGTGCCGGCGCGGCGGGAGACAAAACGACAATAGCGGGCAGTGAACGACTCGTGCGGGGCCATCGACGACAGTAACGTACCCGGCAACCGCGACGGGCACAACTCTATCGGAACAAGGATACGAAGACCGTATGCGAGTCAGGCAGGGAGGTAGTACCGGGGTTGGCCCAGAAGTAGCTGGCCGCACCCAGGCCATAGTCACCTACGGCCAATGATGGCCAAACGGGCACGAGTACGGATTTCCTCGCCAGCTCTGTCGTCGGCTGCCAGTCATTCGCCTTGCCAGCCAGCTTGCGCCGAGCTTCGACCGCAAATTCGTGTGTGGGGGTGTCTTTGGTTTTCTTGAGCCAGAGCGCCAGAACGTTGCCGGCGCCATCCACCGCAAGCGAGGGATAGGGCAGCGTTTCCGTGGTCTCGCTTGCGTACTGGTTGTTTGGGATCGACAGGTTGTCTTGCTCGAGCGGCAGAGGCGCGGTCCAGTTTCCGCTCACCGTGCCTTCCAGGGTCCACACATTGTACGAGGTATCCACCCACTGGGACCAGGCCACGGTCACAGTCCCGTCCTCTGCCACGACCACGCGCGGATAATAGAGGCCCACGTTCCCAATGTTTCGCGCCGCAGTCCACGTCTTCGTGGATGGCGAGTAGGAGCGCAGCATCGCGCCATTGCTGTCGCCCCACACCACCACGCCCTGTCCGCTCCGGTTCACCGCAACAGCCCGCTCCTCAATGTTGTTCGAGACGTTGCTGTCGAGCAGTATGTACGGATCCAGAGTCGTTCCCGCAAAGGTAGCAACCGCAACACTATCGTTGAGTTGGTCGTCCATTTGAGTAAAAAGAATGATGCCGCTGCCTTGGTCGCTGATCGCCACACTCGGGTTCGGGTAGGACGGCGACGAGACGTCAGGCTGAGCGGCTAGCGCATCCGGGCCCGCCGTCCAGGTCGTCCCGTCGTAGTAGGCCGAGTAGAGCGTTGGGGTGTAGTGGTTATCGGAGTCCCACACCGTGAAGGCCAGGCGGGCGGTGCCATTGCGAGCCACGGCCAGGCTTGCCTCCGCCACCTGTCTATTGGGAGTAATGCGCGCCGGTGTCGACCAGGACACGCCGTCGGTCGATTGCGACGACCGAACGCCGAGCAGGGTCGTGTCCGTCGGCTCGTAGTGGAACCAGGTCGCGGTGACATGGCCTGCGCCATCCACGCCGATCTGCGGATCCCGGGGATCACCGTTGCCGTTGTCTTCCAGCGTCTGGGTCTGCTCCCACGAAGTGGTGGTTCGGTTCCAGCGCCGCACATTCACCGCCGCTGCCACCCAATCGATCCACATCACGTACACATGCTCCTTGACCGGGTCGACCGCCACCGCGAGCGCATTTGGGTAGCCGACGCTGGAGCCGAGGGGATCCTGTGGATCGTACTGGGCATTCTCGACCGGCTGCCAGGCAGGCCCCAGGAAGCTGTCCCCGCCCGTGTCGGCGCCAGCCACGACCGCATCGGTTGGTCGTGGCCCGTCCTCGACCGCATCGGTTGGCTGTCGCGCATCCGCGCCAACCTCGGTTGGCTGCGGCACGTCCGCGCCAGCGTCGGCGACATCGGACAGTTGCAGACTGTCGGACGACGGCTTGACATCGATCGGTTGCACCACGTCGGACGACGGCCCGACATCGACCGGTTGCGCCCCATCGGACGGAACAGGAGCATCGGGCGCCGCTGCCTCCGCTCCTGGTTCATCGATACGCGCGTCCGCAGTCACGCCGGCTTCGGGCTTGCCCGCTTCAGGTCCCGCTGCCAGGTCGGGTCCGGGTCCGTCGCTCGGCAAGGCGTCGGCCCCGCCATCGACGATGACCGGGACCGCCTTGAGAACCACCGCAATGGGTCCAGTGGCCTTGCCTGCCTGAATTTTGATCCCTGCCAACGGCGCGGTCGGGGTCGCAGTCACTGTCCCTTGATAGGTGCCCTGCACATCGAGGGTATCGTCCCCGGCTGCCGGGGCGGGTAGCAAGAGTGTAGCCTTGAGCGTGCCACTCCCTGACCAGGGAAACTCGCTGGTGAACTTGGCGGTCCCGCGGCTGACAACAATAGCAACCGTGTCAAGGACGACGGTGCCGGGCTTGATCGCGCTGGTGTCCAGGGTGACATTGACCAGCACGGCGGTTCTATCGTCCTTGGAACAGGCCACCAAGCAAAGGCCGGCGGCCAAGAACAGCGTCGGGAATGCAAGGCGGGCTCGGAGCGAAAGCATGGCTAGTGACCTCCCGAGACAGCAGTCTTACAGACACGACCCGTGCAGTCGTCGGATGACTTGAGCACGCCGCCGGCATACAGGCCGCCGACAACAGCGGCAGCCACCACGCCTGCGGCCACGCCCCAGAACCAGCCGCGTTTGTAGAAAGGCGGTGACTCAGGCGCGGGGGCGGGTTTCTCGGCGATGAGCTGCGTCTCGGTCGCAGGCTGCGCGGGCTGCAGGTTCGGGGTGGGCGCCACAGGCGGCAGCGCGGCTGCCGCTGCCTCGGTCGGCCGCGCGGGCGCCTGCGCCTTCTCGGCCGCTTGCCGCTCCTTCAGGGCCTCCATGTCGGTGATATAGCCTTCGATCTCCTTCTGCTCGTTTGCCGGAAGATTCTTGGCCTTGTTGAGGTAGTCGCGGAAGGAATCGATCGCCTTGTCGGGCTCTTTCAGCTTCTGGTAGCAGCGCCCGATGTTACGCAGGTAGGTCGGGTGCAGCTTCTCGGCGTAGAGCTTGCCGTACAGGTCGATGGCCTCCTGGTAGTGGCCCGTGGCGAAGGCCTCGCGCGCCCGCAACTCGCGACTCTCTTTGGCCTTGGGCGCGGCCTGGCCGGGCGCCCCCTGCGCCAGCAGACCGAAGAACACCAGCGCGGCCAGCGCGCCAGCGGGGCGACATTTCGCCGGGCGCCGGCCCAGCAAGGGGATAGGGGTCATCATGGAGCGTACTCTCCGGCAACTCGCAGTCTCGCGCAAGGCCAGGCTAGAGGCGGCCTGCTACAATGTCCCCATGCGCACGCTATCAAGGAGATTGGCACTCTGTAGCGGCATACTCATCGCGCTGCTTGGAGCTGGTTGCTCGGGTGTCGGCAGCGCATCCGGCACTGGCACAGGTGGGACGTCGGGCTCGGGAGGTCAGGGCGGAGTTAAGGGCAGCGGTGGAAGCATTGGCAGCGGCGGTAGCGGCGGTAGCGGCGGTAGCGTTGGCAGCGGCGGCACGGTACCCAGCGGCGGGAGTGCAGCCAGCGGCGGTAGCGTGGGCACCGGCGGCAGTCAAGGCACCGGAGGTGGCGCAGGAAGTGGCGGTGACGCGGACGCCGGTGGCGCAGGCGCCAGTGGTGCAGGCAGCGGCGGCACGAGAGGTGGCAGTGGCGGCACGACAGGAGAGACCGGCAGCGTTGGCACCGGCGGCGCAGGCATGGGCGGCGCAGGCACCGGCGGCGCAGGCATGGGCGGCGCAGGCACGGGCGGCGCAGGCGGCGCAGGCACCGGCGGCGCAGGCGGCGCAGGCACCGGCGGCGCAGGCACCGGCGGCAGCACAG
>Ga0182021_10007352_pt1 | contig 13046 bp, 9 predicted proteins | sample 612E3MmetaG_FD_120493 | JGI IMG/M metagenome (GOLD analysis project Ga0182021, IMG submission 120493) | Permafrost microbial communities from Stordalen Mire, Sweden - 612E3M metaG (Illumina Assembly) | ecosystem: Environmental > Terrestrial > Soil > Wetlands > Permafrost | place: Sweden... | reverse complement strand
TGAGGAGAGAGAGGGATTCGAACCCTCGGTACCCTTGCAGGTACACTACCTTTCCAGGGTAGCCAGATAAACCACTCCTGCACCTCTCCGTTTGAGTTTGGTTTGTAAATATATTAAGAATTGGTAACAGAAAAAAATTTGCTATAGAGATATTATATTAATTGATTTCCAATTCTTACAAAAGATAATGTGTTATTAATTTTATAACTTTGCATCCGAACTTAATAATAAAGGAAAGGTGGCAGAGTGGTTGAATGCGGCGGTCTCGAAAACCGTTGTTCCGGGTTCCGGAACCGGGGGTTCGAATCCCCCCCTTTCCGCAACAATTACAAGGATATAATATGAAAAAATATATTTTATTTTTTTTACTTCTTATTTGTACATTTTCTTCTAAAGCCCAAAATGCAAATGAGAATTGGGTCTCTGTTTCTGATGGAAATGATAAATCTCTTTACATCAATGTAACCGGTCTATCTGAATTCCAAGGTGACGAAATTTATGTTTGGTCTCTTGAAGAAGTTAATTCTCCATTAACAATGGAAGAAGTAAGCGGCGATATTTATAAAGTAAAAACTTACTATCATATAAATAAAGAACTTTCCAAATATGGTATTATGCAGATTATTTATTATGATAAGAACAATAATGTGTTGAAACATTATAACTATAAACGCAATACAAAAAATCTGGATTTTCTTTACAACTTTCCAATTATTGAAAGAACTGACGCTTATAAGATCTTAGCAAAGTGTTTGGAATATATTACTTCATATAAAAAATAAAATTAGAGACGTGCATTTAATAGGAAATATATTCATTTAGAATATTTACCCCGCCGATTAAATTCATTTGCTGTAAAATATTATCTCGACGATGTATTAAATAACCGCTCGGTCTGCGAGGATCGCGTTTTGTCGGATTCGGCAATACTGCAATTATTGTTGCGGCTTCAGTAGGATTTAATTTAATGGAAGGTTTCTCATAATATATTTTTGAAGCTGCTTCAATCCCATATATTTCATTTCCCATCTCTGCAATATTTAAATATACTTCAATAATCCTTTCCTTACTCCAAAGTAATTCCAACATCAAAGTGTAATAAGCTTCAAATCCTTTACGAATTATATTTTTACCGGACCATAAGAACATATTTTTTGCAACTTGCATGGAAACTGTACTTGCCCCGCGAATTCTTTTTCTATGCTCATTTTCTTTCATTGCTTTTTCTATTTGTTCAAAGTCAAATCCGAAATGTTCAAAGAATCTTTGATCTTCAGATGCGATGACAGCCAATGCTGCATATTTTGAAACATTTTTTACAGATATTGATTTTTGTTTTACATCTGAAAACGAGATTAATCCTAAAAGCGGATCCGCTTTAGAATTAATGAATGCAGAAACAGGTGGGTCAATTATTCTGAAGAAGAGTATGGTGAAAATTGAAAGTGCTGTATATAAAGCAAATAATGAAACTAAAAATTTGATGATCTTGAGAAATATTTTCATTTTCAAATAAAAATTTTTAACTATAATAAATTTAACGACTTTAGAATGAACATTCTTAAAATTCATTGCCGGCTGGTACTTAAAATAGAACTTAATCTAAAACTGATTTGTTTAATAAATAGATAAATTAATCTTTAAATTCAGAAATCAAATTAATAATCAATCAGAGGTCCAAATGATATCCGATAAAATGCAAAAAGCATTGAATGAACAAATCAATGCGGAATTATTCTCATCATATTTATATTTATCAATGGCGGCATATTTTGAAAGTGAAAACTGGCTTGGTTTTTCAAAATGGATGCAAGTCCAATCTCAAGAGGAATACGGCCATGCAATGAAATTTTTCAAATATTTAAACGATGTTGCCGGCAAAGTTCTACTTGATGAGATAGAAAAACCGAAGTTAAAGTGGAAATCACCGCTTGAAGTTTTTGAAGAATCGCTTAAACACGAGCTTTATATTACCGAAAGAATTAACACTCTTGTTGGATTAGCCATTCAGGAAAAAGATTATTCGACTAATCTTTTCTTGAATTATTTTGTAAATGAACAAGTTGAAGAAGTTTCAACGGTTACTCAAATTGTCCATAAATTCAAATTATTGAATGATAACAAAACTTCCCTTTTCTTTCTTGACCGGGAGCTTGGAATGAGAGCCAAATAACTATGTGATTGTTCTGTAAAGGCGGCTTTAATGCTGCCTTTTTTTATTTATCTGAAAATTTTTTCGTTAAGATATTTTTTATTATTTTTCGCCACCAAAAATCGAATTAAAGAGGTTATTAAAATGGCTAGAAGATGTCAAGTATCTGGCATTGGTCCTGTTGCTGGTAATAGTATTTCTCACGCACATAACAAAACCAAAAAGAGATTTCTACCAAATCTTCAGAAAAAAAGAATTTGGGTAAAAGAATTGAATAAATTCGTTACAGTTAGAGTATCTGCAAGTGCATTGAGAACTTTATCTAAAAACGGAACATCTCAAATTGCAAAACTTGTTAAAGAGAAAAAGATTAAAGCTAGATAAACTTTAGTTTCTACAAGAAAGCCCCCGGATCAAGCGGGGGTTTTTTGTTTTAAATTGATTTTAGTTGAGTCTACTAATAACTTTGTCCGAACAAAAAATATTGAGGATAAAATTGAATAGAAAAATATTTTCACTTCTGATTCCGCTAACTTTTTCCACATTTTTAATATTTACAGAATCTGAATCAAACGCACAGCAGATTCCAACCGACACAAATAAAAACTATAATGAACTGGCAAGTCAAATTGTCCGCTCTGCATTATTAGATAAGAAAGGTTACGAATGGTTAGGGGAATTATGTTCGATCGGTCCAAGATTAAGCGGATCTGAAAATTCTTCAAGAGCAATTAGATGGGCTAAAAATAAAATGAAGGAATGCGGATTCGATTCCGTTTGGCTGCAACCTGTTATGGTTCCTAAATGGGTTAGAGGAAAAATGGAAAAAGCATTCATCTCAAAATCAAAAAAGTATCTGAATAAAAAATTGACTGTTGTTTCTTTTGGCGGAAGTATCGGCACTTCTAAAAACGGAATAACTGGAGAAGTAATTGAAGTAAAAGGATTAGATGAAGTTAAAAATCTTGGGGATAAAGTAAAAGGCAAGATAGTTTTTTATAACCGTCCATTTGATAACGGTTTACTCAACACATTTGAAGGTTACGGAAAAGCAGTTGATCAAAGAATTAATGGTGCTATTGAAGCTGCAAAAGTTGGCGCTGCTGCTGTAATTGTCCGCTCAGTCCAATCTAGTTATGATAACGTCCCGCATACTGGTGTTATGCTTTATGATGATAATGTTAAAAAAATTCCAAGTGCTGCTATAAGTGTGATTGATGCTGATTTTTTAAGTAAAGTGATTAAATCTGAATCTAATCTTAACATAACCATTCAATTGAGTTGTAAAAGTTATCCAGATGTAGAATCATACAATGTAATGGGACAATTAACCGGTAGCGAAAAACCAAATGAAGTTATAGTAATAGGCGGTCATTTTGATAGTTGGGATAAAGGTTGCGGAGCTCATGATGATGGCGCCCCTTGTCTTCAAACGATAGAAGCATTGGATTTATTAAAGCGGTTAAATATTAAACCAAAGAGAACCATTCGTTGTGTTCTATTTATTAATGAAGAAAACGGTTTGCGTGGAGGAATTGAATACGGAAAATATTCCTCGACTTCATCAGAAATTAACTTAGCTGGAATAGAATCCGACCGCGGCGCTTTCACGCCAAGAGGTTTTGCAGTAACAACAGATTCTCTTTCATTAATGAAAATGCAAAATTGGTTATCCATATTAAATAAAGCTGATATAGAATGGATTCGTAAAGGAGGAAGCGGCGGAGATGTTGGACAGATCAAAAACGTAAAAGCTCTTTTGGGTTACGTCCCAGATGATCAACGATATATGGATCTTCACCATTCGGATAATGATGTTTACACTTCAGTTCATCCAAGAGAAATGGAACTTGGCTCTGCAGCTATTGCAATCATGAGTTATTTATTAAGCGAAGAAGGATTATAAAAAACCCCGCTTCTGCGGGATTCATAGATTATCTTTTACGTTCTGAAGATCTTTCTTTGCTAGGACTTCGTTCTTCACTTCGCCCTCTGCTCTCAATTCTTGGCGAAGGTCTATCATTATTTTGCTCTCTCCTAGGTTCAACTCTTCTTTCTTGAACTTGAGGTCTTTCGCTTCTACTTCTTGGTCTTTCATAAACCGGCTCTCTTTGAGTCTCACGACTAATTCTTGGAACATTTGATCGTTCTCTTTCAGAATTGTTTCTAACTTGATTTCTTTCATTATTACGATTTACTTCGTTGCGGACTCTCCCTTCTTCATTTCTTGTCGTATTACGTTCAGTCATAACATCTCGTCCTTTCTCGGTGTTTCTATCATTAGTAATATTTTGATCTCTGTTCCATTCACGTGACATTGGCATTCTAACTTTTTCCCTATCAATAGTCGAGCGAGTATCTCCTTGCTTAATATCATATTTATCTGCAGTTCGTTCATTAATTACTTCTCTGTCGGATGGTCTGTATGAATATATTCTATCGCCACGTTCAGAACGGACACGATCATAATCTCTGTAATTATCTATCGAAGTAATTTCTCTTTCTGCAATTCGATAACCGGCTTTGCGTTCAATGAATGATTTATCAATTCCGCCATTAATAATTCTATCACGATTTGAGGAATAATTGTTTCGATATCTGGTGTTATCAAATATTCTTGAAACTCTTCTATCATCAAGTAAATAATTATTAACTCTGTGATCACAAAAACGGTTGTAAGCCACAAAATTCCAATATCTAGAGTGAGAATGCCAGCCAATAGAAAAATGGATCCCAAAATTGATCTCAAAACTTGCATATGGAGGAAGCGGTGCCCAACCGATATAATCATCATCGTAACGCCATTCAACCCATGCTGGGGCCCAATCATAATCCGGAATCCAGATCCATCCGTAATAATCATCATTGTACCAGCGACCATAGTGATATGTAGCCCATCCAAACGGTTCATAAGAATCCCAATACCAACCGTCGGTTGTCCAACTCCATCTCCCTTCGGAATAAGGATGCCATTGGCTGTGAATATCACGTGGACGCCAAACCGTTAAATCGTTATCTAATTGGATCCATTCTCCGTATGGTCGTAATGAATTATAAAAGAAGTTAAATGAGACCCCAAAGTTTGGTTTTGCATTTAGCTCTATGATCATAAAAATGAAGAGCGCAATTATTAATATTATTGTCTTTTTCATGATAGACCTCTCAAAAAAATCTATTATTTATTAGACAAGATATATGCCATCAATTTTCAACAAAAATTATGTAAAACGAGATTTTCAATTTGGATTGTGTTCATTCAACAAGACAATTGTTATAATTTTTGAGACAAATCAAACCTTTTAGAAAGCTAGATTATAAATATTCTTAAATTAATTTTGTATTAAAAATTATTTCTCTATTGATCCCGGGAAAGATTTATTCTTATAAATCTTGAATTCAACATTTAGCGTTACTTCAGATTCGACCGGAATACCATAATTCTCTCCGGGTAAAAATTTTGTTTTCCTAACAGCTTCTTGAGCGGCTTCACTACAACCTAATCCCATATCTCTAGTAATTTCTATATTAACCACTTCTCCCACCGGACTGATTTTAGCAATCAAAGTTACGGTTCCTTCCAAACCGTAATGCAATGCATGTTCCGGATAAACTAAACTGTCTTGTATAGATTTCATTCCTCCAAGCGGTTCCGGACATATTTCAACATTGCACTGATAATTGTTTCTACTGCGTTTAATTTTATTAAGTGGTGGATTTATTTTATTTGTATCTGAAGCAACCGGATGATATGCTGGGTCATAATCGAATAATTGTAATTGTGTTTGAATACCATTAACATAGTTTGATAATGCTTTCAGTTTACCATTTTCATAAAAGGCTCGATGCGCACCGTCTCTCATACCATTCTTAATAAATTTTTCTTCTTTTAACAATCCGGATTCATAATATTCTTTTATCCAGCCATTTAAAATTCCTTTATCAAAATTTTTCTCTGATTTCAATTGTCCGTTTGGATAATACCAATATGCATTTCCATCTATTACATCATTCACATAAGAAATTTCTGATTGGACAGAACCATCTGTATAATAAGTTTTCACAATTCCATTCTGAGCTGATGAAATTGTATGGATTGTTAATAAGATTGAAAGCAATGTGAATAGTTTTTTAATCATATTATTAATTAAGTGATAGTATTACAAACCGGATTATTCTCTTCCCAATTTTACAAATTTCCGGTGTCAAAAAGATTAAAAATTAGTTACCTTCTTATGTCAAGATTTCTTTTTATAGAAAAAATATTCACGGGGAATTCTAACTATTTTTCTTAAATAAATAACGGAAGTAAAAGATCATGAAAAAAATTATTGTATCGGTGTTAATGATTGCGTCATTATGTCTAAATTTTAAAACGTTTGCCGGTAATTATAACGGCTTTCGTGTTTCGGTATATGCAAGAGCTTACGAAGTGAAGGAAATGGGAAATCTTAAAAGGCTCGATTCATTGTGGACTATAATATCGCAACAGGTAAAGGTGGATAAAATTTATTTGGAAACTCACCGCGACAATGTAATGGTTGATGCGAAGACTATCGAAACGGCTAAGAAATTTTTTGAGAGTAAGGGTATTGAGGTCGCAGGAGGTATTACATACACTTTGAACGAAAGAAACCGCTTCCAAACTTTTTGCTATTCAAATCCCGAGCTGAGAAAAAAAGCTAAAGAGATAGCAGAGTTCACAGCAAAACATTTCAAAGAGTTTATTCTGGACGATTTCTTTTTTACAAACTGCAAATGCGAGTACTGCATCAAAGCAAAAGGCAAAATGAGTTGGACTCAATACCGGTTAAAACTTATGACTGAAGCCGCCGAAGATCTTATTATGAAACCCGCCAAAGAAGTCAATCCGAAAGTGAAAGTAGTTATCAAATACCCGAACTGGTATGAACATTTTCAAGGACTTGGTTTTAATTTGAAAACGGAACCTAAAATATTTAATGGAATTTACACCGGTACTGAAACACGCGATCCCGTATTTACCAACCAGCACCTTCAGCAGTATGAAAGTTATTTGATCATCAGATATCTTGAGAATATTAAACCGGGTGGCAACGGCGGCGGATGGGTCGATCCCGGTGCAATGTTTTACATGGACCGTTATGCCGAGCAGTTATGGCTGACACTTTTTGCCAAAGCTCGCGAAGTTACTTTATTTGATTTCAGACAACTTCTTAGACCGATAATGAAAACAGACCGTGCCGCATGGCAGGATGAAAAACCAAGTTTCGATTTTGACGATATGATAAAGCCGTTTAAATCTGTCAGCGGAAACGAAGTTGTCCCGTCAACCATAGCAAGAGCGGCAGGATATACTTTCGAAAATGTAAATAAAATTTATTTCCAGCTTGGTAATCCTTTTGGAATAAAATCATACAAACCTTACAATTCAATCGGCGAAGATTTCTTGCAGAACTATTTAGGTATGATCGGTATTCCGGTGGATATAGTTCCCGAGTTTCCAGCGGATGCTAAAATGATATTGCTGACCGAGACAGCAAAGTTTGATCTGGATATTGTTGCAAAAATAAAAAGACAACTGGAAAGTGGGAAAAGTGTAATGATTACTTCCGGATTACTGCGCGCGTTGCAAGGTAAAGGAATTGAAGATATAGCCGAATTAAAATATACCGACAGAAAAGTTAATGTTAAAAATTTTTCAATCGGGTGGAATTGGAAAGCTGAATCGCAAAAAGAAATCGGGATCCCACAGATAGAATATTTAACAAACGATGCATGGGAAGAAATTTCAAGTTACAACGGCGCTACCGGATGGCCCATCCTTCTTAGCGCAAGTTATGCAAAGGGAACGCTCTATGTTCTAACCATCCCGGAAAATTATTCCGATATGTATAATCTGCCGGTGGAAGTACTCAATAGAATAAGACAATTTCTTACGCGCGATATTGATATACTGATCGAAGGCGGTTCGCAGGTAAGTCTTTTTGTATACGATAACGGCACCTTTATCGTCAACTCATTTCTTCCGAATAACACTAACGTAAAAGTCATACTGAAGAAAGAGAGAACAAAAATTAAAGATATTTCGAGCGGAGAAGAATTGATCGGTAAGATTGAAAAATCGGCTTTCATCTGGGGTAGCCCCAGTGAAGATATTTCAACATTCTATATATCGCTGAGACCTCACTCGTACAGGGTCTTCAAGACGGAATAATATCTTTGTATTTGACAGAAATGAAATGATGATAACCGTATTCCGGTTATCATCATTTTTGTATTTTTCCTAAGAAGATTATACTTACTCAACCCTTGAGCCTGCTTTCCAAAATCGATCTGAGCATAATATTTATGCGAAGTAATTTGATATATTAAAAAAATCCAAGGTTAATCGGGGTTATTTTGTTTGTGGGGGCTGATGGGTTCCCCGATACGTCGAGCGACTATCGGGACAAGCGAACCACCGATCCTCTACTTGTAAGAGTTTTAAAGTTATTTTTCTCTTTTAAATCTGCGTTTTTAATTTATTTTCTAACATTTAAAAGAAGCAAATCTTTAAATATCAGGTCGATCTACTTCAGTTTCTACTTCAGCTTATAAACACTATTTCATCAAAATCATCTTTTTGACAAAAGTATAATCCTCTGCTTCTATTTTGTAAAAATATATTCCACTGTTGAATTTACTTCCGTCAAATTGTACTTCATGATAACCTGCACTTAGCATTCTATTTACTAACCGTACTATTTCACTTCCCAGTATATTATAAATTATTATTCTCACATTACCATCTTTAGGCAATCCAAATCTAATTGTTGTGCTTGGGTTAAATGGATTCGGATAGTTTTGTTCCAGCTGATATGTTGTTGGAATACCTAAATCCAAATCTTTTACGTCTGTTGTTGTTCTTTCAAAATTTGCTGTTACGAATATATTTCCTCCGATGTACTGCAACCCTAATGTAATTAATACTGCTTCTGTCAATTGATATGTATAATTCTGTAATATTGATATTTCTACCGAACCTAATTTCCAATCTACAAATTTATAACTTGTCATCGGTGTTTCGCTTAATGCTATATTCTGGCCAATTGTATATGATCCACTACCGCTGGTTGTTCCCGCATCAATTGGATTACAGTTTGTAATCAATGTGTATTGTATTGCTTGGAAGTTAGCAACTAAATTTCTATTACAATTTACAGTACATGAATAATTCGATGTTGTTGATACTACTATTCCATTCTCTGTCCAGTTTCTAAATTCATAACCTATATTTGATACTGCTTTTACAATTACCGAACTGTTTAAATTATATGTGCCACCTCCGCTTACTGTACCGGCATTTTCTGGTAATGCTTTCAACGATATATCATATCTACCGATAATATTTATCAATCTTGTTAATATATTACTAGCCAACAACCCATCATTTACAGTAAAACTTACTGTCCTTTGCAACACGCTTGGATTATTACTCGTATTATTATATCTAATATTTCTTAATGCAGTTTGATAATTAGCAAGAGATGAAGAGCCAAGTAATGTCAGTTTTCCCAATGCTGGATCCCAAGTTCCTCTTATTCCATTCTGGTTTGTAAAAGAGAGAATATCTTCACCGTTAGAATAGTTCGTAGTTATTTGAATATTTGCATTTTCAATATTGGCATCGTCTATGTCGGTTACTTCTATCGTACTTGTTATTTCTGTTGCCGCTTCTCCTTTTGTATAACTTAATGCTGCTACTTCTATAACAGCCAACTCCGGTGCATCATTTACAGCAGTAATATTTATTTGGCGAGTTGATGTATTGCTGTTATTATCTCCATCATTAATAGTAAAGTTTACTGTCCTTGCAAGCGTACTCGGATTATCGCTTGTGTCGCTATACTTCACATTTCTTAATGCTGTTTGATAATTTGCTTTTGTTGCACTTCCACTCAATGACATTGTTCCAGTTGCTGCGGTCCATATTCCGGTAATTCCATTCTGATTGGTAAAGCTAAATACATCCTGACCGTTCTGGTAATTACCTGTTATCTGCACAGTTGCGCTTTCTATATTAGTATCATCAACATCACTTACAGTTATCGTACTTGTTATTGCTGTTGCTGCATCATTCTCTGTGTAATTTAATGCTGCAACTTCTATTGCTGTTAATACCGGGTGCCCTGCTAAAGCATTAACCGTAAGATCATTTATGCAACGAATACTAAAACCAATATTCTTGTCGTAGTTGAACCAACCAGTAGAGCTACTACCACCATTCATGGTAAGGCGGTAAGCGTCTATTGCACTGAACTCCGTAGAAACCCACAAGTCAGAGCTGCTACCTAAATGGTAGAAGAAACCATCGGTGTTATGGTAGCCAGCAAACAACGCGGAAAAGCCGCTTGTGTTTGTACCGGCTCCACTTCCCCCACCTTGCCCTAAAGCTTTTAATGCATTGCCGTCATCGCTTACTGCCGTAACTAATGTTTGAAATTCTGCATACGTTGGTATATGCCAACCGGTTGGGCAAATGCCTTGTGCTTTCTCTGTTGTTACATACTGCATGGCTTCATTCCACTGATAAAAACCACCATCAGTTGCACAGTTATTCGGATCATCGTTATAACAATATTTTTCTATTGTGCTATTGTTACTCTGGTTAACGCTGCCATCAATTCTTGTCCCAATATTTAGGTTTTCTTTAAGCCAACACTGATCTTCAATTGCTACGGTATGATAAGTTTGCCCGCCATATACTATCCTTACTGTATTGGGACACGGGTATGGCGCATCATTAATGAATATACTTACAGTATTGCTACTCCAGTTAACTACTGCAAGATCGGGTTTATTATCTCCGTTAAAATCTCCCGCTGTTACTGAAGCTGGAGTTGTACCGGTTACATAATCAACTTTACTCAGAAATGTACCGTCTCCGTTTCCAATAAATACGTTTAATGTATTACTAGTGGTATTAACTACTGCAAGATCGGGTTTATCATCTCCGTTAAAATCTCCTGTTGTTAATCTAAATGGTGTTGTCCCGGTTGCATAATCTACTTTATTTAAAAATGTACCGTCTCCATTACCTATAAATACACTTACAGTATTGCTGCTGTTATTAGCCACGGCAAGATCGAGTTTATTATCCCCGTTAAAATCTCCCGCTGCCACTGTAGCTGGAAGTGACCCGGTTACATAATCCACTTTATTTTGAAAAGTTCCGTCTCCATTTCCAAGCAATATACTTACATTATCATCGGAGGCATTAGCAACGGCAAGGTCACTAAAACCATCTGCGTTAAAATCTCCGATTGCTATTGAGGATGGACCCGACCCAGTTGCATAATCAACTTTATTCTGAAATGTACCATCTCCCTTACCAATAAATATGCTTACTGTATTGCTACCGTTATTACCCACTGCAAGATCGAGTTTATGATCTCCGTTAAAATCTCCGGTTATTATTGAATGTGCAGTTACCCCAGCAACATAATCAACATTACTAAGAAAAGTACCTGTACCGTCTCCTTTATTAATTAATACACTTATTATATTGCTGGTGTAATTAGACGTGGCAAGATCGGGTTTACCATCCCCGTTAAAATCTCCGATTGTTATTGATGTTGGAGGTCCACCGATTCCATAATCCACTTTATTTTTAAATGTTCCGTCTCCGTTTCCAAGCAATATACTTACAGTATTGCTGAATTCATTAGCCACGGCAAGATCTAGTATATTATCTCCGTTAAAGTCTCCTGTGGTCACTGAATGTGGCGCTGACCCGGTTCCATAATCAACTTTTGGCAGGAATAATTGTGCATTAGTTTTTATTGTGAAAATTATAAACAAAAATAAAATTAATCGTAAGCAAAAATATTTAGACGTTTTCATTTATTTTGTTCCGTGCATTATTAAATTCAATAATTTACTTCACAAAGAATTATGCGGTAGAGCCATTCGCATAACCACCACTAAAGTGGAACTTCGTGATTATTCAAGTGACAATAAATTTATCTATTAGAATTTCTTTATTAATTCGCTTGTTGAATTTGATTTGGATAGTAGAAGAGATGAGAAGTTTTTTATTAGTAGTCCCACAAAACATTTCCTTTATCATAATGCAACTTAATAAAATATTTTTCAAGTTAATAAAAATGTTTTCTAACATTAATAAATAACTGTGGGTCAAATATCCCCGAAAGTCTTTTGATATTAATTATTCAGCAAGTTTATTGATGCTCTTAAATCTTCCGTTCTTAAATGTGAATAGTTTTCGGTTACTGAAATATTACTATGCCCTAAAAGTTTTGAAAGAGTCGCTATATCAATTCCAAGATCATGAGCAAGAGAGATTTTATGATAATAGTTTATATAAAGAATAGTTTGGTAATTTATTGCGTTGTCTATTTAACTATATACTTCAGTTTCTACTTCAGCTCAAGATGTTTAAAAAAGCGAACCCCTCGCAACTTACTTAGTTACAAGGGTTTGTTCTTGTGCGGACTGATGGGTTCCCCGATACGTCGAGCGACTATCGGGACAAGCGAACCACCGACCCCTCCGACTTCGTCGGAGTGCTTTGAACTAATAACCTTTTTAAATAATCAATCGCTTTGGGACTGTTCTTGAATGATTTCAAAGGTCTCTCCAATTCCATGGACGAAGTTTTATCTACTAATTCCAATGAGTATAGTAATTCCCACGTTTCATTCTTTGTGCCAGTAAATCCCTTATGCTTTCTGTTGTGTTGAGAAAGTCTTTGAGGTAAGTTCGAAGTATAGCCAATGTAATGACGTCCTTTATCTGAACGTAATATGTAAACGAAGTAACTTGACATATAAAAAAACCCCGAGGTTTATCGGGGTTATTTTGTTTGTGGGGGCTGATGGGTTCGAACCACCGACCCTCTGCTTGTAAGGCACTT
>Ga0182021_10007350_pt1 | contig 13047 bp, 16 predicted proteins | sample 612E3MmetaG_FD_120493 | JGI IMG/M metagenome (GOLD analysis project Ga0182021, IMG submission 120493) | Permafrost microbial communities from Stordalen Mire, Sweden - 612E3M metaG (Illumina Assembly) | ecosystem: Environmental > Terrestrial > Soil > Wetlands > Permafrost | place: Sweden... | reverse complement strand
CTTACGCGATTAGTAAGGGCTGTTCGTCAATCAAAAAGAAGTTCTTAGTATTACTCTGCCACACGATGTTGTCGATTGGTTTGATCCCGGTTAGGTATTTTGCACTGAAACAATGGAATTTAGCCGAAAAAAGAGACCGGCAGACCTTTGACCTCCAAATCTATCTAAACCTATCGTGGGCTCTTCCATACGCGCTCGGATTTCTCTTTAGACGGTGCGTTGAACGCTTCTGAATGGTTTATTGTGCAATCAGACTCGATTTAAGATTTTTATTGCTTTCAAAAAATAAAAACTTGAAGCTAGCGCGCTGCTTTTTCCCTAAAAGCACACTAACAATTCTGGTTAAGAGTTAATAGACTCACTTCTGTCCCACATTATCAGAATACTTCTATATCCTGTGAGGCTCCTTGATCGAAGTATGTTTTAAGAACTGCATAGACTTTGTTAAGGAATTAACCGCGTCATTGGTGTATTAATCAAGGTTTTAAAATCATCTTTCCCTCTTGCACAGCTTTTAACAATAATGAAATCTGCTTCTTCTCTTCCGCGCTAAATCCCTGAGTCTGCATTTCTGCCATTTGAGCCTTTAAGTTTTCAAGTTCAAAGGTCTTTGATGTTAACTCTTTTTCCATTTGTTCAATGCGGCTTTTAGGCACGTTGCGGCTGAAGTCTATTTTCATATATTCACGTGCGACATCTTCGGGGCGATTACGGCTAAAATAATTCTCTTGACTGCCTTCAAGTCTGTGACCCATCAGAGCCTCTTTAAAATCGTTGTCACCTATGCTTGATTTCCGCACAACATCCTTGAATGCGCGTCTAAGCGTATGTGTCCAAATAGTCGAAGGGTCTAACCCAGCTCTCTTAGTGCATTTCTTAACGATTTCCCAAACACTGTTTTGATCTAAACTGTTTCCAAGCTTCGAATAAAACAGTGGTGTATCATCAGCGTCGACGCCTTTTTTGTGGAATTTGTCACAGTAAGTTTTGAGTGTTTCTACAGCTTCACCCTGAAGAAAAGTATAGTAAAATGGCAGATCATAACCTCTTAACTTTGTGTCGATGTCGTCGGTAATTTTTAACATCAAGGGAATTTGAGGTTCGGGGTACAACTGTTTTTTTACATGTTTAAATTTCAAATGTTCAATCGTGTTAACTCGGACGCCGGACTGGAAGAGAAAAAGCAGTAGTGCTTTGTCTCGGACGGTGTGAGCGCCTTCAATAATGAGGTACATTTCAGACTTGTTTGGCACATACTCGATTGACGCTTTGACTCTTCTTTTTGGAATGTAATGTTTGCCGCCTCTGCGACTGTCAAAGGGTAAGGTTTCGCCGTCTTTGTTGCGGTAAAAGCATTTTAGAGCTGCAAGAAAGTTTTTGGCTCGGCTGTTTTTGACTCCAACAAACGGTTTAATATAGTTCCATACTGCGTCGCGGGCTTCCAAACGTGGCATATTTTGAAATGTTTCAGGTGAGATGCCTGTGTCTTCGTTGAAAGTGTATAATGCGGCGCCGTAGTGTTCCCTTGTTCCCTCTGGCTTGTTGAGTAACCAATCTTTGACGACTTGATGGTTTTCTACAAAGGTTTCCCAGGGGCAGGGGCCATCATTAATAAATCGTCCAGTTCCTTCTTCTCTTATTGTTGGCATTTAGGGTCGTTTGAACTATTGGAGTCAACCGCTAATAAGTCTTTCGTTAGGCACTTTCCTGAGTTAATTCGAGTTTCTTTAGGCACAGCCATAGTACTCGAGCTGTTAAAGGGCAAGTTAGATGCTGAGCCAACAACGGCTTATCTTATGACTTACAAAGAAGGAAAGTGCACATCTAACTGCGGTTTCTGTCCCCAAGCCCGCGGAAGCAAAAGCAACACCGAGTTGCTATCGAGGGTTTCATGGCCAACTTTTCCAACCCTAAATGTTGTAAGAGCAATTGGCGAAATGGCCCAGAAGTGGAAAATTAAGCGGGTCTGTATCCAAGCCCTAAATTACCCCAACGCTTTTGGACATCTTGAAGCGCTTGTGAAGAGAATTAAAAAAGAGGTTGACGTCCCCGTCTCTGTTTCATGCCAACCTCTCAAAAAAGAAAACATCCAACTGTTGGCAAAAGCAGGTGTTGACAGGTTAGGCATAGCGTTGGATGCAGCAACTGAAGATTTATTCAAAAAAGTTAAAGGTAAAGACTCAAACGGTTGGGAAAACCAGTTCACATTGCTAGCTAATGCAATAGATGTTTTTGGAAAAGGAAATGTTAGTACGCATGTGATTGTCGGGTTAGGCGAGACGGAGAAAGAGGCGGTCGCGGTGATTCAAAGATGTGTTGACATGAATGTTTTGCCTGCGCTCTTTGCATTTACTCCAATCCATGGCACTACGATGGAAAATGTTTCTCCGCCACAGCTTGAATCGTATAGGCGAGTGCAAGTTGCCAGACACTTAATTGTTGAAGGTTCAGCAAGATCTGAAGCCATGCAATTTAATGAGGGCAAGATAACAGGTTTTGGCTTATCAAATCAAGCGTTAAAAGTAATAATTGAATCTACAGAACCTTTCCTCACCTCCGGCTGCAAAGATTGCAACCGCCCTTATTACAATGAAAAACCCAGCGGCCCCATCTACAATTATCCAAAAAAACTAAACAAAGAAGAAATTGAAAAAATAAAACAGCAATTTAGTTGTTGTTAAGTAACCAGTTTGTCTGCTGTTTCACTAGATGATTTTTTGCTGTCTTTCGGCAGCTTCGGTTTTTGTCTTGTCACTTGCTCTACTAGTCGCCAGAACTCTTCCATAGTGTAGCCTTTAAGCAGGTCTTTCATGAGTTTTTTCACTTGGTAGTATGTCATTTGGGCTTCGCCTTTATCCAAACTTTCCTGTGGACCCTTAATGCGTCTGAAAAGCTCATCCATTTGCCTTGGTGAAGCTCTAACGCCGACTTTCTCAAGAAGCTTCTGTATGAGTGTTTGCTGCGTGTTTCTGCCGATGAAAACCGTTGTTTCTCGGCCAACGATTTCAGGTGGGAAGGGCTCGAAAAGCATGGGTTGAGCCATCATTTCCTCTACGTCTTCTTCTGCTTCATGGGTGAAAATGTTTTCTCCAATTATAGGTTTGTGGAATTGGATAGGTAACGCAAATGCTTTTTCAGCTGATTGTGCGAGTCGATAGACTTTTCCCATGTCTATTCCAGTGTCAATGTTGTAGAGTAGTTCTGCTGCTGTGACAACTTCTTCGAAGGGAGCGATTCCGGCGCGCTCGCCAAAGCCAGCAATGCATGTATGCAGGTAGGCTACACCTTCCTCCATAGCTGCCAACGTGTTTGCTGATGCTAAGCCAAAATCGTTGTGGCAATGGACTGAAAGTGGAACTTTTTTCCTTATTGAATCAGGTAAGCCATCACGAATATGTGACATTAAATAACGCATAGAGAGCGGTCTTATGAATCCTACAGAGTCAGCTAGTGCCAAACGGATTGCGCCTGCGTTGGCTGAAGCTTCAAAAACTTGCAGAATATCCTCAAGCGGGGTTCTTGTGCCATCCATTAAAACGAAGTTCACGGATGCTCCATGCTTTTTTGCGTAGTCGATGCTTTCAACTATTCGTTTTATTGCTTGTTCTTTAGTTATCTTTAGCCTGTATTGTAGGTTCAAGCCGTTGATTGGTGTTTCGATTGTTATCTCTTTGATTCCGCATTCTAAGCATGCGTTTACGCTGTTTTTGGTTGGTTCTGCTGAAGCAGTAAGTTTAGAGTGACTAAAAGTTTCGTTTACGATGCGTTTGACGTTGCGTTTTTCGTCTTCAGATAGGGCTGGGAAACCAACGTTAATTATCGCTACGCCTGCTTCATCCATTAATTTGGCAAGTCTAACTAGCTCAACATAAGTTAAGTAAACCGTTGGTGCTTTGATTCCTTCTCTGAAAGTTTCATCCCAAATAAACACGCGATCGGGAAGTTTAGGAGGCAAATTCTTTCTTAAACGGTTGTAATTTGCAATTAGCCCTTGAGCTTCTAGCTTCTTAAATATGGTCTTTCTCATCGAGACACAATCCAACAATATGAAAGCTTGACGAACTGTTTAATGGGTTTATTCCTATATAAAAATGCATTATTTGTAGCCTATCGATTTTTTGTTCAACATAAAAAAGGGTGTTTCAAATGGTTTTGATAAACATCCCATTTAAGTAAACGTTAAATTGCAAAAGTTTTAAGTGTAAAAGAGAAATGTATAAGCCTCGAAGGGGAACAAAAAAGAGCAGCCTTAAAGACACTGTGGAAAAAATAAAAAGTTGGAAGCTGAAAAGAAAAGCCTTCTATGCGAAATAGAAGAACTTAGAGAAATGGCTGATGCAAAAGCCTCTGCTTTAATAAATGAAATTACTGCACTTCGAGAAGAAGCTAAATCTCTAAAACTCTTAATGGGGCAAGAACCGCCAAACGCAAATCAACTAAAATTAGTTAGAGGGTCAGTAGCCTACTTTATTAGTCGAGTTATTGTTTTTGAGACGTTTGCGGACTTCTCTGGATTAAAGCATTTATTGCACAAATCAACGAGTTGCATGCCGCCTGCCTTGCGCCGACGGAAACATCGGTTTCAAGTTTTTCAAGTTCCTTATGCAAACTCTCAACTTTATCGGTAATCTCTTGCTTCTTTTTCTCATAGTTATCATGAAGTTTCTCTTGTTCAACCGTAAAAGTCTGCAATGCCACCTCTAACGCGTTCTTTGCAGACGCGAGACTTTTCCTTGTTTGAGCAAGATTTTCTGCCGCTTTCTTGCGCGCCATGGGCTTAAAAAAGCTGATTTTAATCTCTTCCTGTCCTTTAACCTCCACTTCTAAATCGTGGATTTCACGAGTCAACCGTTGAACGTCTGAGTTTCTTTTGTTACTTAGCTCTCTTGTTTTTTCAGCATATTGTTTGTCGGTTTCTACGAGAAGATGATTGTTGTCAGCTAGTTCTTTTGCTTCGCCGGTCAGGTTTGATTCTTGAAGTCGCATTTCGGCAAGTGCGCCTTCGACATCTTGAAAGATTTGGGAACGTTCCTTGGCAAATTGCTCGTCAGCATTTATGCATGGGCTTGATTCAAACTCAGAAATAGTCTGCCTCAGACTTACAAGCCAATCGTCGAAATATTGGCTAAACGGTGATAGAGCAAAAATTTGGCTACCAAGCCTGTTTAAGGCATATACAGATTTGTCCACAACTTCCTTGCTGGAAATTTCTGTTCCCTCTTCCAGGTACTTTGCGCCTGCCCGCTGCTTTTTTTCCTTCGCCTTCTTATCATGTGAAGATTTTGAAAATTGGCGAACGGGATTGCGGCGTGCACCGGTTTGCGGTCGAAAGCTCATAAACAAACCAGAGTACGCTAGAAATATTTAAACAATTACGGATTGCGTCTTCGGTCTTTTCCTTGCGGTTTCTTGGAGTTTGCTTTCGCTGAAGTGCCTGCTGAGGCTTTCTTGCTTTCTGCAGATTTGCGCTTTGGATAAGTCTTTATCGCTGCAACGGCTGCGACTACAATTATTACTATGATTCCTACATAGATTAGCCATTGATTAGAAGAATTCGACGAATTGGAAACACCGTTGTTTGCTGATTGTCCTGCGGGAGTTGGTGTTGCATTTGTTGGACTTGAGTTAGCACTAAATGTATATTCAGAAGGATCTGGCGGAGTTCCTTGAAGTGTTGGGCTTGCAGGTTGCACTACGAGCGAATAACTGGTTATTTTTCTGTCTGGAGTTACGGAAGACATGTTTATTTCAAAAGCACTACTTTAACTGACGCGGTTGCCGAGGGAGCTAGACTGTTGATTCTTGTTGACCATCCGCCTGAAACTGCTGTTCCTGTAGAATTGTAAAATGCGCCTACAACGAAGATGTTTTGAGCGGTTTGGCCTCCGGAATTTTGGAGGGTGCAGGTAGCCCAGTAAGTGCCTGAGGCATTTACAGTTGTATCGATTGAGTATGATTCGCTTGTGATTTTTACATCTGGATATGGATAAATAGTTGTTGCTATCGCTTGAGCGGTGTTAAAGTCAATTTTTGATATGGTGGCTGAGCTCCACGATCCATCGGAAGTTTTTGGGGCATTAAAATCTAGAAGCGGAGTAAACGGAGCCAGATAGCACAACATTAGAACTATGCCTGACCCTTGATTTTGAACTTCGCCATATACAACTAATAAATTGTTCACGGTGTCTACGTGGTAGCTGTAGCTCAAGACCTTGACGTTTGATGTTTGGGTAAGCTGTTTGGAATCAAAGTTACTGATAAAGATAGGAGAGTTACTGCAATTAAGAGACAAACTATGCTTTTTTTCATCAATGTACCCCACTCACCTGTATATGGCATCAATTGCGACCTTGAAGTATAAAATGGTTTTTCAAAATTAGACCAATATCCCAAATATTCGATATTACCAGTTTTAAAAGCCGAATTTATCCTGAAGAATATAGTATGTAAAAATTTCTTAAATTAACTCAAAAAAAAGCATAATTTTTAAATGCAAAAAAGACGCATAAGTTTACGAAGGGAATCTTATGACCGAAAAGTTACATCCCTATGTAGTATTTCTTCCAACGGAGAAAAAAGACAAAATTCTAAGCGCCATCTTCGGCTCAAAGGCAGGCGTGGACCTCTTAAGATTCTCCCTCAAACAAGGCGTAGCCAAAAACATCTACCAAAAAGAACTCGTAAAACAACTAAATTACTCAAACAAAACGATCATCGAAAACCTAAAAACCCTAACCAAACTCGGCGTCCTCAACGAAAGCATGGAGAAAAACGAGAACGAAGGAAGAATCATCTGGGTAAAAACCTACCAACTCACTAACCTTGGCAAATGGTTCGCACTCCTGATGGCAGAAGAAAAAGAACTCTCAGAACAAGAAAAAGCCGAAATCCTCCAAAGCCTCTTCCGCACCTACGTCAAACAGGTGAAACGCTTAGCAGAAGAAATAGGCATAAACAAAAAGATGCTGGAAGAAACGTTTAGGGAAGAAATGAAAAGCACCCCATAAAGCTTTTTGAACCAATAAATTCATGCGTTTTTGAATTTTTGTCAAACAACTGAGGTTGGCTCAAGGAAGCTGGCAGATATGGATGTCTTTGTTGAAACGTTGCAAGTCTTTATCTTGGGAGTAAATGTGGTCAGCTTGTTGGTTAATTGCTGTGCCTACGATTAAAGAATCAGGCAATCTCACACCTCTCTTTGCTCTTAGACTTGCAGCTGAATCAGCAACTTCAAAAGTGACTGGCACGATCTTGAAGTTGTTAAGGGTTAAGTCGTTTAACAGTTTTTTGACCTGAGTCGCTTTCTGTATGTCGCCTGCTATATAGAAGCCTGTAAGAACTTCGGCGATAGCTATGGTTGAAATGATTCCTTCATCTTGCCCCTTCATGAATCTGCTTAATATTTGTTCAACCTTGCTAGCTTGAGGCTCAATTCCCTCTAGAAAGTAAATTAAGATATTTGTGTCCAAAGCTATTTTCATTGTGGGCATTCCCATTCTTCACGCAATTTTTTCTGGTATTTGACTGGGTCTCCGAAGATAGCTTTTCCAAGCCCTTTCAGTTCACCTACAGGGTTGAAAGGTTTCAAAAACAAGCCATCTTCTGTGGCGTTAATCTCAAGTATGATGCCGCTTTCAATGTTTAATTTCTTGCGTAATTTCTTGGGGATTACGACTTGACCGCGCACACCAACTTTTATTCTTTCTGACATATTTATTATCAGTTAACTAAGAATGAATCAGAGAAATAAAGTTTCTTACTTCATTTTTTTCGGTAAAGCACAATATGGGCAGAAGGACTTTCCGTGATGTAGCTAACCTTTTGGCAAACCACTCTAATCAGGTTATATCCTTAACAAAAAACGTCAAAACCTCCAAAAATAAGATTGAAGAAATCAACCTGGCCCTCAAAGATCAGCTAACTCAAAAGAGATAAGCCTATTTTTGGCATATTAACAAAATCAGGTAATATAAAAAAAATTTACGTTTAACAAAGAATAAAAAAATAGGGAGAGGTTGTTTGGTGGGCCAAAGCACGTTTTGGCAAAGCCGCGCAAGGGTCTTTTGTTGGGCTAAGTAGCCTCCGTGTCCTAACAATGTTGGCCTGAACCAAACGTTTTCCTTTTGAGAGGGATTTACTTCCCGTTTAACGAGTAGCGGCAACTATCGATAAAGGGGTTTTTGACGGTTTTTTTTACTTCGAAGTTTAAGATAATATAGGGCACAAAAAACCGGCGTTAATTAGAAGAGATGTGCTAACTTCCTATTTCAGTTTTACTTTTTAGGGACAGGAGTTTGCATAAACAGAGCGACAATTTTATGATAAGCTACCAGAATGAAGGAGTTAAAGCCATTTTTCTTTTCGATGTTTTCGTATATTGTCGAATCGCTTAATCTTTAAAGCAAATGTTTTTTAAAATAGCCAAGGGCATGATTTCTCATAGTACTGAAGGTGAAGTTAAGACTGCGAAGCAAAACCTAACCTTGTTGGACAAGCTACTTTTTTTCTTTGTTGACTTTTTCTTTAGCAAGCAAATATTCAACATAGTCTCTAATGGTTTGGTTGGTTTCTTTGGCTCTTTTTTTGATAGTCTCATGTAATTGTTCGTTTATGGTTAGGCATTTGTATCCTTTTCTTGGCAAAAGCCAACCCTCAATATTGGATGATTTTCCTAAGATATAATCAAAATGGTGTAACAAATGGGCGAACACATGTAACAATGATGTTACATCTTCAATTAATAGAACAATTATCTCAAAACCTTAAATGTACGCCCGTTACTATGCAGTACGAGGGAACAAGAGGCCGAAAAAAGGCTACAAAAGCATCACCGTAAAAGATGATGTCTACGACTACTATTTCAAAGAATGGCTCAAAGTCAAAGAAGAATACGCCATAAAAAAAGGATAAGAAGCTTCTCAGCCTACGTAACCTACCGCTTAGCTCAGCTTACTAAAGAAGAAAACAACAAACCCAAACCTAAATAAACTCTTATAAAATCAATACATAATTTCATTCTTAGAGCAACCTTAATCGATTTTTTTTAGGTTATAAAAAGAGCAGGGTTCTGGAGGTTTAAAAACTGCAACGACGGGTTGGTTTTGGGTTGTGGGGTTTGGAGATACTTTGAGGGAGAGAAGGGAGAGCGTTAAAAATATAATGATGTCTCCAAGCCTTTCCACCCAACCCATCGTTCTGTTTTTTTGCCCTCCATGATTATAAGGCTTTGAAAGCCTCGAACCATCTGCTATATGCCGACAGCATGTCTAAGGAAACGCTTGGTTTGCGGTCTTCAAGGATCTGGCGGAAGTCAACCATCGTTAACAGCCTTGGTTTTGCTTCTTTGTCCATTGCTTTGCCTGATTCGAAGAATTCTCCGATAAGTTTGAGCTGGGCTGATTGGCAAACGTCTCGTATGTCGCTTCCTGAGAAACCCTCAGCAAGCCGAGCTAACTCAATAAGGTCAACATTTGAATCTATGGATAGAGTGCTTGAGTAAAGCTTTAGCATGTTTAGTCTGGTGGCGTGATCTGCCAATGGTACAAGGATTCTTTTTTGGAACCGCCTGATGAATGCCCAATCTAAATCCCAAGGCTTGTTGGTTGCGCCGATAACGTAAACGTGAAGGTTTTTGCCTTTGTCAACGATGCCATCCATTTCTTTTAGGAATTGGTTTCGGACACGGATTTCTCCGCCAACCTCGTTTGTATGTGCGCCCATTAGAGAGTCTAATTCGTCAACAAAGACGATGGCTGGTTTGCCTTCGATTGCAGATTTACGGGCTGTATTAAACAGTTTTGAAACGTTCTGTTCAGCTTCACCGAGCCACTTGGACATGATGGATGCCGCGTCGATGGAGTAAAAGTTGGCGTCAATTTCTGTTGCAACCGCTGCTGCCAGCAAAGTTTTTCCGCATCCAGGTGGACCGAAAAGCAGAATGCCTCTTGGCCAGCCTAGTGGGAACAAGTCGGGTCGTTGGACTGGGTAAACAATGGCTTCTTTCACTGCTTTTTTAGCAGTATCTAAGCCAACGACTTCACCCCAGCAGATATTTGGTTTTTCTGTAATTACAAGTTCTTCGCTTTTTCCGTTTCCGCCACCGTTGTTTCCATCCATGGTTGCTCCAGCTCCTCCGCTGTCATTATCGTTATTGGCTGCTTGATTCATTTCGTTTGATGAAACTGTACCCTGCAAAACCTTGATCCTTTCTTGGTAAGCAATTGCTCTTTGCACGTATACTTTGTTTAGTCCGTATTCAGGGTAAAGTTGTACAAGTTGTAAAAGGCTCTCGATTGCTTTTTGGTAGAGGGTTATAGCTCTGCCTTTCTGTTCTTGTTTATCTAATCGTACTGCGTCTAACGCATACGCTGTTGCTGCTTTTTCTAGTTCACTTGAGGCGCTCATTTTTTTTCTCTCCTTCTCTCTCCTTTTTTTGCCTATTCAGGCGATTTTAACTCTATTTTTATTTTTCCCTTTGTTCCTAAACTTTCAAGGGCACGCTCAATTGCTTCATTTGAAGTTTTAAGTTCACTTGAGCACCGGCTTAGATCTATTTCACCATTAACTTTACGGACATATTCAAGAAGCACTTCTTCGAGGTTGGGATTTTCGACTTTAAAGGAGAATTCTTTAATCTCCTGCTTTTTGTATGAGAACACCGTCTTTGACGGGTCAAATCCACTTTCTTCGGTAACTTTCTGCCCGATTATCTGTGAAGATGTGGCGGTGAGGGCAACAAGCTCCTTAATCGGGGTTTTCTGCTTAACTTCTTTCATTGGTTCGACGATTGGTGGCTCTGGAAGAGTTTCGGCTAGTTTGTGCTGCATGAAGCAGGTGACTTCTTTTAGTATCTCTTCGCCGCCTTCAGTTTTCTTAGCAACCGGAATCAATTCTTCATCAGTTGTGATCTTGGCCGCTTGAAGGGTTTCTTGGATTGTTTCGTTAACTGTATTTAGTTCTGAGCTAACGTCGGGCAGAACCTGGAATAATTCTTGTGAAACGCCTTGAAGCATCTTTAATGCTGGTCTTAAATCGGCAACGATGTCGCCAAGTTCTCTGATTGTTTCAAGACGTAGGATAACACGTTCAATAGCTAATTGGACGTTGTAGAGGAACTTTACGAGCTTTCTTACTTCGGCCAGTTCAGTGGCGCACATCGCGGCTTTTTCGCGGTTGTTCTTTTTTAATGCGCCCATGCATGTTTCAAAAAGGACGCGGTCTCTGTCCTTTAAGCGAAAACTGGCTTGCTCTAACTTGTTTTGTTGTACCTTAAGAGTGGTAATAGATTTGGTGGCGACTTCACGGACAGGTTGAGGGGTTGGATTACTTAATTTCATATCTCAGCCCTCCTGTTTTGAAGTCTCCACTTTCGTTTGGGGATTAGATGCCTGCTTTCCCGATTTCTTTTACGTAAACAACTACTGGGGGTTCGGGAAGCTTTGTTGCGGCATTATTGTTGTTGACTTGTTCTGCATAGATTTTGCTGGAACGTGGCATTGATTGGTCACCGAGCAATACGCTTGAGAGTTTGCTTTTTGTAAGTTCATAATCAGTTTTTTCTGAGGCAGCGCGCTTAAGTGTTTCTTGGAGCAATGCGAAAGCTGTTCTATAGGTTTCTTCGTCGACTTTGCCTATTTCGTGTTCAATTTCTAAGTTCGCGATGGCATAGCTTAGTGAGGTTATTTCGTCTTTGCAACGTTCAATTTCCACTACGGATTCGTCAATGATAATTTGAGCGTCTTTTTTGAGTTGTGTTAAGACTGTTCCGAAGCTTTGGTGAAGGTCTTGGAAGACTTCTGGAGTGATTTTTTTCTTTTCAAGTAAGTCTTTTAGGGCTTCATCCTTTCTCCAGATTAACGGTATATGGTCACTTAGGGTGCCTGCCTGAGACTTGATTTTTGTTATGTACGTGATTTCTGCACCGTTAAAGCGCAGGCTTTCCATAGGTTGTTTTCTGAATTGGCCATCGCCAAATTCCATATATACGGAGTCAAATTTTCCATCAGGGGTTAATGAGAATGATGCAACTTTACCAATTACTCGTCCATATTCATTCTTTATTGGTTTACCAATATAAAGAAAAAGATTGGAGTTAGACATTTTGTGTTTTATCCTCCTATTTTAGAAACTCTGTGTTGATTTTTCTGATTGTGGGGCTGCTGGCATTCCCGGGGGTAGATCTGGAAACTTGTCTTTGATTTTTTGCTCTGCAACTGTTGCTGCTTCTGTTAGAATCTTTGCTGCGTCTTCGTTTACTGAGTCAAAGTTTAGTGTCATTCCTGAGCCTTGGCCTGCTTCAATCATTATTCCGCTTAACATGTTACCAATTTCGCCCAGTTCGCTTTCTGCTTCTGGAAACACACTGGTTAGGCCTGATCTGACTGAACGTAGAACACCGACTGCTGGTCCTAAGGTTGAAACTACGTCGCCTAGTTCTGAAACTGTTCGTAATCTTAATGTTATTTGTTCGAGTGCAAGTTTGGCATTCATTATTAACTTTGACATTTTCCTAACTTCTGCTAGTTCGTTTGCGAATACGTTTGCGCGTGCGCTGTCGTGTTTTGCGTATGCATCGACTATTCTGGCGAAGATTGCTTTGTCTCTTTGGCCGAATCTGTCCGTTGCTTGGTCTAGCTTTTGTACTTGGAGTTCAATGCGTCTTACTGCGAAGTCGAGTCGTGGTTTTAGTGGTCCTGGCGGTTTTACTGCGTCTTTGATGCGGTTTTGGAATGGTTCATCTTCCCGTTTACTTTCCCACTTTTTTGCGAATCTTTCTGACAATTTAATTACCTCTGGAGACACAGGAATACAGAAAACAATCTTATACATTGTTAATATGTTCAAGATATGCACGTATATACGTAGGGCTATATGTCTCCTAAAATAGTCCATAGAGCTTTAACTATATACGTTAATGATGATGTGAGCGCTAAACCGTTTAGACACAAATATGTAAGTTAGACTAAAAAGAAGCGTGAAGCTATGCTAAAATAAAAAGGTGAATTGAATGAATAGCAGATTAAAAGTATTCGGTTTAATAGCTCTTTT
>Ga0182021_10007349_pt1 | contig 13047 bp, 10 predicted proteins | sample 612E3MmetaG_FD_120493 | JGI IMG/M metagenome (GOLD analysis project Ga0182021, IMG submission 120493) | Permafrost microbial communities from Stordalen Mire, Sweden - 612E3M metaG (Illumina Assembly) | ecosystem: Environmental > Terrestrial > Soil > Wetlands > Permafrost | place: Sweden... | reverse complement strand
GCCATCAACAGCCCCGCCGACGTGCGCAAACTCGACAAAGACCAGCTAAAACCCCTGGCGAAAGAGCTGCGCGAGTATTTAACCCATACCGTGAGCATTTCCGGCGGCCATTTTTCGGCGGGCCTGGGCACGGTCGAACTCACCGTGGCGTTGCATTATGTATTCGATACGCCATCGGATCAGTTGGTTTGGGATGTCGGTCACCAAGCGTATCCGCACAAGATATTGACTGGTCGCAAAGAACGGATGACCACCATCCGCACCCGGGGCGGCGTTTCGGCGTTTCCCAGTCGGGCCGAGAGCGAATACGACGCCTTTGGCGTCGGCCATTCCAGCACCTCCATCAGCGCCGCATTGGGCATGGCGATAGCGTCGGAATTGCAAGGCGAAGACAAACAAATGGTGGCCATCATCGGCGACGGCAGCATCACCGGCGGCATGGCCTACGAGGCCATGAACCATGCCGGTTCCATCGACGCCAACCTGCTGGTGATATTGAACGACAACGACATGTCGATCTCGCCGCCGGTCGGCGCGATGAACAACTACCTGACCAAGATTTTATCCAGCAAGTTGTATTCGTCGGTGCGCGAAGAAAGCAAAAAAGCCTTAAGCAAAATGCCCAGCGTTTGGGAACTGGCACGCCGCACCGAAGAACACATGAAAGGCATGATCGTGCCGGGCACCCTGTTTGAAGAACTCGGCTTCAACTATATCGGCCCCATAGACGGCCACGACCTGGATATGCTGGTGTCTACGCTGGAAAACTTAAAACATATCTCCGGCCCGCGCTTCCTGCACATCGTCACCAAAAAAGGCAAAGGCTATGCGCCCGCCGAGAAAGACCCGTTGGCCTATCATGGCGTACCGGCCTTCGATCCGAGTCAGGACAGTCTGCCCAAGTCCGCGCCGTCGCCGTATCCGACCTACACCGAAGTGTTCGGCAACTGGTTATGTGACATGGCCGAACAGGATGAACGCCTGCTGGGCATCACCCCGGCTATGCGCGAAGGTTCCGGGCTGGTGAAGTTTTCCGAACAGTTCCCCAAACGCTATTTCGACGTCGCCATCGCCGAACAACATGCCGTAACCCTGGCCGCAGGCCAAGCCTGCCAGGGTGCGAAACCGGTGGTGGCGATTTACTCAACCTTTTTGCAGCGCGGTTACGACCAGCTGATCCACGACGTCGCCATCCAAAACCTGGACGTGCTGTTTGCGCTGGATCGCGCCGGATTAGTCGGCCCTGATGGTCCCACCCATGCCGGCAGTTTTGATTACAGCTACCTGAGCTGCATCCCCAACATGCTGATTATGGCGCCCGCCGACGAAAATGAATGCCGACAAATGCTGACCACCGGCTACCTGCATGCAGGCCCGGCGTCCGTGCGTTACCCGCGCGGCAAAGGCCCCGGCATCGCCGTACAGCCGGAGCTGACGAGCTTGCCGCTGGGCAAAGCCGAAATTCGGCAACAAGGCGGCCGCATCGCCATTTTAGCCTGGGGCAGCATGGTTACGTCGGCGCTGGCGGCGGGCAAACAGCTGGGCGCGACCGTCGTCAATATGCGTTTTATCAAACCGCTGGACGAACAACTGCTCCGGGAACTGGCTCACAGCCACGACCTGCTGGTCACCGTCGAAGAAAACGTCATTGCGGGCGGCGCCGGCAGTGCGGTAAATAACTTCCTGCAAGCGCAGCGCCTGCTCAAGCCGGTGCTGAACATTGGCCTGCCCGACAGCTTTGTCGAGCAAGGCGGTCGCGAGGAGTTGCTGGCACTGTGCGGGTTGGATGCTAAGGGCATTATCGCCCGGATTGAGCTGTTTTGCGCTTAGTATATGCGTCTTATCAGTAATGTTCTTCACGTAAAAAAAGAAAAACAATGGACAGACTAAGAAACAAAATCCGTGACATTCCCGACTTCCCAAAACCGGGCATAATTTTTAAGGATATTACGCCGCTGGTAAAAGATCCGGCGGCGTTAAGGCTGGCCGTGCATCAGTTACTGCATCCTTTTTTGGGCAGGGACATAACCTCCGTAGCAGGTATGGAGGCGCGCGGCTTTATTTTTGGTGCATTGGTCGCATGGGAGTTGGGGCTTCCTTTTATACCACTGAGAAAGCCGGGAAAACTGCCCTACGATGTGCAGAGTGTAGATTATGATCTTGAGTATGGCTCGGCCTCGCTGGAAGCGCATAGCGATGCCTTTAGCGCGGATGACAGGGTGTTGCTCATTGACGATTTACTGGCCACCGGCGGAACGGCAAAAGCCAGTTGTGAATTGGTGGAAAAGTTGGGCGCCAAAGTTGAAGCGTGCGCTTTTGTGGTGGAGCTGGATTTTCTAAAGGGCAGGGAAAAGCTTGGCGATTACGAAGTGCATTCTTTATTGCATTTTTAGTTTTGAGGAGGAGGGGGCAAAAGATGTAATGTATGCTTGGGTTTTGGGGCCGTTTTGTTGTTTGCGGCGGTATCGACGCCCTTGGCGGTAGCGTCTTTCTCATCGGCATCCAGTTCATCGTCAATATCTAAAGACGATTCGGATTTGCCGTCGGTAGCCAGATTATTGCGCCACTGTAAAAAAGATTCGCGCGTAAATACATAAGGGTCTAATGAGGCTTCATCAATGAATTTCAAGGAGCCTTCTGCATTTGCACGCGTATTTAGCATGGAAATCAGATTGACCGGCATGCCTAAATAAGAGGACGGGTTTGCAGCCGCATCAAATGCCGAGCCGGGAACGCCGCGCACAGTGGATGGCCCCAATAAAGGAAGCACCAAATAGGAGCCCTGAGGGACACCCCAAACGGCAAGCGTCTGCTCAAAATCTTCATTATTTTGTTCCAGGCCGACGTGCGTCGCCACGTCGACAAAACCGGCCAAGCCGAGCGTCGAATTAATCGCGAGTCGCCCGGTGTCGCGGGCGCTTTGGGCAAATTTAGCCTGTAGCGCGTCATTAATGATTACGTTGATGTTTTTAAGATTGCTAAAGAAATTGAAGACGCCCGTGCGCATAAATTGGGGCGTTATTTTGTTATAGGCTTCCGAAACAGGTGCGGCTAGATAGTCGTCAATGGTGTCGTTAAAGCGATATATTTTCCTGTTAACGTTCTCATAAGGATCGTCCTTATTTTCTGCCTGAGCGTGTTCGGAAACGCCGGTTGTCGCGCAGCCTCCTAAGATAATTGCCGCGCCGATAAGCATGCCTAAGACGGGAAGTCGGATTTTTGCGATGAGCTTGCCGCTATATGGCTTGTGCATAGGGATAAGGTTGTAACTTACAGTTTTGAATAATTATCAATTTTTTCGTTTATTTTGGAGATTAAGGCATCAAAGCCTTCGCGCTGTAGTATGGAGGTATATTCCGATCTTTTCAAGGCCAAATCACTAACGCCATTAGCGATAATATTAATAATGCGCCAACTATTGCCTTTTTCCTTGAGCATGTAATCAAATTTAACGGGTTTGTCATTAGGAATAATCAGGTGAGAATGGATGACCATGCCCCCTCTTGCGGTTTCTTCTTCTGAATCAAATACGAAGGATTCTCCTGAATAATCTTTAAAATTGTGTGCGTAAGAGGCTACGCTCAATCGGATAAAAATATCGGTCAGCTTTTGTTGTTGTGTTTCCGACAGTTTTTCCCACTCTTTACCGACAACAATGCGGGCAATTTTTGTTAAGTCATGGCTATTTGATATGGGCTCATACAGCTTTTCATAGCGCCCGGCATAGCCTAATTGCTTGCCATTTTTCATGACGGCGATCAGTTCTACCTGAAATTTTTCAACCACCTGTTTTGCGGTGGCTCCCGTTTCATCCTGCGCGAAAGCTGCGGCTGTTGCAAACAGACAAGCTATAAAAACAATAACCCACTTCATACTTTTTAAAATCATACCCAAAACCTCATAAAAACCGTAGTCTATTCATTAACTTTTTAATGCGCCTGTCGGCTACAGGCAGCAATACCATAAGGTTTGCTGCTGTAGCCGATTTTAAAAAGCAGTCCTGCGGCAGACGTTAATCAGCCATTTCTATTCTGATGGGAATGCCCGCAAGGGATGGTCGAGGTTGCTCGGCATAGTGAGGCGTCGGTTCAGGCACCATATCGCCTTCGGTTTTAGGCCCTCTGATGGATGTTAGTAATGCCTTCAACGGATGCTTTAACATATCTTCGACCGCCGTCGCTTCATAACCGCAATGGGCCATGCAGCTTGCGCATTTGGGATTATTAACGTTGCCGTATTTTTCCCAAGGTGTGGTGTCCAACAGTTCTTGAAAACTTGCCGCATTGCCTTCGTCAGCCAGTAAATAACAGGGTTTTTGCCAGCCAAAGACATTTCTGGTCGGATTGCCCCAAGGCGTGCATTCGTAGTTTTGGTTGCCGGCCAAATAATCAAGATAAAGCGATGAATGGTTTAATTTCCATTTGCGGCTTTTACCGATTCTAAAAATGCCCCGAAATAAATCCTTAACATCTTTGCCCTTAATAAACACATCTTGGGCAGGCGCACGCTCATAACTGAATCCAGGTGCTATGGTTACGCCTTCCACGCCCAGTTCCATCGCGTAATCCAGGAAATCGGCAACTTCCTGGGCGTTTTCACCCTGGAACAGGGTGCAGTTTACGGTGACTCTAAAGCCTTTTTTCAGCGCCAGTTTTATGGCTTCAACGGCCCGGTCAAAAACGCCTTCCTGGCATACCGAGGTGTCATGCCTTTCCTGCATGCCATCCAAATGGATAGAAAAAGTCAAGTAAGGGGAGGGCGTGTAATCATCAATCCGCTTTTTCAATAACAAGGCATTGGTGCATAAATACACAAATTTTTTGCGGGCGATAATGCCGGCGACAATTTGCGGCATTTCTTTGTGTATCAGCGGTTCGCCGCCCGGAATCGATACCATGGGAGCGTTGCATTCATCAACAGCCTGCATACATTCTTCGAATGAGAGGCGTTTGTCGAGTATGTCGTCGGGATAATCAATTTTGCCGCAGCCCGCACAGGCTAAATTGCAGCGGAACAAGGGCTCCAGCATGAGCACTAAAGGATACTTTTTAACCCCTTTTAACATCTGTTTAATTAGATAACTGCCTACTGTCAGCTGTTGACGTAAAGGAACTCCCACGAGCAAACCCTCCAAAATTATAAAAACTGTTAATGGTCAGTGATGTTGACCACACTGAAACCGCAGACGGAATGCGGAACAATAAGCGTGTTGCGATAAAACAACGGTCGGGCGATTAGAGTGCCTTCCAGAACTTTTTAGTCGTAGAAGTCAACTATTCAAACAGGCCTACTATATAATACAACCGCTTATCTATTGTTGACTAGAATACTATCTTTTAACTGATGACTCCAGTTTTTACGCTAAATTATCTGGCTGGCAGCTGCGCAGTGTGCAATTTTACAGCTATTTGTACAAATACAACACCAGCACTTAAATCGCTGTTTTTACTCTTAATAAATCGTTATGCAGCCCATAGAATCGGGGCTGGTGACGATAAAACAACATTGCTTTGCAAAATACCAACAAACAGGCTATTATTGCCGCAAACCAATCACTAAGCCCACTTGGCCTACATCAACTGTATGATGAGCGAAACTCGAATATCACTGGATGACCCAAAATCATTGAGCCAATTATCGGATGATGACTTTCAGTCGTTGTTGCTTGAAGGCGTATCCAGAACATTTGCGCTAACTATCCCACAGTTGCCGACAAAACTCTACGGTGTGGTCGCCAATGCCTATCTGTTATGTCGAATAGTCGACACGATTGAAGATGAAGTTTCATTATCGGCTGCGCAAAAAAAATACTTTTGTTCAGAATTTATTGATGTTGTAAAAACAGGGGTCAATGCCGAGCCGTTTGCGGTAGAGCTTGCGCCGTTGCTGTCTGAACAAACCATTCCGGCCGAACACACATTAATTCATGTGTTGCCACGGGTTATACAAATTACGCATACCTTTGACGGCGAGCAAATTGATGCGCTGGCTCGTTGCGTAGAAACCATGGCCGGAGGCATGCCGGTATTCCAGGCTCAGGATCTGCATGGCGGTCTGGCGACGCTTGCGGATTTGGATCGGTATTGTTATTACGTCGCAGGTTGCGTGGGCGAAATGCTGGCCAAGCTGTTTTGCCATTATTCGCCGGAAATCGCCCGGCATAGAGAGGAGCTGTTAACGCTATCCGTCTCTTTTGGGCAAGGGCTACAAATGACCAATATATTAAAAGATATTTGGGATGACGCACAACGCGGAGTTTGCTGGTTACCGCAAGATATTTTTACCGAAACCGGTTTTGATCTTAATAACTTGAGTCCCGAAACGAATGACGAGCACTTCAGGGCGGGTTTGGCGCATCTAATCAGCATTGCTCACGATCATTTGCATAATGCCTTGATATACACTCAAAAGTTACCGGCTCATGAAACGGGACTGCGCAATTTTTGTTTGTGGGCATTAGGCATGGCCGTTTTGACCTTGAAAAAAATTAAACAAAACCTGGATTTTACGCATTCCGATCAGGTTAAGATCACCCGCAAAAGTGTTAAAGCAACCATTCTTGCGACGCGCTTAATAGGCCGTAACAATACCTTGCTCACATTGCTTTTTAATGTAACCGGTCGGGAACTGAAAACCCCCGATTGGACTTATTCAATACCTTCCTCAAAAGCCAAATCAGACCTTTAAGGACGCCGTTATGTTTACCGATGCAAATACAGAAAGACACACTGGCAATGTCTCCAGCTCATCAACCGCTATTTACTCCAAGGCCTATAACCTTAATAAGGCCATTAGCCGGGCGCAGGATAAATTATTAAGCCTACAAGACAAGGACGGCTACTGGGTGTTCGAGCTGGAAGCGGACTGCACGATTCCATCAGAATACATCCTGATGATGCACTATCTGGATGATATTGACGCGCCGCTACAGGCCAAGCTAGCCAACTATTTAAGATCCCGCCAGTCCGACGACGGCAGTTATCCGCTGTTTACCGGCGGCCCGGGCAACATCAGTTGTAGCGTTAAAGTTTATTATGCCTTGAAATTAGCGGGCGACTCCCCTGATACTGCGCACATGACGCGCTTAAGAAATTATATCCTAGGCAAGGGCGGCGCTGCTAAAGCCAATGTGTTTACGCGCATTGCCCTGGCGACATTCGAGCAGTTGCCGTGGCGTGGGGTTCCGTATATCCCGGTGGAAATCATGTTGTTTCCCAGCTGGTTTCCGTTCCATTTAGACAAAGTCGCCTACTGGTCCAGAACGGTTATGGTGCCGTTGTTCATTTTATGCTCGCTAAAAGCGACCGCTAAAAACCCGGATAAAGTCGGTATACTGGAGCTTTTCGTCACCCATCCTGACGAAGAACGGCACTATTTTCCAGAAAGAACTGTGTTAAATAAGGTTTTTCTGGGATTGGATTTTTTTGGTCGGGCAACACGTCCGTTAATCCCAAAAAAATCACATGATCTGGCGATAGCCAAAGCAAAAGACTGGATTATTGAACGGCTGAACGGCGAAGATGGATTGGGCGGTATTTCACCTGCCATGATGGCGGCGTATCAGGCCTTGTTGCTATTAGGCATGCCCAAAGATCATGAGCTGGTTGTTACCGCTCGCAAGGCCATCGATAAATTATTGGTGATTAACGAGCATGATGCTTATTGCCAACCCTGTTTATCGCCGGTCTGGGACACGGCGCTTGCCGCCTTAGCGTTGCAGGAAGTTGATAAGGCCGATGCAGCAGCCTATCGCATGTCCAACCCGGCGCTGACGCGCGCCTACGACTGGCTTAAAAGCAAGCAATTGTCGGACGAGCCGGGCGATTGGCGCAATTCCAAGCCGGATTTGGCGGGCGGCGGCTGGGCGTTCCAGTTTGAAAACCCGTATTATCCCGATGTCGATGATACGGCGGTGGTAGCTTTTGCGATGGCGGAGTCTTGCTTACCGAATCTGGATGAATCCATACATCGGGCGACGGGCTGGATAGTGGGCATGCAATCCAGAAACGGAGGTTATGGGGCTTTTGATGTCGACAACACTTATTATTACCTGGATGAAATTCCCTTTGCCGACCATGGCGCCTTATTAGATCCGCCGACTTCGGATGTCAGCGCCCGTTGCGCCATGTTAATGGCTAAAGTCGCTCAGAACCATGCCGAATACCTGCCTGCTTTAGAGCGCACCATCGAATACCTCCGTAACGAACAGGAATCTGACGGCTCCTGGTTTGGCCGCTGGGGAACCAACTACATTTACGGCACCTGGTCGGTGTTGCTCGGACTGGAGCAAACCAACCTGCCAAAAAGCGACCCGGTCTATACCAAAGCCATAAAATGGCTAAAAACTACGCAGCGTGAAGACGGCGGCTGGGGTGAAGATAACTACAGCTATCATGATAAAAGTGTAAGCGGAAGTTACCATTTCAGCACCGCCTTCCAAACAGCGTGGGCTGTGTTGGGGCTGATGGCGGCAGGCGAGGCGCGCAGTCCCGAAGTAAAAGCGGGAATAGATTTTATCTTGCGCAATCAGCAGGCCGATGGTGTTTGGAATGATAAATGTTTTACCGCGCCCGGCTTTCCCAAGGTTTTTTACCTTAAGTATCACGGATACGACAAGTTTTTCCCGCTTTGGGCGCTGGCGCGTTACCGCAACGAACTTAATAAGAAGTGATCGCCGGACTTGTTGTTGCCTTACCTGAAGAACTGACGACCCTGACGTCGAAAAAAATTGATAAAGGGCAGTGTCTGTTGTTTGCGGATAAGATGCTGGTGGCTTATTCAGGCGCAGGCCCTGCCAATGCTCAGGCTGCCGCTGAACTGCTCGTAGCTCAAGGCGCAACCCGGCTAATTAGCTGGGGTTGCGCCGCCGCACTCAGTGCGGCATTAAAACCAGGCGATTTAGTTCTGGCCGACAAGTTGGTGGATGCCGAGGGCGGTACAGCCGCAAAATTTTGCGTCTGTACCGATTGGCACAGCCATACAAAAAGTATGCTAGCACCATTTGTAACCGTTCATACGGGTGGCTTGGCGGAGAGTAAAAGCATTGTTTCGTCCAGCAAAGACAAAACACAACGACAAGCTATGACGGGTGCGGTTGCGCTGGATATGGAAAGTATCGCTATAGCCAAGGTCGCAAAGCAACACGGACACCCGTTTTTGGCTATACGTGTCATCGCCGACCCGGTTGATATGAGTTTACCCCGGGCAATTAGCTATGCGCTTAATGATCAGGGCGATATGGTGCTAGGGAAATTATTACTATTTCTAGCATTGCACCCTGCTGAATTACCTAATTTGATAAAATTGGGCCGACATTTTAGGGCGGCAAAAAGCACCCTAAAAGCCATAGCAGGACATCTTGATGAAGTGATCGATTTTAATGGCGAAAGATGAAAAAACCGAACACAACAAGACCACTCTTTGCCTTTAACCTTTAGCCTTTAGCCTTTAGCCTCACTATGACTTTTAGCATTGCCGAACTTTTTGCCCAACACAGCACTGACAAATTTGATTTGCACGAGCGGTATCTTAACAATCAGATGGTCAGAATGTTAAAGACCATCGGTTACGACCGCCATTATCAAAGAGCCGTCGGGCAATATCTTTATGACCAGGAAGGCACTGAATATCTGGATTTATTAAGCGGTTTCGGGGTATTTGCCATAGGCCGTAACCATCCCACCGTTATCGACGCCTTAAAAGAGACGCTAACGCTGGAATTACCGAATCTTGTGCAGTTGGACGTTTCCATACTCAGCGGCTTGCTGGCCAAGGAGCTGTTGAAAACGACGCCGGATAATCTCGATAAGCTGTTCTTTTGCAATTCAGGCACGGAAGCGGTGGAAGCCGCCATCAAATTTGCCCGTTACACCACCCGGCGTGAAAAAATAGTTTTTTGTGAACATGGCTATCACGGGTTGACGATGGGTGCGTTATCGCTGAATGGCGAAGAAATCTTCCGTGAAGGTTTTGGTTCGCTACTGCCGGGTTGTCGCCCCATACCCTTTAATGACTTGGCTGCGCTGGAACAGGCTTTAAGCAATAAAGATGTGGCGGCATTTATTGTCGAGCCGGTTCAGGGCAAGGGCGTTAACGTACCCGATGACAACTATTTGCCTGAAGTTGAACGTTTATGTAAAAAATACGGCACCTTGTTTGTCGCTGATGAAGTTCAAACCGGTTTGGGGCGCACTGGAAAATTCTGGGCTATCGATCACTGGAACGTCAAACCGGATATGATTTGCATGGCTAAAGCCTTATCCGGCGGTTTTGTGCCGGTCGGCGCCGTGGCTATGACGCATAACATTATGGACAGCGTTTTTAACCGCATGGACAGGGCCGTTGTGCATGGCTCAACCTTTGCCAAAAACAATTTGGCGATGGCCGCAGGTCTTGCTACCTTGCACGTTATGGAAGAAGAAAGGCTGGTGGAAAACAGCCTAAAAGTCGGCACGGATATAATTAACAGCTTAAACGCGTTGTCCGGCAACTATGAGTTCCTGAAAGAGGCACGCGGCAAAGGCATGATGATCGCTATTGAATTTCAATCCCCTAAAAGCCTGACGCTGAAAGCGGCCTGGGCCATGCTGGAAGCGGCCAATAAGGGCTTGTTTTGCCAGATGGTCACCATCCCTTTATTTAAAGAACACCACATACTGACTCAGGTTGCAGGACACGGCATGAACGTGGTTAAACTGTTGCCGCCGTTAAACCTGACGCAAAAAGACCGTGACCATATCATCAGTTCTTTTGATAAAGCCATCGCCGATACCCATCAAATACCCGGATCTATTTGGGATTTGGGTAAGAATCTGGCAGGTCATGCCTTAAAGAGCAAGAAAAGTCACTGAGGTGGAGCAATGAAAAAGCCGGTTCAGTTAATCCTGTTGTTGCTGTCTTTGGGCCAGATAGCGGCGGTTTGCGCCCACGCGGTGGTCACGGATTATTCATTAAAAATTACGCCCATTCATGCCAACCGGCAAGATCAGGTGGAGCTTACGTTTAACTCAAAAATAGAGCTGGGTTTGTCGCAAATATTTTTAGTGCGTAAAGGCGACAAGCAGGAATTATTATCGGCGGAAATCGGCAGTCAGCAGGGGCGGATTATTGCCCATATTCCGCCACTGGACGCAGGTGATTATGCGCTCAGACTTAAAGTATTCGCGGCGGATGGTCATTTAACGGAAGACGTTATTCATTTTTCAGTATCCCAATAGGCGTTAGCAATGGCAGGTATAGCTGATTTTCTCGATTCTCTGGTAGGCGGATTTGACCTGATTTGCTACTCATTGATCATAGGCGGACTGTTCTGGGGGATTTTTGTGTTACGTCCCTGGAATAATCGGGGCGGGTACAATACCGTATTGCTGCAAAAAACTATAACCCTGATCTACCTGGGCGGTTTTTTACTGGCAGCAGCGCAACTGTTTAAAATAATCCTTAAAATCTGGTTGATGACGGCGGTGCTTGAGCGCTGGCCGTTTCCTGAATTCGCAGGCACGACTCAATTCATCGGCGGCCTCATACGCACGATACTGACGGTTTTTTTAGCGGGATATTGTTACCGGTATTTGAGCAGAAATCCTTTTTCCAAGGCGCACTGGACTACCGCTGCCGTTGCGGCCTTGCCCATGATTATTTCAGGCGCATGGCTGGCGCATGCGGCAGGGCGTTTTGAAAACAGGGGTCTGCTCATGACGCTGACAGTCATACACCAGCTGGCTGCGGCCGCCTGGATCGGCGGCGTTTTTCAGCTGGTCAATCTTTGGCTGTTGCACCAAGGCAAACAGGTTTCGGCCGACTATTGGCCGACAATGTTGCGCCGGTTCTCCATGTTCGGTATGGTGGCTGTCGCCATGATACTGCTATCGGGCTTGCCTATGGCCCTGCAATACATCGACACCTGGAACGGCCTGGTCGGCACCGGTTACGGCAATTTGTTAATGGTAAAGGTCACATTGATGGCTATCGCCTTGGGGTTTGCCTGGTTGAATAAAAAGGCCGTGCTGGAATACGGGGTTTCCGGCAATTCTTATGCGCTCAACAAACGCGTTCCTTATTACATAGAAGCGGAAACCTTTGTTTTGGTCACTTTGCTTTTTACTGCCGCCAGTCTAAGTTCGCAACCCCCGTCTATTGATATTCCTCAGTTGACGGCAAGTTGGCAGGAGGTGTTGAGCGTCTTTAGCCCGCAAATCCCGCAAACCAACTCACCCAGTCATACGGCACTGCTAGCCGGAGAAGCAGGGCGTGTCGCCATTATCGGTCAAGTGCCGTCGATAGCCGCAACCGAATGGTCGAATTATAATCACAATATCGCGGGCATTTTTCTGACCACGATGAGTTTTTTTGCCATGCTTTCTTATATCCGGCGGTTACCGTCCGCATTATCCACTTTTGATGGCTATTTGCCGTTAACCCGGTATTGGCCGTTGGGCTTTGTTTGTTTGGGCATTTTTTTGTTTTTCCGTAGTGACGCTGAAAGCTGGCCATTAGGGCCGATAGGCTTTTGGGAAAGCACCTTTAATAACGGCGAAATATTACAACATCGGATTGCGACTTTATTGGTTTTTGTGTTGGGCATTATGGAGTTGAGCGCCAGAAGAACTAAAAAACCCGACAGCCGGTTGCCTTTCGTATTTCCCCTGTTAGCCGCTTTCGGCGGCTTAATGCTGCTCACTCATTCCCATGTTGGCTTTCAAGCTAAAAGCGCATTCCTTATTCAGGTTGGGCATACCACTATGGGTATTTTTTCCCTCATTCTGGCATGCGGTCGCTGGCTGGAATTAAAGCTGGACACACCGGGTAAAGAGATTGCCGGTTTTATTTCTGTTGCCGCCCTGTTTCAGATTGGCATCATTCTGATGTTCTATCGCGAACCCCTCTATTAATTATGAATACATTGCCTGATTACCCGCTGCTTAACGCCATCAACAGCCCCGCCGACGTGCGCAAACTCGACAAAGACCAGCTAAAACCCCTGGCGAAAGAGCTGCGCGAGTATTTAACCCATACCGTGAGCATTTCCGGCGGCCATTTTTCGGCGGG
>Ga0182021_10007348_pt1 | contig 13048 bp, 13 predicted proteins | sample 612E3MmetaG_FD_120493 | JGI IMG/M metagenome (GOLD analysis project Ga0182021, IMG submission 120493) | Permafrost microbial communities from Stordalen Mire, Sweden - 612E3M metaG (Illumina Assembly) | ecosystem: Environmental > Terrestrial > Soil > Wetlands > Permafrost | place: Sweden... | reverse complement strand
GAGGAAGGTGACGTGCTCGCAGTTTTGAATGCTGGAGCATACGGTTTTAGCATGAGTTCACAATACAATGCAAGGCCTAGAGCTGCAGAAGTCCTGATTAGACAAGGCAAATCATTTGTGATTAGAGAAAGAGAGTCACTTGATACTTTAACAGCTAACCAAAAAATGGCGGGATAACTTATGCAGTTCTGGAAAATGCATGGTTTAGGCAACGACTATATAGTGATCGACAACAGAGACGAAAAAATCAGCAGTAAACAAGCATCATGTTTGGCTAAGCGTCTTTGTGAGAGACGCGTCTCGATTGGTGCAGATGGGGTTTTGCTTGTTTCTAACTCGAAAGTGGCTGATGCTAAGATGCGGATTTTCAATGCAGATGGCAGTGAAGCGGAAATGTGTGGTAACGGTATACGGTGCTTTGCCAAGTACTGCTATGAAAACGGTATTGTAAGTCAGCCAGAATTCAAGGTTGAAACGCTTTCAGGCATTAAGCGTGTTTGGCTATGCTTGCATGGCAACGAAGTCGTTGCTGTTAAAGTGGATATGGGAGCACCAAACTGGCAGAGAAGTTCGCTGCCCATGGCTGGAACAGGCACATGTATCAACGAGGATTTAGAGGTTGACGGAGAAACTTTCAAAGTTACATGCCTTTCGATGGGCAATCCTCACTGCGTAATTTTCGTTGACTGCATTGACTGCTTCGCCGTTGAAGAAATCGGTTCAAAGATTGAAAATCACAAAGCTTTTCCTAAGCGAACGAATGTTTGCTTTGCCGAGGTTTTTAACGAGAACGAGTTGAACGTTCGTGTTTGGGAGCGGGGATGCGGAGAAACCTTAGCTTGCGGTACTGGAACTTGCGCAGCTGTGGCTACTGCAAATAAGCTTGGAAAAGTTGGCAACAGAGTTACTGTTCACGTGCTTAGGGGTGACTTGCAGGTAGAAGTTGCACAGAGCTTGTTTTTGAGCGGAGCCGTGGAAAAAGTTTTTGAGGGAACACTATTCGAAGAGGATGACTATGATATTTGATTATGCCGATAGAATTAAGCGGTTACCACCTTACTTGTTTGCTGAAATCGAGAAAGTCATTAAGGAAAAGAAGGCTCAAGGTATAGACTTGATCTCACTTAGCATTGGTGACCCTGATCTTCCTCCACCAACCTTTATCACAGAAGCGTTCACGGAAGAAGTAGCCAACAAAAAGAACCATAATTATTCTTTCAGTCAAGGCGAACCAGACTTTCGAGAAGCCGTTGCGGGCTGGTACAAAAACCGCTTCAACGTTCATTTGCAGCTTGACCAAGCGGTCGCACTCTTGGGCTCCAAAGAGGGCATAGCAAACGTTGCCAGAGCATTCATTAACCCAGGCGACAAAGTTCTCGTTCCTGATCCAGCTTACCCAGTATACGCTAATGGCAGCACAATTCTCTGTGATGGCACCGCGGTTTCTTTGCCACTGCTAGAGAAAAACGGATTCAAGCCCGATTTTGAGGCTGTAAATCCAAAGAACGTCAAAATGATGTTTCTCAACTACCCCAACAATCCAACTGCTGCAACGGTGGACAAATTGTTCCTTAAAGAAGCAGTAGACTTCGCCAAAGACAACAACATCATTCTCTGTTATGACAACGCGTACTCAGAAGTCACCTTTGATGGCTATCAAGCCCCAAGCATCTTGGAGGTTGACGGCGCAATGGATGTTGCTATCGAGTTCCATTCGCTTTCAAAAACCTTCAACATGACGGGCGATCGCATCGGTTTTGCGGTCGGAAACAAGCAGCTTGTCAGCGGTCTAACCAAAGTCAAATCTCAAATTGATTCGGGACCGCCAGTATACACTCAGAAAGTAGCCGTCAAAGCTTTAGAAACCTATACGAGCCGTGAGGCGCCAGAATTCCTAAAGAATAACAATCAAATTCTGCAGGAACGTCGTGACCTCTTAGTTAATACTCTCTGCAAAATTGGGTACAAATGTGACAAGCCTAAGGCAACATTCTATGTTTGGGTAAACTGTAAAGGTGACTCAATGAAGTTCGCTGCCAAACTGCTTGATGTTGGCGTAGCAGTGACGCCAGGCATTGGCTTTGGTAAGTACGGCGAATGCTATGCAAGAATAACGTTTACCCAGCCCAAAGAACGTATAATTGAAGCTTGCAACCGAATTGCCGGTGCTTTCTAACTCTTTTTTGCGGCTGAAATCAGTCCACAAACAAGGGTAAGTCTACAGGTCAGCGCTGTTTTTGCCCCTTCTTCGTTTGTTTGCTTTCCCACAGCTACACGGAGGGGATGCTAAATGATCCAAAATAACATCCAATTTGGCTCCAAACAATGCCAAAAACCCATTTACCAAAATGTAGTTGAATAAAAAGCGTTAAGTAAAAAATAAAAAGGAAAAGTTAGTTGCTAATTACTTAGCAAGCTGCTTTTGCTAGTTTCTTTAAGATTGCGTCCTTTGCGATGGTGTATGCGATTGAGTAGTCAAATAGTCCCTGTGGCTCATTGGTTGCGCGTTTAATCATTTCTGTTTCAGTCTTGATTTTGAGTTTGCCAATGGCTAATGCACCTATGCCGTAGACGCCTGGTTTGATTTCTACGCCATCATCGTTTGAGCCTAAACCTTCGACGCCAAGTGGCTTAATTGCGTTGATGTCAGCGACGATTTTGCATGAAGCACCAATCTGCGCCTTTGACAACAGTTGTATTCCTCCTGCGCCTGCAGACAGCACGATTTCAGCATCTTTAACTGCGTCGGCTGTTTGTTCGGTTTTTGTAACTTCAACTACTTTGACTCTTTGTGCGCCGACTTCAGCGTTTATTTTGTCTGCGACAGCTTGCCCTTTTGCCAATGCGCGGCTGGTGATTGTTACGTTTGCTTTTTCTGCGGCGTAGATTCTTGCGGCTGTTTGTCCTACAGGTCCAGTGCCTGCCAAGACGGTGACTTTTTTGCCTTCTAATGTGCCAAAGCCTTTCTCCATTGCGGCTCCGAAGGTTTTTGCTACTGCGGCTGCTGCCGTTGAGTACCCTCCTCTTGGGTCAACGATTATGCTGTTTCCCCACGGGGCTGACTTCATGGCTTTCTGTGTTGCCTCGACTACTTTTTCTACCATTTCAAAGTTGCTACCGTTAATGAAGACTTTTGTGTGTTTTGCGCCTTCAGGTCCACGTGGAAATAGCATGTCATAAACGATTTTTGGGGCATCCTCAGCGGTTACATTTTCATATTTGAATATCATTGAGTCTGGAAAAGCATCTATAGCTACTAGCATGTCAAATGGACTGCAATATTTGTCTGTGTCTAAGAAAACAAAAACTGTTTTGAATGTTGGTTGTGCCAATTTTTACACCTTACCTTGACTCTGATACAGTTTAACGATTTAAGAATTGTCTAAGCGGTTTTTTTTCGCCTGAATGTTAAGAGGTTCTTTACTGAAGTATTTTTATATGGCTTCGACAAGGAATTTCTAATGCAAATGTGATGGAAATTTGTCTGGGGACGTTTCAGCAAGAGCCTGGGGAAAAGCCATCGGCACTGATCGGAAACAGTTTAACATGTTTTTCGAAAATATGTTGGACGGTTTTTCCTACAATAAAATAGTTGTTGATGAGGCAGGTGCACCTATTGACTACGTTTTCTTGGAAGTTAATGATGCTTTTGAACGGATGACGGGACTGAAGAGAGAGAAAGTTGTAGGTAAGAGGGCAACTGAAGTTTTTAAAGGCTTAGAAAATGCTGTAGCGAACTGGATCGCCGTTTATGGAAAAGTTGCGTTGACTTGTGAATCAATTCAGTTTGAGGATTCACCAATCCACTTGGCAAGTGGTTCCATGTTTCTGCTTACTGCCCAGAAAGAGGGTACTTCGTTGCCCTTCTTGAAGATATAACAGAACGTAGAAAGTCTGAAGAGGCATTAAAAGAAAGTAAAGAAACATACCGCCGCTTGTTTACTAACATGATTGATGGTTTCGCTTATTGTCAAATGATTTTTGACGATGAGGGCAAACCCATTGATTTTGTTTACCTTGAAATTAACGACGCTTTTGAAAAGTTAACTGGGTTAAAAAAAGAAGCTGTGGTTGGAAAGAAAGTTTCTGAAGCTATCCCGGGACAAGAGAAGGAAACCCAGAACTATTCGACATTTACGGCAGAGTTTTATTAACTGGAAAAGAAGAACGTTTCGAAGTATTCTTCAAACCCCTCCAAATTTGGTTTTCAATCTCTGTTTATAGTCCACAAAAAGACTATTTTGTTGCAGTATTTGAAAATATTACTGACCGTAAGAATGCCGAAGAAACACTTAGAACAAGTGAGCATCGCTGGTCCACAACCCTTTCCAGCATTGGAGATGCAGTAATAGCTACTGACACAAGTAGCAAAATCACATTCATGAATGGTGTGGCAGAAAAATTAACAGGTTGGACCCTTGACGCTACTAAACAAAAACATATTGAACAAATTTTTAATATTATTAACGAAAAAACACGACAAAAAGTTGAAAACCCTGTATCAAAGTACTTGAAAAAGGGTTGATTATAGGTTTAGCTAATCATACAGTTTTGATTCGCAAGGATAAGGTCGAGGTTCCAATTGACGATAGTGGAGCTCCAATAAAAGATAAAGATGGCAACGTTTCCGGAGTCGTCCTTGTATTTCGGGATATTACGGAAAGAAAGAAGACTGAGGAAAAGATAGCACAGCAAGCTTTTATGATAGCCAACGCAAACGACGCCATCATCGGATACGATTTTGAAATGAGAGTTACTTTTTGGAACAAAGCAGCAGAGCGGTTGTATGGTTATACGGCAGAGGAAGCCATGGGCAAACTCAGCGTGGATCTGCTTAAACCCAGTTACGTTAACCTTAAACGGGAAGAATTGGTCGATCAATTGAATGTTAAAGGTCATGTTGAAACCGAATCCGTTAGATTAAACAAAGATGGCAGACGCCTCAACATAGAAGCACACGTTATTCTCCTTCATAGCGAGACTGGTGAATCGATAGGATACGTTTCTGTTGATCGGGACATTACCGAACGCAAAAGAGCTGAGCAGGAGATTTGGCAGGCAAAAAACGATTGGGAACGAACCTTTAACACTATTCCAGACTTTATAGCAATACTTGATAACAAGCACAGAATTGTGCGTGCGAACCGCGCTACGGCAGAGCGATTGGGGATTAATGCACAGCAAGCTATCGGATTAAATTGCTACAAGTGCGTCCATGGCACTGACATTCCACCAGAGTTTTGTCCTCATGCCAAAACTGTGAAAGACGGCAAAGAACACGTTGAAGAAGTATACGAGCCACGTCTTGGAGGGTACTTTTTGCTGAGCACGACGCCCATTAAAGATGAACAGGGACGAGTGACTGGGTCAGTACACGTTGCCAGGGACATCACAGAACGTAAAAATGCCGAAAAAGAAATTGAGCGTTTAGCTTCATTTCCAACACTCAATCCCAGTCCAGTTTTTGAAGTAGATTTCAAAGGAAATTTAACGTTTCTAATCCAGCAACAAGGATACTCTTTCCAGATCTTGAGACTTTGGGGCTAAATCACCCATTCCTCTCCGATTGGCCGAATATTGTCAAAAACTTTGAGAATAAAGTTATAATTTTCTTTGGCAGGGAAGTTAAAGTTGCTGAGCATTGGTATCACCAACAATTCTATCTTGTGTCTGAAAGTCAGAAAGTACGCGTGTACACAGTTGACATTGATGAGTTGAAGAAAACCGAAGAAGCTCGTGGTAAAGCCCAGGTTAAACTTGAAGAAAACGCTATTTTACTTGAAGAATACGCCAGCCAAATGGACGAACTTGCTGAGCAAAGAGCACAACAACTCAAAAGCTCTGAACGCCTTGCGGCTATCGGTCAAACGGCGGGTATGGTTGGTCATGATATCCGCAACCCACTTCAGGCGATAACTGGAGATATGTACCTAATTAAAGAAGAACTGGAAACGATGCCTGAGGGAGAAAACAAACGAGAGGTCTTTGAAAGCATAGACGCTATTAATGAAAACCTTACTTATATTGACAAGATTGTAAGCGACTTGCAGGACTACACCAGACCCTTGCGACCCAGCATTCAAGACGCACACCTAGCAGAACTAATCAAAGGAGCAATTTTAACAATTAATGTTCCTAAAAGACTAGAGCTCATCACAGAAATTAAGGATAACTCCAAAGCAATCAAAACAGATGTGACTTATCTTAGACGTATACTGACAAATCTAATTACCAACGCTGTGCAAGCGATGCCGAATGATGGTAAATTAACTGTTCGAGCAACCAAGAAAAAAGACGAAATAATAATCTCTGTAGAAGACTCTGGTGTTGGTATTCCACAAGAAGTGAGAACTAAATTGTTCACGCCGCTCTTCACCACAAAATCCAAAGGCCAAGGTTTAGGCTTAGCCGTCGTAAAACGGCTTGTTGAAGCGTTAAATGGCGAAATAACATTTGAAAGCCAACCGAATAAGGGAACCAAATTCATCGTGGTACTACCGCAAACAGAGCTAAAGCAATAGCACTGCTTAACATCAAAATTTCCTCATTATTCAGCGCTTGGTTACAATTTTTGAAGGATATTTAGCTTCCAATAATATTAAAATAGGTATTTCCAATCATCTCTAACGGAGGATTTTTTTGACAAATGTAGTTGAAAAAGGCTTGAGAAGACTGGGCATAACTATTTCTAGACCCATCTTAGGTATTATCGCCATAATTTTTGGCATATTATTCATAATTTTCCCGCCGCTTATCGCATACTTGATTGGCATATTTTTAATCATTGAAGGCATACTTTTACTCACGGACTATTTAGAAATAAGGCGTCAACATGAAACAACCGCAAACATGTCGTCACCGCAGCCTCCACCTCCAACTTCACCGCCTTCCCCAATACCAACTTCTCCACCATCTCCGACAAAAACTGAAAACCCTTAGTCAGCTAACCACTTAGCAAAAGAAAAAGTTAGGCAAATTTGCAGCTACCGCAATTGTTTAATAAGTTAGTTTTCAGAGTTCTATCATAAAACCTAAAGAAGGCACTTAATTGTCCATAAATGAGAATTTAGCGAAACTTTCTAACGCCTGCGGAGTAACAGGCAGAGAAAACGAAGTCAGAGAATTAATGATTAGACTCATGACGCCCTACGCAGACGAAATAGTTGTTGATCGGCTTGAAAATGTTATAGCAATAAAAAAAGGAAAGGAAAAATCGCCCAAAATTATGCTGGCTGCACATATGGACGAAGTCGGCTTAATGGTGAAAACGATCACCAAGGACGGGTTTTTGCAATTCGCTAAAATGGGGGGCATAGATGACCGTATCCTGCCCGCTCAGAAAGTCACAGTTTTCTCAAGAAAAACCGTATTTCCTGGCATAATCGGATCAAAACCACCTCACATCCAAAAAGAAGAGGAACGCAAAAAAATCATAAGTTCAGATGAACTCTTCATAGATATTGGAGCAGAAAGCAAAGACGACGCGTTAGCAATGGGCGTTGCAGTCGGTGATCCAGTAGGTTTTGATGTCCAATATGTTCAATTAGGCAGAGACGTTGTTGTCGGCAAAGCTTTCGATAACCGAGCAGGCTGCGCCACAATGGTTGAAGCGCTAAGGATATTGGAAAAAACTGACTTCACAGTTTATGCGGTTGGTACTGTCCAGGAAGAGGTAGGTTTGCGTGGTGCTGGAGCGGCCGCTTTTAGAGTTGATCCTGACTTGGCAATAGCGCTCGATGTAACTATAGCAGGTGATACTCCAGGAGTAAGAGAGTTTGATACTGCCGTAAAGATGGGTAAAGGTCCAGCGCTCACAATTACGGACTCAGGCTTAATCACTTCAGGCAAGATTTTGCGGTGGCTTTTAGATTCGGCTGAAGAAGAAAAAATTCCTTTCCAGATTGAAACAGGATTAATGGGCTCAACGGATGCGGCTAGAATTTCTCTTACTAGGCAAGGTATCCCCTGCGGCAACATATCTATGCCTGTGCGTTACATTCACAGCCCAGTCGGTATGATGAGTCTAAAAGATATCGAAAACTGCGCTAAACTTACAGTTGCGGCAATCCAGAGGACCTCAAAATATTTCTAACATAATTGAGTAGGCATGGCATCAAATCAAACAGTGGCTGAAAAACCATAAAGCAGTTTCAAATTGGTTACAACTGTCCACAAAGCGTTCTTTTAGCGTTTATACGAGCACTTGAAACCAGACTGCAAAAGTGAGCTTGTTACGAAAATAGCTGCTGGTTTTGGAGGGCGGCATTGGTCGATGCGGCTTGTGTGCGGTGCATTAACAGGCAGCATCATGGGATGCACCAAACGAGCTGAGAATAGAAAAACGAACAAAATCCTACGCCAACGCAAAAACGCTGGTATCAGCAGTTTGAAAATCAGCATGGCCACCACTTTCTGCTGAGAGCTAATCAAATATGACTTATCGAACCTCGAGGAAGCAGCCAAATTTCGCCAAGACGGCATATGCTCTAAACTCATAAAGACCTAAATCGAAAGTACTTCGTACTGGAAAACAAATTGACTTTTTCCATTTGATTTTATTGATAGCGAAAGCATTTTTTAGAACATTCACTCCATTAACTGTCGTGGGTAATATATGAATACTGATTCGGCGCAGAAGTTTGAGGGAAAATTCGAGTTTCTAGAACACACTGCAGACGTTTACATTCGAGCACATGGCAAAACAATGGCAGAAGCCTACGAAAACGCTGCACTTTCAATGTTTGAAGTTATGACTGACTCCAACAAAATTGCCCAAACACAAGAACAAACAATAGAGGTTGAAGCTGAAGATCAATATGGGCTACTTTACAATTGGCTTGAAGCTTTGCTTGTAAAATTTGAAACAGAAAATACGCTTTACTCAAAATTCCAAATCTTTGACTGGAAAGAAACAGCTGAAACCTTCAAATTTAAAGCAAATATTTGTGGAGAAAAATTTGATCCACTGAAGCACCCGCAAAAGGTCGGTGTTAAAGCAGTGACTTATCATAGAATGGTAATAATAAGAGAAAAAGACCGTGTGGTTTTGGAGTTTATTTTGGATATTTAGGCAAGCTTGAGTTTCTTTAGTTCCGTTATCATTTTTTCAACGATTGGTTCTGGAGGCTGGTCAAGAGCTGAGGTGCCTGAGATTACAAATGGAATCTTTTTCTCCTTGAAGAATTCAATCAGTGGCTTTGTTTGTTCTTTGTAGACTTGGAGTCTTTTCTTTATTACTTCGGGATTGTCGTCGGAGCGTTGATAGAGTGATCCTCCGCATTTATCGCAGATTCCTTCGACTTTTGGTTTTAAGTAAAGGATGTTGTAGACGGTTCCGCAGTTTTTGCATATTCTGCGTGTTGATAATCGTTCTATGATTATCCAGTCTGGGACGTCAAGCATAAGTATAACATCAATTTTGGTTATGGCGTCGAGCATTTTTGCTTGTTCCATTGTGCGTGGAAAACCATCCAGAATGAAGCCTTTGCCCATTGGGATTTTGCTTAAGCGTTGCTTTAAAACCTCGATGACAACGTCATCTGGGACAAGCAGCCCTTTTTCCATGTAACCCTTAACTTTCCTGGCTAAATCCGAATCTTCCTTTGCTAACTCACGGAAAATATCGCCCGTTGCTACGGCGTCCACACTAAGTTTTTGCTGAAGTCTTGAAGAATATGTGCCTTTTCCAGCTCCTGGGGCTCCTAACATAATTGCTTTCAATTCATTTGCCAACCTTTAGCATCTTCCATAGACGCGGTATCAATAATTAAATTTTACCATTTGGCAGCGGCACAATTGTCCAGCAGCTAACCGCTCAAGGATTAATTGATCAATATCTATTCGCTATACCGTAATCTTAGGCGAGGGAAAGTCCCTTTTCAAAGGAATAAGAAAAAGTAATCTTGAGCCCCTGGAAGTTAGGAAATTCAATTCAGGAAATGTCTTTTTCCATTTTAGAATTAAACAAGCAAAAATTTAAGGAAATTTTGGTCATAATTCATAGGCTGATTGATTTTTTTTTGTATGTTTTGTTGATGCTTTTGTATACCGTTTTTGGTTTTTTGGGTTAGAGCTTTTCTATTTCTCTCTCTACACGCGCAAACGGGGCATCGTATATACGTTTTGCTCATGTATTTGTATATACGCTTTGGTGAAAATTTGGCTAAACCTCACAAATCTTTCAGGTTCGACCCTTAAGTCTCTTGTCTTGGCCAAAAACTTCTGAAAAAAACTTGCATATTGTCAAGCAGTTTTCTTCTGAGCTACAGGATCGCACATTTTCAGGGAAACGTTTATGGCATAACAGCCGACAAACCTAACTAAGGTGAACCGTTGCATACAAGAGAGATCGGGAAAAACCTCTTTCAAGTCGAGTTGGAAACGGGCGGCTTCAAAAATCTTATCTGCAGCTACATAATAAAAGCCCCCAAAATCACCCTTGTCGAGTCAGGCCCAACCTCTTCCGTGCCAAAACTTGTTTCTGGCTTAAAAGAACTTGACATATCCTTTGAGGATGTCCAATATCTTGCTATTACACATGTTCATTTAGATCACGGCGGTGGCGCTGGATCTTTGCTAAAGTTTCTACCTAATGCAAAAGTAATCGTTCACCCAAGAGGTATGCCTCATTTGATTGATCCTGAACGCCTTTGGTCATCAGCCCAAACGGTTCTCGGTTTTGTCAGCGAAATTTTCGGAAAACCCGAGCCTGTTCCCAAAGAACGGATTATCCCAGTTACAGAGAGCACTTTTGATTTAGGCGGGAGAGCCAAATTGTTAGCTATCGAAACACTCGGGCATGCTTCACACAACTTGAGCTTCCAAGAGTCATTTAATGACGGTGTTTTTCCAGGCGATGCTGCTGGCACGTATCTTCCAGAATTCGATGTTGTAGTTCCAACTACGCCGCCTCCATTCCATTTGAAGGAAGCATTGGCTTCTTTGGATAAAATAATCAGTCTAGAACCGACAGTTTTGTATTATAGTCATTTTGGAAAAGCAACCGAAGCGGTACAGCGCCTCAAAGACTACAAGTTACAGCTCGAATTGTGGGCAAAAATTGCAGACGAAGGTGTTAAAAAAAATCAAAGTTTAGAACAGATACGTGACAGGATTATTGCTGAAGATAAGGTTATGAATCACCTTGCGGATTTCGTTAAATCTCATCGTATTTACTCAAAAACTATTCTTGGAAACTGTGTCAGAGGTTTTATTGACTACGCAAAACAGAAAGAGGTTTCATAAAAGTTTTATAGTCTCATTTATCTTTTGTTTGGAAAGGTGAAGATTTTTGGGCGAAAGTGAAAGCAGAGGAGCTCCTGAGAGAGTTCCTATAGAAAAAGTTAATGATTACATGTGGCGCATCCCACAATACAAGTCTTCAATGCGTGTTCCAGGAATGATTTTTGCCAACGAAGCACTCTTAGAAAAAATGAAGACTGACCGAACTCTTTGGCAATGCTCAAATGTAGCTCAGTTGCCTGGAATCTACAAGTATGCAGTAACTTTGCCTGATGGACATGAAGGTTACGGTTTCCCCATTGGCGGAGTAGCAGCTACTGACTATGATGATGGCGTTATTAGCCCAGGCGGTGTAGGCTACGATATTAACTGCGGCGTCCGCCTTCTAGCAACAACGCTCACCGAACAGGACATAAGGTCCAAACTTGCACCCTTAGCTGAAACAATTTTTCGCAATGTGCCCTCTGGACTCGGAAGCCGCCGAAAAGACCTATCCATATCTTCATCTGACTTAGACCATTTAGCAGTCGAAGGCGTACAATGGCTTATTAAACGCGGATTTGGATGGCCGGAAGATGCAGAACACTGCGAAGAACAAGGAGCCATGCCCAATGCAGACCCAGACAAAGTTTCAAACACCGCTAAAAGCAGGGGATTACCCCAAATAGGCACCTTAGGTTCAGGAAACCACTTCTTAGAAATACAAAAAGTAGACAAAATATATAATCCTAAAACCGCAAAGGCTTTCGGAATTACGCAGGAAGGTCAAGTAACGGTCATGATTCATTGCGGCTCAAGAGGCTACGGACACCAAGTTTGCTCCGACTACCTCAGAATAATGGAGCATGCAGTCCAAAAATATAAAATAGCTTTACCTGATCGCGAATTAGCATGTGCCCCCGGAAACAGCAACGAAGCCCAAGATTACTTCCACGCAATGGCTAGCGCAGTTAACTACGCTTTCTGCAATCGCCACGCAATAATGCACTGGGTACGACAAAGCTTCCAACAAGTTTTCCATGAAGCTCCTGAAAAATTTGGGCTAAAACTTGTTTATGATGTAACCCATAACATTGCCAAAGTAGAAACCCACATGATTGACGGTACGGAAAAGAAGGTTTGGGTTCACCGAAAGGGAGCAACACGTGCTTTCCCAGCTGGTCACCCAGATATTCCGGCTGATTATCGCAGTGAGGGGCAACCAGTGCTTATCCCAGGCAGTATGGGTACCAGCTCCTGGGTTCTGGCAGGTTCTCAGAAATCAATGGAGTTAACTTTTGGTTCAACAGCACACGGTGCAGGCAGAATGATGAGTCGCTCAGCGGCAAAACGTCAATTTTGGGGTGGAGATATAAAGACAGCTTTGGAAAAGCGGGGAATTGTTGTACGCGCTGCAAGTGCAGAGGTCTTGGCAGAGGAAGCTGATCCAGCGTATAAAAATGTTGATGTTGTCGCAGATGTTAGTGACAAAGTTGGTATTGCAACCAAAGTAGCGCGGCTTGTGCCGTTAGCAGTGGTAAAAGGGTAAATTTACCCTCATTTTTCTCAACTTTGCATCTCTGTTTAAAACAATTTTTTTATGGTGTTATTTGGCAAATTGTATATCTAAAGGTTAAGCATGCACTTACAGGGAAAAGCAGGAAAAAACGATTTGAGTACAAACCAAATTAGGATCCAATACAGTGGATTTATCGTTTTTACTACTCAAGTGCTAGGCATAATTACGGGGCTTATCTACACGCTTTTGCTAACAAGAAACATGACTGTTTCTCAGTATGGAATTTGGACAAATATTTTTGATTACACT
>Ga0182021_10007347_pt1 | contig 13049 bp, 8 predicted proteins | sample 612E3MmetaG_FD_120493 | JGI IMG/M metagenome (GOLD analysis project Ga0182021, IMG submission 120493) | Permafrost microbial communities from Stordalen Mire, Sweden - 612E3M metaG (Illumina Assembly) | ecosystem: Environmental > Terrestrial > Soil > Wetlands > Permafrost | place: Sweden... | reverse complement strand
ATCGCAGTGAAGCGATTGCGGATGCCATCCTGCGCGTGGATCCGACCGCGTTCGTGCTCGGGGGTGTCATGTACGGCTGGGACGAGTTCATGACCCTGGGCAGTGCTCCCGACGCGACCGAATGGAACAAGAAGTACGACACCTATCTGGACTATTTTCTGGCTGCGATGCAGAAGCTAGAAACCAAGCACGGAAAGCGCATGGTCCACGCGCTGGATGTCCACTGGTACCCGGAGGAGCGGGGCACCAAGCGCATCACGGAAAAGGACGTGTCTCCCAAGACCATCGCCGCGCGCTTGCAGGCGCCGCGCAGTTTCTGGGATCCCGACTACAACGCAAAGACCGGGATCAGCGCCCCCAAAGGCAAGCCCCTGCGCCTCATCCCCTGGTTGCTCGAACGCATCGCGGAGCGCTACCCAGGCACCAAGTTGGCCATGACCGAATACAACTTCGGCGCGGGCGAGCATATCTCCGGCGGGCTGGCCCAGGTGGATGTGCTGGGGATTTTCGGGCGCGAGGGAATGTACCTGGCCAACTACTGGGGCGACGGCGCCGGAAACACGGTTCTGCCGCCCTATACCCAGGCCGCCTACCGCCTGTATCGCAACTACGACGGCAAGAACGGGCGCTTCGGCGACACCGCGGTGGCTGCAACCACCGACAACGCCAAGGCGTCCATCTACGCGGCCCTGGATTCAAAGAAGGCGCTCACCATGATCGTCATCAACAAGGAGCTGCACTCGGTATTCACCGGCAAGATCCACGTCGCGGGCGCGGCCTGCAAGTCAGCCGACGTGTTCGTGCTGGACAGCACAGGCCCGACCGTGCGCCCGCAATCCGCGGTGGCGGTCAAGGACGACCAGATCGAGTACCGCCTGCCGCCGCTGTCCGCCACGCTGTTCGTCTGTCGGCCGTAGGAATCGCGCCCCATTCCCGGTCAAGACGGCGCTGGCACCCTGAAATGGATTCGGGTGCCAGCGCGTGCGTGCAAGGTCTCAGTTACGGAACAAACGAGACGTTGGTAATCGTAAGGTTGATGCCATCACACCCCGGCTGGCCGCCGTCGCCGATGGGCGCGGGAGACTGGAACTGCCACTGTAGCCCCACCATCTCATTTTGGAGGGCGGTCGCAACGATCAACTGACCGCCAGTGAGAGTCGAAAAGGAGACTGTCATGGCGCCCGAAGTGCTGGTCAGCTTGGCGTTGGGGAAGACGTAACAATTGCTGGTGCATCCACCCACTTGATTCGTGCCCGGGGGTTTTTCGTCGAAGGTCTGGACATTGAATATGAGGTCGCACCCCCCGGTGGTCCCGCCCAAGGTGAACTGCACCCCTGAATAGGCCGAGGCATTCACGCATTCATCGAACGACAACCCGCCGCCTGCATAGTCGCCGGCCACCACGCTGCCAGATAGGACCAGTGTGTGATTGGTCGAATCGACGCTTGATGTCATTGTGCTGCCAGTCTTGCCGCCGCCGTAGCTGAAGATGCCGCCTATCGCCGTGCCCTTTCCAAATTTTTGGGTGATTCCGTTCCATTCCGTTGAGGTGAAATTCGTGATTTCCGCCGCGGTGGGCGCAACCCCGGGCGGGCACAAGGTCCCGCTCGGAGTCCCGCTGGTCCCGGCCGCGCCTGTGGTGCCTCCTGCGGACGTGGTGCCTCCCATCGGGGTAGTCGTGCCTCCGCTAGGAGTTCCTCCGATTTGGGTCGTGCCCCCACCCGCCGACGTTCCTCCAGCCGGGGTTCCCCCGCTCCCGGGGCGCCCCCCACCCGAAGATCCGCCGCAGCCTGCCACGGAAACGGCCAGGGTCAGAATGCTTGAAACCATCAAATACCGTCGCACTTTCACAGCCGTCTTCTCCATGAGTTTGCTCCTTTCATTCACTCTCGCTCGCGGCGATCTGCGGCAAAACATTCTAGCGCCGCACCCTATAGAAGCGAAGGTTATCGATCCAGTAGTCAACCCAGCCCGCGTCCCAGGTCAGGCGCACCACTGACACCGACGAGGTATCGAAGAATGACCACCGTTTCGCCCAGCCCTGTTGGGACATCGTCGTGAAGGGCACCAGGAAAAGTTGCCACTCGGTGGTCAGATGCAATGGGAACGTCCAGTGGTCCCCGCAGCCTTGGTCAGACTCGGCCGGGGGCGGATCGCTGGCAGGATCGAAACAGTAGCTGCTTTGTCCTCCGCCGCGAAAGGCATGCGGGGTACAGGGTCGATCCTTGAATTGCGGATCCGGTCCGTTGCCCGGGAAGGCGGGATACACCTGGTTGCACTGGGTGATGTTGCAGCTATTGGCAGCCTGCACCCCGGCGCCAGAAATGGTTCCAGGTAGAGGATCCGCCGCCGGGTTCCCGCAATAGTAGCCCGCCGGAAGTCCCCCGCCCGGATCGTCCCATTTCTGGCAGTCCTTTCCGTTCACGCAGGCACATTCACGGCTCCGCTCACAGAAGCGCGGTTCGTTTTGGTCTTGGAGGTACATGAGATAGCTGATGTCGTCGTCCGTATATTTGTTGCCGACGAGCACGCGTAAAAGGGGCTGGCTGTCGGGCGCGCGCCGAGCCCACACCGCCACACCGTCCCAATCACTCAGGTTGAGTGCGGCGTAGCGCACTGGTAGTTCGTCACTCTCGGGCTCGCAGAACGGCGATCGGTCAGACGCAGGCAGGTAGTTGGCCTGGCGATCAAAGCAAAGATTCCTGTCCACTGCGAAATGCTGCAGGGCCACCCCCAGCCCACCGCCCCAGCCGAGAAATGGCGCGCCTATGACCGATCCGCCCTGGACGTGCCCACCTGTGACGTGCAGAATGTGATGATTGGGATTATTCGGATCATCCGAAGTGCACCGGTTGGCGGTGGTTGCTACAGGTCCGTACCCGGCTGGGAACTGCAATCCGTTGTCGCCGTTGGCGTAGATTTGGGCGGTCGCGTCGGTGTACGAGTACATGAACTCGCCGAAGTACGCCGGGTTTCCGTTCGGGTCGCTGCCGGACTCTTCGAAATCGGCCAGCGTGAAGGAGGCGAACTCCAGCCCAGCCTCGGCAGCCGCGCAGTTCACCGGCTGTGGCCCTGGATCGGGGTTACAGGATGTCGGCTTCACACAGAAACCCGCCGACGCGTCCGCGGTCTGATTGCCGGCATTGGGCGTGCAGGCCGCCAGCGCGCACAGCCCGGCCAGCAGCCCGCGCTGCAACTCGGCCCGATGTGGCTTTTCCTGCGTCACGGTCCTCACCACCACATGCGCACGGCCAGCGACACCATGTCGCCGTCCGGAACCACCGAGGGATCCTCGACCGGCGGCTCACCCACCCGTACCGTGGTCAGCGAGCCGTTGAACCAGTGTGAATACTGCAACACAACCTGGTCAGTCGACTGCCAACCGGTGTGGAAGATGATCCGCGGCGAGATCACCGCAAAGCTGTAGCGCTTTTCATCCACGTTTGGATCCACGCGATCGTAGCGCATCGAAGCCGCCAGCCAGGACAGCAGGCTGTAGGTGGCCTCGATACCCAGCTTGCGCTTGGTGATGTTGTCGTACCTGTAGCGGCTGGTGTAGCCGTCCGCAGTCTTGTCCGTGCTGGTGACGTGGGTCTGCATGCCGAACAGGCTGACGAACAGATCCGGACCGTCGCCCGAGAAGGGCACCGGATAGCTGACCAGCCGGCCGACGCTGAGATCGTACTGGCCGCCCAGGGTCATCAGCGTCCCGGTGCCGCCGCTCAGGGGCCCGAGGTAGTTGTCCATCAGGCCCTTGCCGCCCAGGGTGTTGAGCACGCTCACCACCCGGCTCACGCTTCGCGCCTGCAGGGCATCGGTGTGCGCCGCCGCGAAATAGAGGTGGCCAAAGCGCCCCAGGTTCAGGCGCGCGTCCCCGGCCAGCACGTCGATGCGTCCGTCAGGAGCCGAGGTCCCGGCCCGGTCGTCCTGACTGAAGGCACGCAAGAAATGTCCCCCCACCATGACCCCCATGCCCTGGTATGTGTAGCCCACGCCTCCATGCACATGGGCCACGAAGGTGCTGCCCGCGCCTGGATCCGCGAAGTTGTTCCACACGTCCGGCGTGATGCTGGACCCCGCGGTGTTGGTCTGGCCGTGCAGCCCTTCTTCGAGCATGAAGGTGAGCTTGCGCCACCCCGTCCTGATAGCCACGTGCTCGCCCACACCATTGATGCGCGCGATGAGCGGCGTGCCGTAGCGTCCCTCGTCGTACTCGCCGGTCGCGCCGTAGCGGAGGGTGAAGGCGCCCAGCAGCGCCTGCATGTGAACCTTCTCGCTCAAGGGCGGCAGAATGCTGAAAAAGACGTCAGTGATGCCGAGCTGATCGGCCGGTTCGATGAAGCTTTCGGACACGTTGGCCTGCCGGGCCAGAACGCTCACGTTCGCGGTGACGATGCTGTTACCCTCGGAGAAGTTGAGCTGCACGTAGGTCGTGGGCACCACGCCGGTATGGGAAAAGGTTTCCAGATCGTCGGGAACAACCGGGGGCGCGTGCAGTACGGTACTGCTCTGCCCGGGCCGGGGATTGCTCCGGCTGCCGATTCCCATGTTCAAGGGCGCCGCGATGTAGCCGTGGAAGTCGAAGCGCCATTCACCCTCGCTCAGCGACCTCTGCCCGTACGCCGGGGTCAGGCCCCCGGCCATGGCAGCCACCTGGGGCAATGCGGGATCCAAGCTGAGCGAGGGGTCGAACCTCAACCCTTGCGAAGCATCAGGCGACGGCACGACAGCCCCTTGGCCGTAGGCCGGGCCGATGCTGGCCAAGATCCCGACCGCGATCGCCAGAATCACGAGCACCCGAAAGGCGCGTATGTTGAACCGGTCATCCATGGTCACCACCACATGTTCACATTGAAGGCGATCAACTGATCGTCCAGGCCCACGTCTCCCGTCACGGTCGAGCCCGTCTCCGCATGACTGTGGGGGCCGTAGAACCACTTGCCGTAGATAATCGAGAACGTCTCGCGACTGACCCAGTTGGTGCGGAATATCAGGCGCGGCGCCAGAACATAGAACGTCTCGTCCGAATCCTTGGAATTCGGCGCCACGCGATCGGCGCGCAGGGCTGCGGCCATCCAGGGCAGGAAGGTGTAGACGGCCTCGAGCGCACACTTGTAGCGCAAGCGATGATTGAAGGTGTCGACCGACGCGGGCAAGGGGCTGGGCGCGATGGGGTCCGTGCCGAGGGGACCGGTGCCCGGGGCGGTCAGGGAATGGGTCAGGGTGTAGGCCATGACGAAGGCTGCCTGGATCGTCACATCCGGGGCGTCAGCCGAATACGTCGGTCGCAGCATGCGGCGCAGGCTGGTGTTGTAGTTGAAACCGACGGCCATCAGCTTGCCTGTGCCGTGGCTGAGCGGGCCCCACCAGCGGTCAACCAGATTCGGGCCCTCTCCCCCGAAGGTCAGCAGTCCCCGCAACGGCTGCGAATTCTCACCCTGGACATAAGAGGCCCCTGCCCCGAGATAGCCCCAGGCGGGGTTGCGCACGGTCGCGTCCCACCCCAGCACGGTGATCTGCCCATCCTTGATGTAGCTTTCGTCGAGCTGATGCGTGGTGGGGTTGTCGAAGGCCTGCTGGGCGCGATCGTCCTGGGCCCAGCTATAGAAGTAGTGCACCCCGGTCCGCACGTCGGTGTCGCCGCTCCGGCGCAGCATCACGTGCGCGTGGTGGATCCAGGTGGCCGGGTAGATGGGATTGATCGATCCGTTGCCGCCGGTGGGAACCACGCCGGTCGGCACGTTGCCGTTGCGATTGCCCATGATCCCGTGCTCGACAAACAGGGTCAGGGTTGGTCGCAGGCGGTACTCTATGACGGTGAGCTCGCCGACCCCACGGGCCGCTCCCACCAGCGGGTTGGTGTACATGCCCAGTCCGTACTCGGAGAGGCTGCCGTAGTAGGGACCGAAGTAGCCAGCCAGTACGCGGGGCCGCAGTGGACCAATCTGCGGAATGCTGAATTCGAGATAGGCATTCATCAGAAAAATCTGGCTGCCGATCTGGTAGTACGTGGTGGGCGCCGTGGGGTTCCAGGTGTTCAGGGTCACGTTGGCGGTGACGACGCCATTTCCGCAGGCGAAGTTCATCCCCACCCACTGCCCCGGCATGGTGTTGGTGCCCACGAACGACGCGTATTCGTCGAGAGTCTGCGGTGGAGTGTGGATGACCGTCCCACTCTGTCCCGCCACAGGCGCCGTGCGCTGACCGATGCTGGACTGGAAGCTGGCGCTCATGAAACCGTTGTAGCGGAGGGTCCACTGGCCGAACGGCATGGGTGCAAAGAAGCCGGGCGTGATGCCGCCCGGAGCTGAACCGACCCGGGGCGAAAGCGGCGACAGGGCCAACCCCTGGTACATGCGATACCCAGGCACATAGCCGGCACCCACCAACTCGTCATCTACATGGGAACCCTCGGAGGGTTCCCATGCCCTCGGCCCCCCACCCGCCACCGCCTCCCCGCTCGCTTCGCTCGGCCTCGCGCGATGGTCCGCCGCCGGCAAAGCCGGCGGGCTCCCCACGCGACGTCCGCCCTCGGCGGCCGGCGCTGGGCCCGACGCGGATGGAGCTGCACTGGCATTGCTGGGCGCCGGGGCCGGCGCAGATGGAACAGCGGCCGGCGTTGGGCTGGGCTGCACCGCCGGTGCGTCTGTCGCGGCGGGTGCGCCAGGCGATGCAGCCGGCGCAGCAGTGGCCTCAGGGGATGCCGCCGCTGCGGCCGGAGGGCCAGCGAGCGGCAGGGCCAGCAATCTCAGGATAAGAAGCGCGCAGATCACACCGCGACCGGGGGAGGTTGGTAAGAGCCTCTTACCAAGTTACGGGCCGGGTTACCATCGTTTTCTTTGGCCCGACTTTCCGCCGGCTGGAGTATAGTGCCGGGCATTCCATGTCGCGTCTCCTCTCGTGGTTTCTCGTGCTGGCAGGCGCTTCCGGCTGCATAGGCGTCTCACAAACCCGTACTTCTGCCGGCAAGCCAGGGCCAGCGGATTCCCAGACCTGCCGTCTGGGCACGCGTCCCGCTGACGATGGTCTGATTGACGACTTCGAGGACGAGAACACCCAGATGACGGTGATCGCGGGCCGGGATGGTTACTGGTGGACCAAGCAGGACGGGAAAGGCTCGACCATCGGACCCGATCCCTTCATCCCCAGCGAAGGGGGCGCCGACGGTTCGGGACTGGCGCTGCGTGCGATGGGCAAGACCACCGTCGGGGAGCCACAAGTCTGCTGGGGCGCGGGCTTCGGGGTGAACTTTCTCACCCGTCAGGATGCGGTCTACGACGCTTCGAAGTACGTGGGAATCTCGTTCAAGGCCAAGGTGGGCGACAAATCGACCCGCCAGATCCGCTTCGCCATCGGCGATGTGAACACGCACCCGAATGCCGGGGTCTGCAAGGTCTGCTGGAATCACTTCAGCAAGGATCTGACCGTGACCAACCAGTGGAAGGAATACCGTGTTCTTTTCAGCGAGGTCCAGCAGCAAGCCGGCTGGGGTGATCCCCGTCCCGCGTCGCTGACACCCAGCAAGCTGATGTCCATCGACTGGTCCATCAGCGGCGGACAGGCCTACGACTTGTGGGTCGACGACATCCAGTTCCTGGTGTGCAAGTAGGAAGCTAGCTGTCCGCCACCGGCGAGCCCGTGGCTGCGGTTGCGTCCACCCGCGGGAACGACGCGGCCAGGGCGCGGTGCTCGGGCGTGCCCAGGCGAGCCAGCAGCTCTGCCTTGTCCGCCGGCATGCGCGGGTTCAGCAGGGCCTTGAATCGCACCGTGCGCGCCGCACTCTCCTGCACGCGCGCGCGCACCTCGGGCTGACTCTCGGCTGCGCGCACCAGGGCCGCAAGGGCCGCCTCCTGCCGTTCCCGCGGCTCGCGCACCAGGAAATGGTCCACCCCTGCTAGCAGGCTTTGTATGACCAGTTCCTCGATGGGCCAGCGGTCGGCCACCGCACGCATGCCCAGATCGTCGCTCACCAGCAGACCAGCAAAGCCAAGATCCCCGCGCAAGATGCCGTGGGCAATCCGGCGCGACAGAGTGGCCGGCAGCCGCGCGTCCCAGGCCGGGTACAGCACATGCGCGGTCATGATCGCGGACAGGCCCGCAGCCACTGCCGCGGCAAAGGGCGCCAATTCCACGGCTCGCAAGCGGGGCTCTTGGTGAACCACCACGGGCAGGTCCAGATGCGAGTCGGTCTGCGTGTCGCCGTGACCGGGGAAATGCTTGCCGCAGCCGAGCACCCCGGCCGCGCGCAACCCACGCCAGAAGGCCAGCGCGTGCGTGTTCACAGCGGTGGGCGTCACGCCAAAGGCACGGTTGCCGATGACCGGATTCGCGGGATTGGTGTGCACGTCGAGCACCGGAGCGAAATTCCAGCCGATGCCCAGAGTGGCCAGTTCATCCCCCAGGGCGCGACCAACCGCCTCAGTGCGCGCGGGATCGCCGGCTGCGGCCACCGAGAACATGTCAGGCCACACGGTGAGTGGCTGGCGCAGCCTCTGCACCAATCCGCCCTCCTGGTCGACGGAGACGGCCAGCGGGAACCCGCCCGGGCTGACCCTTCGTAGCGTCCCCACCAGGTCGGCCACCTGCACAGGCTCGACAATATTCGGTCGGAACAGCATGATCCCGCCCACCTCAGAGCGCGCAATGCGGCCCAGCAATTCGGCCGGCGCTTGCGGCCCGTCGAAGCCGACGGACAAAAGCTGGCCGCACGAGGCGCGAAGACTGGCGGGGCTCACCCGGCCATCATACCGAGAACCTTGGCCGACCGGCCAACCTGTTGTTATAAGGTGCGCCTACCTAGGGACGTTGCGATGACCAAGCTCAACCACATCCGGTTTGATTCCAAGACCAGGCGCTCTTGCCTGGCCTCTTCTCTTGTCTTCGCAACCCTTCTGGGCGGCGCAGGCGCTGCCTGGGCTCAGATGGGAGCCATGCCCGGAGGTATGTCTCCCGGCGGCATGGGGGCACCACCGCCGCCAGGCGAACAGCACGACGAAGGCCCCGCCGAGGCCGAGCCCGAGGAGGAAGGCAAGGTGGCCGCCGAGGCCGGGGCCGAGTCGGGCTACGCCAACCAGCACCGGCGCCGGACCCAGGTCATCGAACTCGATGGCTACTTCCGCACGCGCCCTGAGCTGCTGCACAACTTCAATCTGGGCCTGGGCTATGGCGATCTGAGCGGCAATCCCCAGAATGGCTTTCCGCCCTTCCCCATGGCACTCGAGTGCGGCACCAGCACGACCGGCTGCTCGCAGAAGAACCTGGGCGACACCAACATGCGCCTGCGCCTCGAGCCCACCATCAACATTTCTGACCAGGTCCGCGTGGTGGCCCAGATCGACGTGTTCGACAACCTCATCTACGGCTCCACGCCGGACTCGCTGGCCTCGGCGGCGCGCCCGGATCTGCGCACGAACCTGGCGCAGACGGGAATCTTGTCCAACTCACAGGTGACGCCCGAGTCCGGCCAGAACACCTATACCTCGGCCATCAGGCCCAAGCGGGCCTGGGGCGAGGTGGACGGCCAGCTCGGCTCGCTGCGCTTCGGCCGCATGCCCTGGCATTTTGGCCGCGGGATGTACTTCAATAAGGGTGACTGCCAGGACTGCGACGGCGGCACCACGGTGGATCGGCTCATGGCGCTCACGCAGGTCTACGGGCACCAACTCGCCCTGTCCTGGGATTTCGGTCCTTCCGGCTACGCCTGGGGCATGACCGATGCGGGCCGCGCTGACCCCAACGGCTCGCCGCTCGACCTGTCGCAAAACGACGAGGTCGTCCAGTTCACCGCAGCCCTGACCATGAAGGACGATGACCGGCGTTTCCGCGAGCGCGCGCAGAGCGGCGAACTGGTGATCAACTACGGCGCGCAGCTCGTGTACCGGACCCAGAACAACGAAGTCTTCAAGCTCTCGGACACGGCCAAGCAGAACCAAACCAGCAATGGCACGATCTCAATTGCCGACCTGAACAACGCCAGTGACATCACCAACGGCGCCGCTTCTCTGACCCAGCATATCGACGCCTGGCTACTGATCCCCAGCGTGTGGTTCAAGCTCGGCTGGAAAGCCCTCACGCTGGAATTTGAAGGCACTGCCCTGGCAGGGCGCATGGGGAACGCCGGGCCTCTGCGCCTGCAGGAATCGGTCAGCAGCGACAACCATCTCTCCATCCTGCAACTGGGCTGGGTCTTGGCGGCTGATCTGAAGCTCTACAAGGACTCCCTCTTTATCGGGTTCGAAACCGGCGGCGCCACCGGCGACCAGGCCGAGACCGCGTGCAGCGATACCACCCGCGATACCATCACGTGCAGCGCGAACACCGTGAATCCCAGCCCCTACCTCAACTACCGCTGGAAGTTCGTGCCCCAACCCATCGGGGACAGTGCTCTGCACAACTTCTACTTTTCACCCGAGTACCACGTCGACGAGATCTTCTTCCGTCGCATCATGGGTACCGTCACCAATGCCATCTACGTCAAGCCTTCCATCGCGTACTGGCTGGACGTGACCGAGGGACGTCAGTTGGGGCTGTCCGGATCGGTCGTCTACAGCTTGGCGCCGGTTCCCGTGTCCACGCCCGGCAACTCCATGAGCTACGGCGTCGAGATGGATCTGAACCTTGGCTACCGCAATATCAGAGAGAACTTCTACGCCGGCCTGGTGTGGGGCGTGTTCTGGCCCTTCGGTGCGCTCAACCGTCCCGTCGAGATATTCCCAAGCGGCGCCGGAACCGCCACCGCGGCCCAGATCCTGCGCACCTTCGTCGGGATCAAGTTCTAGCTGGCTGGTTCTCGCGAACCAGGTGACTATTTCTTCTTCACCGCGCCTTCCAGCGACTTGATTCGCTCCTCGGCATCGCGCTGCGAGGCTGCGTCTAGGTGTTCGCTGGAAGCCAGGTACTTCTTGAAGGCGGTCAAGGCCTCGTCATAGCGCCGGTCCTGCGAATAGAGCAGACCAAGATCGTAGTAGCCACCCGCCAGCCCTGGATCGAGCGAGACCGCGGCCTCGTATTCCCGGATGGCCTCGTCGGTCTTCTTCTGTCTGCGATACGCCACCGCCAGATTGAGATGGGTCTGCCCGTTCTTCGGGTCCAACTCGATCGCCTTATTCAGCGCCGCGATCGCCCCCTCCCGATCGTTGATCTTGACCAGCGCCACGCCCAGGTTGGCCCAGCCCAGCGGGTCGCCCGGTTTGATTTCGGTCGCCTTGCGCAGGTGCGGAATGGCTTTGGGATAGTCGCCAATCTGCCGCAAGGCTGCGCCCAGGCTGGTCTGGGCTTCGTAGTCGTTGGGTAAAAGGATCACTGCGTGTTGCAGCGCCGCGATGGCCTCGCTCCATCGCTTCTGCCGCCCATAGATCGCGCCCAGGTTGGCGTATGAATTCCCATCGGCGGGCTCGAGCTTGAGCGCCTTCTGCAGCGCCTGCGCCGCATTGTCGAGGTCTCCCTCGATGCGATACAGGGTTCCCAAGGTGAACCAGGCCGCCGCATAGTTCGGCCGCACCTGGATGGCCTGCTTGATCTCGGCTATCGCCTCTGCGGTCTTGCCCTGCCGCTTGAGCTGCAACCCCATGTTGTAGTGCGCGGCCGCGTCGTCCGCGCGAACCGCTCCCCCGGTCAGCAGCGCGGCCAGCAGGGCAGCAAGACTCAAAGTCACTCGTGTGCGTGTCATGGGATAAGGATACACCCGCGCCAGGCAGACGAGGAACGCTTCGGAGCCGGTGCAGATCGCGGTGTCCCTTGGCCTCCGGCCGACAAGCCGGGCTGCTGGCAAGGAGGGCCGACAAGCGCCTCCACACCTGCCACCCCTGCCCGCGGCTGCGCCGCGCGCGTCGCCGGACCGGAGTGTACTGATGTACATGAGGACCGGAAGCGGAGGCCCGACGCAGCCCGGGGCCCCCACGCGGTCAGCAGACCGCGTGGGGTGGGTTCAGCGGCCCGGATCGTCGGCCGTCGTCACCTCCATGCGCAAGACGGCGCTTCTCTGACTACCACTCCAGATGCACGCCGACCGACGGCAAGATCAGGCGATAAGCCCGCTGCACCACGGTGCCGTCAGCCTGGCGTTTCTCGTCGAACACCTCACGGCTCCTGGTGCTGTTGACCAGTTCCACGTAGACGTCCATCAGGTAGCGATCGAAAACGAAACGTTTGTCACCGCGCAAATCGAGCTGGGCGAAAGCGGGAAGGCGCTCGTAGTCCACCCAGCCAGAGCGCTTGTCGTAAAGGGGATAGGGCCGGCCGGTGTTGAAGTGGAATCGCATGGACGCGGCATAGCCGCGGGGCATGCGGTAGCCAGTCACCAGGTTGAACACATGGCGCTGGTCCCAATCCGACGGCGCAATCACACCATCCACCAAGCGCAGCGAGCGCGAGAGTGTGTAGGACAGCCATCCGTACAGGCGGTGGCGCATGGGCCGGCGAAGCATGATCTCGAGGCCGTAACTTTCGCCGTCACGCGGTTCGAGAAAGTCGCGCGACTGCGGATCCAGGCTGAGTGAGTTGCGTACGTCGGAAACATGCAGGCGCTGATAGAAGATGGAGGTGTCCAAGGAAAGGTCGGCGCCATCGCGCGCACCCAGACCAGTTTCCACGCCCAGGCTGCCTTGCTGCGATCGTTGCAAGCCGTAGCTTTGCAGCCCAAAGGCTTCGAAGCCAGGAACCCCCACCGGCAAAGAAGGCATCTGCGAGAACTGACCCAGATGGCCCTTCAGCCAGGTTTCGGAGGCCACCCGATAGCGAACTGAGAGGCGCGGGCTCCACGCACCGGCATGGGTGTTCTCCTCGAAGTAGCCTTCATAGCGCAGACCGGGTGTCACCTGCAGTCTGTCGCCGGCCTTGATGGTCAGGCCCGCATAGCCGCCCGCCGACAGGGCGCTCCGGTCGCGGAAGAGATCGGTCCGGTAATAGTCACCCAGTCCTCCGCCCAAAGACGCCAACGCAGACCGCGGCCGAAAGCGCTGTGCTTCCGCGTCCCCGCCGATTTCCACATCCAACCAACGGTCGAGATTCCAACCCAGCCCCAGTCGGGGCGCGGCCAGCAGCATCCGGCT
>Ga0182021_10007346_pt1 | contig 13050 bp, 9 predicted proteins | sample 612E3MmetaG_FD_120493 | JGI IMG/M metagenome (GOLD analysis project Ga0182021, IMG submission 120493) | Permafrost microbial communities from Stordalen Mire, Sweden - 612E3M metaG (Illumina Assembly) | ecosystem: Environmental > Terrestrial > Soil > Wetlands > Permafrost | place: Sweden... | reverse complement strand
GTCCAGCCCAGGGCGTCCTTGGCCACGAAATTCCAGAAGAAGGGCTCTTCCTTGAGCTTGACGTCCTTCATCCCGACCGGGCGCGACATGCCCAGGACTTGGACCAGCCAGATATGGACGGCGATGACGGCCACGGCCGCCAAGGGCAGGAGGGCGACGTGGAACCAGAAAAACCGCGACAGGGTGGCCTGGGTGATTCCCGACCCGCCCAGAATGACCCCCTTCAGCCAGCCCCCGATGAGAGGAAGGGATCCGGCGATGTCCGTCCCGACCCGGGTGGCGGCGTAGGACAGCTGGTTCCAGGGCAGGAGGTAGCCGCTGAAGCCGAAGGCCAGGAAAAGGACAAAGAGGAAAAACCCGGAAACCCAGGTCAGCTCCCGGGGCTTGCGGTAGGACTTCAGGAAGAAGGTTGAGAACATATGCACGAAAAGGATGCCGACCAGGATGTTGGCCGACCAGCTGTGCACGGAGCGGATGAGCCAGCCGAACTTGACCGAGCTCATGATGAACTGGACGCTCTCGTGGGCGGCGTCGATCGAGGGCGTGTAATAAAGCAGGAGCATGATGCCCGTGGCGATCTGCAATCCGGTCAGGAAGAGGGCGACGCCCCCGAAATAGTACCAGAAGGAATGCTTGTGCTCCGGGACGGTCTTGTGCTTGAAAAAGCCGATCGGACCGTCCAGCTTGAAGCGGTCGTTGAAGTAAGCCCAGGTGTTCTGCGCGATCTTGTTCATGTCAGCCCTTCCTGGAGACGAAGATGTCCTCGCCCACGACCTCGACGGCGTAGACTTCCAGCGGCGCCGGCGGCGGGCCGGCCACGACCCGGCCGGTCATGTCGAAGCGGCCGTTGTGGCAGGGGCAGTACATCGTGCCGCTGGCGGCGTCGTAGGTGACCGTGCAGGTCAGATGGGTGCAGACCGCGGAGAAGGCCAGGAACTGGCCCTCGGCCGTGTCGATCAGCATGGCCGGGGTCGATCCGAATTTGAAGATCTTGCCCGAATTGGGCGAGAAGTCCTTGACCTTGCCGGCGGCCACCCGTTTCTGGCTGGACTCGGCCTGCTTGGGGGGCAGGATGTAGCGGACGATGGGGAAGAGGAAGGCCGCCGCCGTGGCCAGGAACGATCCTCCGAGGAACAGGTTGCCGAATTGTCGTCGGTTCACGGGTCACCCCTTGGTCCAGGTTTGTATTTTCTTGAGGGCGTCCCGCAGGAACGCCGCGGCGAACGCATGATTGTGGACGCCCGAGCTGCCGTCCTGCTCCAGCGCGGCCAGGACGGTCTCGATCCCGGCCCGCTGGGCTTTTTGTTCCTCGGTCAGGGACGCGGTTTTGACCCCGGCCAGGGCCGTCCGGGCCTCGGCCAAGAGAGACCGCGTCGTCGTCCGCCACTCTTCGAACGTCTTCTCGAAGCCCTTCTCGTGGCACTGCACGCAGGGCGCGGCGTCCGGCCGGACGACCTGGCCGGTCTTGCTGACGTGGCAGGCCGCGCATTCGGTTTCGGCTTCGGCCATGACGTCCTTGGCCACCTTGGTCGTTCCCAGCTGGCCGCCTTTGTACAGCAGGCTTTGGGTGGTGTGGCAGGCCGAGCAGTCTTTTTTGACGTCCTTGTGATGGCAGACCGCGCAGGACGCCTTGGTGGCCGTCAGCTCGCCGTGCTTCTTGGCGTTGGAGTGGCAGGCGGCGCAGGTCAGGGCCAGCGTCTGGACGTGGTTCTTGTGGGGGAATTTGAGGCCGAAGATCGGGATGCTGATCTCCTCGATCCCCGAGTGGCAGGCCAGGCAGGCGTTGGTCTTAACCTGGGGCCTGAACGACGTGCCGTCCGGAACAGAGGCGGATCCGGCGGCCTTGAGGGCCGCGCCGATCGAGCCGAAGGCGGCCCGCAGGAGCTCCTGGGCATAGTCGATGTTGTGGACGCTCTTGCCCCGGTCGACGACGTCGATGTTGAAGGCCGCATCCTGGAGAAGCTTCTCGGCCGCGGCCCTGCGGGCCGGGTCGGCCTTGCGGATCTCGGCCTGGGCGGACTGATAGATGCCGTTGATGGCCAGAAGCTTCTGGCGGGTCGAGCTCTCCCAGTTCTTGAGAATGTCGCCGAAGCCCTTGCCGTGGCAGGATTCGCAGGCCTGCTCGCGCGAGACGGCGGTCTGGCTGCGGACCTGGGTGCCGCCGGTCTCCTCGTGGAACATGTGGCAGCCTTTGCAGCTCAGGCCCTTTTCCAGCATGACGTTGGGCATGGGATGGTCCACACCCCGGCCGCCGGTCCCGGAGAAGAGGATCTTCTGCGCCTGGTGGGACCCGGTATGGCAGGTGCGGCAATCGGCGATGGCCTCGATGTCCCGGGAAATCTTGTGCTGGATGGCCAGGTGGCACTGGGTGCACTCGATCTTGTTCTTGGTGATGTGCATCGCGTGCATGAACGCGGTGTCGCCGTATTTATCCAGCCGATCCTTTTCAAAGTGGCATTTGAAGCAGTTTTCCCGGGGTACGGCCCCGTCGCCCACGACGACCTGGCTGTGGCACTTGTCGCATTTGAAGGCGCTGTCGAAGACGACGGTGTGGTTGTAGCGGGACTGGGGCGCGGTCAAGGTCTCTTTTTTATGGCAGTTGGAGCAGGCGCTGACCTGGGGCGAGTTCTCGGTCTTCTTGAAATGGCAGATGAAGCAGGAGGCTTCGGTGACCGTGATGTGCTCGCCCTGGACGATCTGCGAATGGCAGGTCGTGCAGCGCAGCTGCTTGCCGCGCTTGAGGTCGGCGAAGTGGGCCTTGTGGTCGAAGACGACGGTTTTGAACTTGACCTGGCCTTCGAGCAGGCGGCGGTCGTGACAGCCCTTCTGCAGGCAGCTCTCGTCCTGGATCTCGGCCCAGGGCTTGGACTTGAGGTAGAGCTTGGTCCAGTAGCGGCCGACCATGACCAGGCCTTCCAGCTTGGCCCGGATGGTGTTGCGGATGCCGGGCGGATAATGGCAGACCTTGCATTCGATCTTGCCGTGCGCCGACGTCTTCCAGCTCTGATAGAAGGATTTCATATAATGGCAGGACGAGCAGAAGGATGAGGTCGAGGTCATCTCGATGGCGGCGACGAAGACGATCACCAGGGCCACGGCGGCGATCAGGACGAGGCGCAGGATCTTCTTCTTCTTTTTCTTCTTCGTCCCGGCCGGCGCGGGCGCCCGGGGATCGACGGGGGCGGGAACGGGTTCGGCGGCGGTCCCGGTCATGGCGTCATCCTTCTCTTAGGCGTAGCTGTGCAGGCCGGCCAGGAGATAGTTCACGCCAAAGTAGGTGAACAGGGCGGCCAGGAAACCCACCAGGGCGATGATGGCCGAGCGCTTGCCCTTCCAGCCCATGACGATGCGGGTATGGAGGTAGAGGGCGAAAACGAGCCAGGTGATGAGGCTCCAGACCTCCTTGGGATCCCAGCTCCAGTAGGTGCCCCAAGCTTTATAAGCCCAGACCATGCCGAAGACCAGACCGCCCAGGGTGAAGAGCGGGAAGCCGACGGCCACGCAGCGGTAGCTGACCGAATCCATTTTGTCCTTCTTCTCGGGCTCCTTGGCCGTGAGGTACATGATGCTGGTGATGAAGGCCACGGCGAAGAAGGCCTCGCCGAGCAGGGTCACCGAGACGTGCAGCCAGAGCCAGTAGCTCTGCAGGGCCGGGACGAGAGGAGTGGCCTCCTTGGGCATGAGCGGCGAGGAGGCCAAGGCCACCAGCCCGACGACGATCAGCAGGACATAGGCCCCGATCCGCGGAATTTTGAATTTCCGGTCGATGACCAGGAAGGCCAGGGCCGAGGCCCAGGCCAGGAAGGACAGCGACTCGTACATGTTGGTGAAGGGGGCGTGATGGCTCTCGAAGGTCCGCAGGATCAGGGCGGCGGTGTGGCTGAGGAAGCCCAGCGATGCCAGCGCGAAGCCGACCTTGGCCCGGGCTTCTTTTTTCGAGAATTGAAAAGCCAGGTAAAAGAGGGTGGCGACGATATAGAGGATGAAAGCCAGTCCGAACAGCGTGGATTCGGTCATCGGGGGCTCCTTAAATCGGCCGCAACGGCCTCGAATTCGGCGGCGAACGCTTCGCGGCTCTTGGCCGCTAAACCGCCCAGGGTGATTTCCGTCTTGCCTTGGGTCTCCTCGAGGACGGCCTTGATCTCCCAGGTCGGCCAGTAGAAGGCCAGGCCGAACCCGGCCATGACCAGGACGCAGCCGATCCAGATCAGGGGCACGCCGGGGTCCTTGGCCGCCTCGAGAACCGAGTACTGGCCGGCTTCAAAGCTCTTCAGCTGGAAGACCAGGTCCGGGGCAGGCGCCTTTTCCTTGGCCCCCTCCTTGGCGTTGGCCGCATGCATCTGGTCCCAGTCGGGGTAATTGGCGAAGATCCAGCCGGTGACGATCTTCTCGCCGCCGCGGAAGCCTTCGACCAGCGCGGCGGGATTGTTGGGCTGCAGGGATCGCGTCTCGGGCTGGTTGCCCTCGCCCAGAACGAAGTCGGGCAGGAAGCGGACGACGGACACGGCCAGCTGGTCCTTGTCGTCGAGGACCGCGCGCTCTCCGACCTTGACCTTGATCTTTTTCAGGTAAGCCGGGTCCGATTTTTTCTTGGCTCCAATCTCGACGGAGGGGGCGTCCCAGTCGAAGCCGTAGCTCGTCTGGTAGAAATTGAAGCCTTTATAATTGAGGGGCCGGTTGACCTCGACGTTGCGGGTCAGGACAGTGTGGTCGCCTTCCAGGACGGACAGGGCGCTGATCCAGGTTTTGACGCTGCCGTCGGGATAATAGATCGTGGAGAACTTGTCCAGGCGCAGGGAAAAATCGGTGGCCGGGATCGAGACGACCTGGCCTTCGCGCATCTCCAGATTCTGGCGGACGCTGGTCAGGCCGCTGATGACGCCGCCGGAGAGGATGACCAGGAGCCCGACATGGACGACGTCCGAGCCGAAGATGCCGGCGATGCGCTTGCGGGCCAGCAGGGAGACCCGGTTTCCGGAGGCCGCGGCCCGGGTTTTATAATGGGCGGCCTTGAGGCGGGCCTCCACGGCGGTCCGCGCGCCCGGCAGGGGGCCGTTCTTTTTAATGCGGTCCTTGATCTTCAGGGCTTGCAGGGCCTTGAACTCGCTTTCGACCTTCGGCCGGGAGGCCCGGTGGAGCTTGGCCGACAGCCGGGTCAGGGTGCAGACGACGATGTTGAGGGCGAAGAAGAAGAGCAGGCCCATGAACCAGACCGAGCGGTAAAGGGTGGTCCATTGCAGCTTGATCAGGGCTCCCGAAAGCGATCCATAGCGGGCCGCGTATTCCTCGACGGTGCGTCCCTGGGGGATGAGGGTGCCGAGAATCGAGGCCCCGGCCAGGATGATGAGCAGGACGATGGCCAACTTGATCGAGGAGAGGAATTTGACGATTCTCTTCATGAATATCCGTCCCTTTCCGTCCCTTTCCGTTCCGACGGAACGGCAAGGGACGGCTTCTGCAAAAAGCCGAGCAATTATATAGGAATTGTTTTTTAAATGCCAAGACTTTTCCTTTTTGGGTGGAAAAACCCTTTTCTGGCGTGCGGACGGATTCTATAACACTCTTGAAAATAAAGTCAAAAACCCCGGGGCCGGCCGGGGCGGCCGCAAAAGACGCAAAATCGGGTGGGCGAAATGACCCACAGGCTGGTCATTTGCCCCAGAAGTACCAGAATCCTATCGATACCATAATATCGATATTTATGGTCAAGATTCTTAAAACAAATCGATTGCGCCCGGTCTCCCATCTTTGCCGGCATGGCACGAATCTCGCTTATATAAAAATGCCAATAAAATGAAACCGCGCATTCTGATCCTTGACGATGAAAAGCTCATCCGCTGGTCCCTGAACCAGATCTTCCTCCAGGTCGGCTATGAGGTCGATGCGGCCGCCACCGTCGAGGAAGCCGCCCGCCTGATTCATTCCGGCCGCTACGCCCTGATCCTGGCCGATCTCGAAGTCTGCGGCGATCAGGCCAAAGCCTGTTTCTCCGAATTCGCCCGGGTCCAGGCCGGGGCCAAGATCATCATCCTGACGGCCGTTCCCGGCGACCAGGCCGAGCAGCGGCTGGGCGGATTCAAACCCGACCGGATCCTGGAGAAGCCCTTCGAATCCGAGGGAATTCTGGCCGCGGTCAAGGCCGCCCTGGCCGGGAATCCTCCGGAAGGCCGGTCCCTATGACGCGGAAAAACGGCGGCGGTCCATCGTTCCCGGCCCGGGCCGGGAAGCGGGTGTCCTCCGCGGCATTCGATATATTCTCCGCAAACGGTTCAAGGAGGTTTCCATTGTCCACGAACAAACAACCCGCCAAGTTCGTTTTGTCCGTCCGGTTGTTGGCGCTGCCGGGCCTGATCCTATGCTTCGCCGGCTTCCTGGCTGCGGCCGGATCGCGGCCCCAGGCGGCCCAGGCGCCCCAGCCTGCCAAGGACGCCGACATCTGCGGCATCTGCCATGAAGAAATCGTCAAGACTTTCGGGCGGACGCCTCATTCGGCCATCGGAGCGGCGGCCTGCTCGGCCTGCCATGCCGGCTCCGAGGCGCACGTGAAGGCGAACGGCGACGTTCCGGGATTGGCTTTCAACGCGACCGAGTCGGCGGCCAAGAAGAACAAGCAGTGCCTGACCTGCCACACCGCCTCCAAGGCCCAATTCCTGTCCGGCCCGCACGGCAAGGCCTCCCTGGACTGCACCACCTGCCATTCCGTCCACGCCTCCAATCCCCTCGCCGGGACCAAGTCCGGCGGGACGAATGCCTGCATCACCTGCCATCAGGACGTCTACGCCAAGTTCAATCTGAACGAGCGGCACCGCCTGCAGGAAGGCGTCCTGGAATGCACCACCTGCCATAATCCCCATGAGCCTTCCAGCCTCGGTCGGCTGGGCGGATTCAAACAAGAGCTTTGCCTGAAGTGCCACACCGACAAGGGCGGGCCCTTTCTCTTCGAACACGGCTCCTCCCGCGTCGAAGGCTGCGCCACCTGCCACGATCCGCATGGCACGCCGAACCGGCACATGCTCTCGACTCCCAGCGTCGCCGACCTCTGCTTCAGCTGCCACACCGTCCAGCTCCCGCAGTGGCACAGCGGCTTCAACAGCCAGACCACCAATTGCACCTCCTGCCATACAAAAATACACGGCTCCAACCTGAGCCGGATCTTCATCAAGTGACAGGGAGAGAACCGATGCGAAAAACACCGACCGCCTTCCTGGCCCCTCTCTTGGCCGTCGTCCTGGCCCTGGCTCCGGCCCTGTCCGCCCAGGACAAGGACAAGAACTTCAGCGGGAGCCTCTCCTTCGGCTACCGGGCCGTGGATACCAACGAAAACGCCCCCGGCTACAATAAATACAAGGAACAGATCAACCTGGCCAGCGGAGTCCGGCTGTTCAACCTGAGCCTGACCTACATGGCCAGTGAGGGCCTGAAAAAGTACTTTGACCGGATCGACCTGAACGTCGTCAACCTGGGCGGTGATCCTTTCGAATCCTTCAGTCTGAACATCCAGAAATTCGGGACTTACAAGTTCCGCTTCGACCGCCGCAAATCCGATTATTTCTATGCTGACATGCAGACGATCGCCGGCGGGGCGTACTATGACGCCCGCCGCCTCGATTATACCCGGATCCATGACAGCGGCGAGTTCAACGTGACCCTCACCTCCAACGTCAACCTCTTCCTGAATTTCGACCGCTACACCAAGGAAGGCCAGAACACGACGGCTTATCTGTCCAACCAGAGCGACTACATGCTCGATCAGCCGGTCTCCGAGAAGATGACCGAAACGGGCTTCGGTCTGGACGTGCACGTGCCCCGTTATTCGCTGCTTTTCGAACAGCGCTACCAGAAATACAACAGCGACAACACGACCTATCTGCCGGCCTTCGCCGACTCCCCGGAGGGCGTGGCCGACCTTGATTCCTTCCTGCAGAACCTGCCCTATGAATTCAAGACCACCGCCAGCACGTTCCGCTTTTCGGCCCGTCCCTTCGACAATCTCCTCCTGAAAGGCTCCGCCCGGCTGAGCACCCAGAAGACCAGCCTCTCCTATAACGAGGAGGCCGTCGGCGTGGACTACCTGTCGGCCGGATACCAGTACCAGCTGGCCGGCCAGGGCAGCTTCAACCGCAAGATGGAGCTCTACGATCTCGATCTGAGCTACCTCATCTTCAGCAAGCTGGCCGTCGTCGGGGCTTTCCGCTACGACACGTTCGACCAGACCGGCTCATTCATGCTGACGGGCGTCACCTCGCTCCAGGATTTCGGTTTCAAAACCCGAGGGATCGAAGCCGGGCTGCAGTACGAGTTCACCCCCCGGTTCGTCCTGACCCTGGGCTACCGCAACGAACAGCGCAAGCTGAGCAACCTGGAGACGGCCGAGGGCGCCGACCAAACGACCCACAACGGTTTCTTCGGCAACCTCAAGTGGGATCTCAAGAACCTGCACGTGACCGCCGATTACCAGCACGGCCGCAACGAGAACCCCTTCACCCTCATCTCCCCGACGAGCTTCGACCGCTTCCGGACGACCGCCCGCTGGCAGCTGTCAAAATTCAATCTCTCGGCCAGCTACCTCATGACCCGGGTCAAGAGCGACGTTCCCGGCGGGCTCAATTTCCTGATCAACTACGGCGACGACAACTACAACGATCTCTGGAAAAGCAGCAACGACCAGATCAACCTGCGCCTGGGCTATCACGGCGACAAGCTCAATTTCAGCCTGGGATACGCCTATATCCATGCCAAACAGGACAGCACCCGCCTCGTGTCCTATCCGGCCTCCTGGGCCGGGGCGCCCGGCACGTTCTCCTGGGTCATCGCCTATCTGGGGAATTCCACCCTGCTCGATGCGACCGCGTCCTGGACCCTGTCCCCCGACTGGAAGGTCGGGCTGTACGCCAGCAGCTACGAGAATTCGGGTTTCTGGCCCATCGATCGGACCATGCTGCGGGCCTACGTCGAATACCTGTTGAGCGGCGGTTTCGCCGCCCAAATCGCCTACCGGTACGCCCACTTCACGGAGAGCCTTTCCGGCGGAGCCAACAACTACAACGCCAACATCGTCGAGTTCTCTTTCGGCTACCGCTGGGATTGAGCCGCGATATCAGGAGAATGCAGCCATGAAAAAACGAACCCTGCTCGGCCTCTCGGCCATCCTGGCCCTCGTCGCCCTGGCCCTGGTCTTCCCCGGCGCCAAGGTCGACGCCGGCACCCGCACTAAGTCGGACCGCGCCGCCCAGCTCTGGAAGATGTCCGGCCACGCCGACAAGACCGGCGAGCCCTTCAATCACTGGAATACGGCTTCGCCGGCGGTCATCCCGACGACCTGCGCCAAGTGCCACAGCACCCCCGGCTTCCTGGATTTCCTGGGCGCCGACGGGACGGCGCCCGGACAGGTGGACAACTCCGCCCCCATCGGCACGACCGTCGAATGCCAGGTCTGCCACAGCGATCCCAAGAAAGGCGTCCTGCGGGTGCACTCCTCGGTCCTCTTCCCCTCCGGGTTCGTCGTCAACAACCTGGGGCCCGAAGGCCTATGCATGGAATGCCACCAGGGTCGGGCCTCCACGGCCACGGTCGACGCCTCCATCGCCGCGGCCGCCGCGGCCACCGACGACACGCCCAGCGCCAAGATCAAGTTCAGCAACGTCCATTACTACGCCGCCGCCGCCACCCAATTCGGCACCTTCGCCAAGAGCGGATACGAGTATGCCGGCAAGCCCTACGACGCCCGTTTCTCCCATATCACCGGCTATAACGCCTGCAATAACTGCCACAACCCACATTCCCTCAAGGTCGACATCACCCAGTGCAACACCTGCCATACCGGGGTCACGGATTTCAAGGACATCCGCTTTGTCGGCTCCCAGGTCGACTACGACGGCAGCGGCGACCTGACCAAGGGCATGTTCTACGTCATCGACGGCATCAAGGCCAAGCTGCTGGCGACCATTCAGAACTACGCCGCCATGGTCGTCAAGAAGCCCATCGGCTATGACGGCGCCACCAACCCCTATTGGTTCTATGACGCCAACGGCGACGGCGTCATCAGCGGCGACGAGAACGCCTCCACGAACGGCTATGCCTCCTTCACCAACCGCCTGACCAAAGCTTGCTACAACTACCAGGTCGCCACCAAGGATCCGAACGGTTTCGCCCACAACGGCAAATACCTGATCGAGCTTCTCTATGACTCGATCGAGGACTTGAACGTCAAACTGGCCCAGAAAACCGACTTGAGCGCCATGAACCGGACGGATGAAGGCCACTTCGACGGATCCAGCCCCGCGTTTCGGCATTGGGATTCCGGCGGCCAGGTCGACTCCGGCTGCGCCAAATGCCATTCGGCCACCGGCCTGGCCTACTATCTGGCCAACGGCACCAACCAGGCCGAACCGCTCTCCAACGGCATGCTTTGCACCACCTGCCATACGGCTCCGCCGGCCGTCCGCCCGGTTCCAACCGTCAAGTTCCCCTCGGGCCTCAGTGTCACCCTGGGGGACAACAGCAACAACTGCATTTCCTGCCACCAGGGGCGCGAGTCGAAATCCTCGGTGGACGCGGCGATCGCCGCCAATCCGAGCGGTACGTTCAGCTTCAAGAACGTCCACTATTTCGCCGCCGGGGCCACCTTCCTCGGCACGGAAGTCCAGGTCGGGTATGAATTCCCGGGCAAGGTTTATACCGGCCGCCAGCCCTTCGCCAACCACGGGGGACGCTTCAACACCTGCGTCGAATGCCATATGAGCACCGCGGTCGTCGCCGAGAACCACAATTGGACGATGCGGACGCACAACGTGGCCGAGCCGATGAAGGAGAACTGCGTGCCCTGCCACGGCAACGACATCTCTCAAACGAACAAGGGCGCCGATCCGGAGAAATTCGATTTCGAGCAGATCCGGCCGGGCAACATCCCCGACTATAACGGCAACGGCAACACCCGCGAATCCCTGAAAGAGGAGATCCAGGGTCTGGAGGCCGCTCTCTACGCCCAGATCCAGGCCTACAGTCTGTCCGCTCAGGGGGCGCGGGCGGTTTATGACGGCAACACCAATCCTTACTGGTTCAAGGACACCAACAATAACGGGATCGCCGATCCCGCCGAGGAAACTTCGGCCAACGGCTATAAGTTCAACGCCGCGGGCCTGCGGGCCGCCTTCAACTACCAGCTGAGCAAGAAGGAGCCGCACGGCTTCATCCACAACGCCCGCTACGTGGCCCAGCTCCTGGTCGATTCCATCCAGAGCCTGGGCGGAGACGTCTCCATGTACACCTGGCGCTGAGCCGGGCGTCGTCCGACACCGCTTTCCCAAGGGGGGCGGAACCGAAAGGTTCCGCCCCCTTTTTTTTCCCCCGCCCCTGGGCTATAATCCGGACCATTCCGATCGACCCACGGCAGAAACGAGGACATGGCTACGAAAATCCGCCATTGGACGCTCCGAGCGAAAGTCGTTCTCCACGTCGTCGTCCTGGGCGTGCTCTCCGCGGCCATCCTCGCGGCGCTATACTTCACGACCCAGCGCAGCGTCCTCCGATCGTTCATCCGCCAGGAGGCCGAGATCGTCGGCTCCCTGATCGAAAACAGCGTTTTTTTACTGAAGAAATGCGGCCGCGTCCAGGACACCCAATCCGAGATCCATGAGCTGGAGCAGCTGACCGAGGCGGTCAGCTCCATCCGCATCCTGACCCCCGAAGGCCGGATCTTCGCCTCCACCCGGCCGCAGGAAAACACCACTTTCCTGCCGGCCGACGACCGGGCCGTCCTCCTCCGCATGTTCGCCGGACGGGAACCTCACAGGGTCTTCCGTCCGCGCCCGGGTTCGGTCATCCAGAGTCTTTCGCTTGTCGAGAACGCTCCCGCCTGCTACGCCTGCCACGACGCCGGGCGCAAGATCAACGGTTTCCTGGAGGTCGAATTCGACTACCGGGAGGCCTCCGCGCTCCTGTGGCGGAGCCAATGGAAGGGCATCGTCCTGGGCCTCATCGCCCTGGGCTTGTTGACCTATATCATCCTCCGCCTCTTCCAGCGGCTGATCAACTGGCCCATCCGGCTGCTCAAGGAAGGCATGATCAAGGTCCAGAGCGGCGATCTCAGCGTCCGCTGGAAACCCCGCAAGCATGACGAGATCGGCAGCCTCATGGACAGCTTCAACGCCATGGTCGAGAACCTTCAAAAGGCCAACGCCGAGATCGACGAGCTCTACAAGCAGCGCCTGGAAAAGGCCGAACATCTGGCCGCCTTCGGCGAGCTGGCCGCGGGCCTGGCCCACGAGGTCAAAAACCCGCTGTCCGGGATGAAGGGGGCCCTGGAAGTCATCGAGAAGGAAGCCCCGGCCGGAGACCCGCGCAAGGAGATTTTCGGGGAGATCCTGGCCCAGATCGACAAGATCATCGCCGTCATCCAGGACTTCCTCCGCTACGCCCGGCCCAAGCCGCTCACCTTCCGGCCGGTGCCGCCCAACCTGTTCGTGGAGAACGCCATCCGGCTGGCCCGGACGCAGACCCAGGGCAAGGAGATCGCTTTTCATTTCCACGGCGTCCCGGACGACGTCCTCGTCTCCCTGGACGCGGACCGCCTGCAGGAGGTCATCCTCAACCTGCTGCTGAACAGCATCGCCGCGATTCGCGAAAAAGGCGACATCCTGATCATCGTCCGGACCAATCCTCCCGAGAATACGCTGGATATCCAGGTCGCCGACGACGGGGCCGGCATCAAGGAGGCCCACCGGGCCCAGCTGTTCCATCCCTTCTTCTCGACCAAGAAGGGCGGCACCGGGCTGGGCCTGTCCATCTGCAAAAAGACGATCGATGCGCACGACGGGACGATCGCCGTCCGCAGCGAAGAAGGCCGCGGGACGAGCTTCACCATCCGCCTGCCGCTCGCCCGCCCGGAGAAGGACGATGGCCAAGACGAAGATCCTGATCATCGATGATGACCGCCTGATCCGCTGGTCCCTGCGCCAGAAGCTGGGGGAGTGGTCGCATGCCGTGATCGAGGCCGAGACCGGGGCCGCCGGCCTGAAGCTCATCCAGGACGAATCGCCCGATCTCGTGCTG
>Ga0182021_10007345_pt1 | contig 13051 bp, 13 predicted proteins | sample 612E3MmetaG_FD_120493 | JGI IMG/M metagenome (GOLD analysis project Ga0182021, IMG submission 120493) | Permafrost microbial communities from Stordalen Mire, Sweden - 612E3M metaG (Illumina Assembly) | ecosystem: Environmental > Terrestrial > Soil > Wetlands > Permafrost | place: Sweden... | reverse complement strand
GAAGTGATCGGCAAGCGACCCCATGTCGATGACCAGCATCCTACGCCCAGCCTCCGGGTAGCGTCAGGGCAGAAAACCTGAAAATCTGGCTCAATCAATTTCCACGAGATCAGGAGGTCTGAGTCTATTGCTATCAGGCCCACGTCCGCCAGAAATCCGTTCGACAAGCCCCTTCGCTTCGGTAATCTATGCCCGGAATGAAAATCCTGTTTCTAAACGGCCCGAATCTAAACCTCCTTGGCCAGCGCGAGCCGGAAGTCTATGGGCGGATGACCTTGGGCGAAATCGAGGCGAAAGTTCGCGAGCGGGCCAGGAAGTTGAAGGCGACCGTCGAGTTCCGTCAGTCCAATCTGGAGGGTGAGTTGGTGGCTTGGATTCAGCAGGCCAAGGGAAAGTTCGATGTGATTGTACTCAATGCCGCCGCCTACACCCATACGAGCATTGCCTTGCGGGACGCCATTGCGGCCGTTGGCGTGCCAACCATTGAAGTCCACCTTTCGAACATCCACGCCCGGGAAGAATTTCGGCACAAATCCCTGATTGCCCCCGTCTGCCGTGGTCAGATCATGGGGTTTGGCGCCAATTCTTACGTTTTGGCCTTGGAAGCGGCAATTAACGTTAACGTCCTCTAAGAACCGGTGCTCTTAGCCGTTTTTGTGCCAGTTTTTCGGCTTTTTTCAGTGCCTGATGAAAGCCACATTTCGTCTTGTTTTGCCGCTTGACGGCTTTTCGAGGCTTCAGTATTCTCGCAGCCAATTGAACTAACGGGTCAGGCAGGGTCCAAAAGCGGCTGCTGCCTTTTAGCTGATAGATCGAATCGGGTAATAAGTATAACAGGCATAGACTCTAACGATAAAAGGCTGTGGACTTAAAAGACATCAAAGCCATTATAGACCTGATGAAGAAGAACTCCGTTACGGAGTTTGAACTCGAGAAGCAGGACTTCAAGATCAGGCTTAGACGTGGGGCGAATGGAGGAAGCGCTGCTGTAGCTTACGAGGAGTCAATCTATGCCCCACCCCCGGCGGCAATTCCTGGCCCGGTGATCACAGTTCCACCGCCGGTGCCTGCGAGCCCGGAACTTGAGATCAAGTCGCCCATGATTGGCACTTTCTACCGGGCCCCCTCTCCCGAAGCGGCCCCCTACATCGAAGTCGGCGTCGAGGTGAACCCCGACACGGTCGTTTGCATTATTGAGGCGATGAAGGTCATGAACGAGATCAAGGCCGAGGCTAAGGGGATCATTACCCAGGTCATGGTCGAGAACGCCAAGCCGGTGGAATTTGGGCAGCCTTTGTTCAAGCTCCGTCCCAATTGAACTCGCCCAGGCACATCATGGCCGGCAGTACCCGACCTGACGTTTGAAGGTCGTGACGTTAGACCGCTTCAAGGCTCTTAGGCATGTTTGAAAAGATTCTGGTTGCCAACCGCGGGGAAATCGCTGTCCGCATCATCCGCGCGTGCAAGGAACTCAACATTCGCACCGTGGCCATCTATTCGGAGGCGGATGCCAACTCGATGCACGTTCAGTTGGCGGACGAAGCGATTTGCATCGGCAAAGCAGCCGCCAGCGAAAGTTATCTCCGGATTGACCGGATTGTCAGCGCCGCCGAAATCACGGATGTGGATGCCATTCATCCGGGCTACGGTTTCCTGGCCGAGAACGCCCACTTCGCCGATGTCTGCGAAAGCTGCAACATTCGGTTCATTGGGCCCAACTCCCGGGCGATGAATGCGCTGGAAGACAAAGCCGTGAGCCGGGCGCTGGCCAAGAAAGCCGACGTGCCAACCCCACCCGGTTCGGAAGGGGTGGTGGACACCGAACAGGATGCTTTGGCGGTGGCCAAGCGCATTGGTTATCCGGTGATGATCAAAGCCGTCGCGGGCGGTGGCGGCCGGGGAATGCGCGTGGCTCACAATGACATTTCGCTGGTCAAAGGTTACCACACGGCGCGCGGCGAAGCGGAAAAGGCCTTCGGGAACTCGGGAGTTTATGTCGAGAAGTTCATTGAGAACCCGCACCATGTCGAGTTTCAGATTCTAGGCGACCACAAGGGGCACATTATTCACCTGGGAGAACGCGACTGCTCCATCCAGCGGCGCAACCAGAAGGTCCTCGAAGAAAGCCCCTCCCCGCTGCTGGACAATCCCAAGTACAAGAAACTCCGCGAAAAGATGGGGAAAGCCGCGATTAAGATTGCGGAAGCCGCCAATTATACCAACGCCGGGACAGTTGAATTCATCGTTGACCCCCAGGGCAGATTCTACTTTCTCGAAATGAACAAGCGCATTCAGGTGGAACACCCGGTCACCGAAGAAGTCACTGGAATTGATATGGTGCGCTACCAGATTATGCTCGCCATGGGCGAGCCGCTGCGCCATTCCCAAAGCGACATCCACTTCCGGGGCCATGCCATCGAATGCCGCATTAACGCCGAAGACCCCTTCGATGATTTCCTGCCGAGCCCCGGCCGGATCGAGATGTATTATCAGCCCGGCGGGCGCGGTATTCGCGTGGACAGCCATGCCTACGCCGGCTACACCATCCCGTCGGCTTACGACTCGATGATCGGCAAGCTCATTGCTTACGGACACGACCGGCGCGAAGCGATGGACAAAATGAGCCGCGCCCTGAGCGAGTACATGATCACCGGCGTCAAAACCACGATCTCCTTCCAGCAGGCCATTTTGCAGGACCCAAACTTCCGCCGGGGCGCTTACTCCACCACTTTTGTTGACCAATTGCTCAGCGGCGCCCGCCGCGAGTTGATCGAAGAAAAAGCCTGACTACCATGTACGTTTAACCATGCGCACCTTATGACTGCCAAAGCCCAGACCGCCAAGATTGCCAAGCCCAAAGAAACGCCCGCCGGCCGATGGGTTTCTTATCGTCCCCAGATCAAAGTCCTGGATTGCACCATCCGCGATGGCGGCTTGATGAACAACCACAAGTTCGATGATCAGGTCGTCAAGGCGGTCTATTCCGCCTGTGTGGAAGCTGGGATTGATTACATGGAACTGGGGTACAAGGCCTCGCAGAAGATCATTGTGCCCGGTGAACACGGGGACTGGAAGTATTGCCGCGAGGAAGACATGCGGCGCATCGTGGGCGACAACCCGACTCCGCTCAAACTCAGCATCATGGCCGATGCCGAGCGCACCGACTACCACGAAGACATTCTCCCCAAGAATCAGAGCGTGATTGATATGGTGCGCGTCGCCAGCTACATCAGTCAAATCCCCACCGCGCTGGACATGGTCAAGGACGCCCACGACAAAGGCTACGACGCCACCGTGAACCTCATGGCGGTCTCCACGGTATCGGAGCATGAATTAGACGAGGGCCTGGAGCTGCTCGCCCGTTCCGAAGCCAAAGCCATCTATGTCGTGGACAGCTTTGGCACGCTCTACAGCGAACAAATCCAACGCCTGGTCCGCAAGTATCTCCATTACTGCAAGGCGGCCGGCAAAGAGGTGGGGATGCACGCGCACAACAATTTGCAGTTGGCCTTCGCCAACACCATCGAGGCCATTGTGCTCGGGGCGAACCTGCTTGATGCCACCATGGCCGGACTGGGCCGCGGCGCCGGCAACTGCCCGATGGAGCTGCTCATCGGCTTCCTCCATAACCCCAAATACAAACTGTTGCCGGTCTTGCGCTGCGTTCAGGACACCATTGAACCAATGCGGGCGAAACTGATGTGGGGCTTTGATCTGCCCTATATGCTCACCGGCTTTCTCAACGAGCATCCCCGCGCCGCCATCAAGTTCAAAGAGTCCAAGACCAAAGGCGACATCGTGGACTTCTATCACCAGATTTGGGAATGAGCGCGGGGCGCGCCTGCGCGCCGCTGCTCCCGCATGGCGAAGCGACCCATGAGTGCCTCTCCTCCAGCTCAAGCCCGCCCGCTTTCGCTGCTCTCGGTCGTCATCCCGGCACGCGATGAGCAGGCCTGCATCTGCTCCACCGTCGAGCATCTCCATCTCGAACTCCGTCTGCATGACATCCCGCACGAACTCGTCGTGGTGGACGATGGCAGCACGGACGGAACCTGGAAACTGCTCGCTGACCTCCAAACCCGGCTCCCCGAGCTGGCGCCGGTAAAGAATGAAGGCTTGCACGGTTTCGGTCGGGCCGTCATCCGCGGGCTCGACCACATGAAAGGCGACGCCGCGGTCATCATGATGGCCGATGAATCCGATGATTGCCGCGACGTGGTGCGCTACTGGCAGGAGCTGAACCAAGGGTGGGACTGTGTGTTCGGCAGCCGGTTTATGAAAGGCGGCGGCGTCATTGATTACCCCAAGTTCAAATTGCTCATCAATCGCTTGGCCAATTTCTTCCTCAAGACGCTGTTTGCCATCCGACTCAACGACACCACCAACGCCTTCAAAGCTTACCGCCGCGAAGTCATTGACGGCTGCCGCCCCCTCATCTCCCCGCACTTCAATTTGACCGTCGAACTGCCGCTCAAGGCGATCGTTCGCGGATTCTCCTGGACGGTCATCCCCATTACCTGGCGCAACCGCCGCACCGGTGAGGCCAAGCTGAAGCTTCGGGAGATGGGCAGCCGCTACCTGTTCATTTGTCTCTACGTCTGGCTGGAGAAGTACTTCAGCCGCGGCGATTACCGGAAGCTGAAATGAGGCGCGCGCCCAATTGATGCGCTTGTCAATTTTCCATTTCGGGAGGCAGAGTGGCATGATGCAACTTGGTAGCTTGTTCATCCAATCGTTTGTGTTGCTTGTTCTTGCTTTTTGCCCCATTGCCCTGGCCCCTGCCCAGACCATGCAGGAAAAGCTGCACGAAGCCCTGGAAAAGATTCCGCATCCCACGAGCGTTGCGGATTTCCAACCGGCTCCCGCCTTGCCTTGCCGCAATCAAGGCAAGACGTTCGTGTGCTGGAGCTTCGCTACGACTTCGTTTCTGGAATCAGAGATGATGCGATTGAAGCGGGAACCCGTGCGCTTGTCGGTGATGTATCCGGTATATTGCGGGTATATGGAAAAGGCCCGACGACTTGCCCAAACGCACGGCGGCTCGCGCTTTGCCGCCGGCGACCTTTTCACGGGCGTGTTCGATGTTTGCCGGGAATACGGCGCCCTGCCCGCCAGCGTTTATGACCGGCCGGCTGCAGGCGGAGGGTTCGACCAAACCCAGTTGTATGCCGACCTGGAACGCTGCATTCAGGAGACGCGGCTCCAAGGCAAATGGGATGAAGCGCGCCTGGTTGCGCGGGTGAAAAAGATCCTTAAGCGGCACCTGGGCGAGCCGCCGAAAACCTTTTCCCATAATGGAAGGACCTATACGCCCAAGTCGTTCCTGGCGGAAGTCGTGCGACTGCCCTGGACCGATTACCTGATGCTCACCTCATTCGAATCCGCGCCCTTCAACACGTTCACCGAGTTGAAAGTGCCGGACAACTGGCGGCACAACACCAACTTCCTTAACGTGCCCCTGCCCGCCTTTTACGACGCGCTCAAGGGTGCGGTGCGCGCCGGCTTCTCTGCCGCGGTTGACCTCGACAACACCGAACCCAGCTACGAGAGCACGGGCCGCTATTGCCTGATCCCTGACTTCGACCTGCCCGCCGCCCAGATCACCCAAGCCGCTCGTGAACTTCGATTCCTCGACGGCGCGACCAGCGACGACCACGTCATTCATGTTATCGGCTTCAACAACTTCGGCGGCGAAGATTGGTTCCTGGCCAAGGACTCGTGGAAGGTAGCCTGGCGAGACGGCAACCAAGGCTCCCTGTTTCTGCACAGCGCCTATGTCAAACTCAAGATTCTCGCGTTCCTGGTTCACCGCGACGGCGTGCCCCAGGCCGACGCCTGGCTGCCTAGACGTGGCTCCTAAACCGGACACCGCACACCTTGGAGCCCGGAGCGCCGGCATGTTGCCGGCTTAGGCCGTGCGGACCGTGTAAGCCGGCGTATTCCTTTTCCGGCAGGAGAAGGCGCCGGTCATAGTCCGCCAGCAGCGGTGCACAGGCTGGTCTTGAGGGAGGTTCGGCGTGAGACAGAGCGGTTCATAGGTATTCAGGGCAGCGCGGCAATATTCAAGAAGACCTTGTCGCTCCAGCAGCGTTGACCTATGCTCTTCGGGCTATTGGACTCAAATGATTCTGTATAACCTCTTTCCGCTGCTCGCCGGGCCGTTCAACCGCTGGGACGCACATCTATCCCGGGCGGCGGCGATGCAATTCGATTCGGTGTTCATCAACCCGATTCAGCAATTAGGGGCTTCGCGCAGTTTGTATTCGATCGCGAACTACTTCCAGATCAACCCCGCCCTGCTGGATCCGCAAAGCCGCCTGGCGCCCGAAGATCAGGTGCGGCAAATGACCGCGCGGGCGCGTAGCAACGGGCTCAAGGTGATGATTGACCTGGTGATCAACCACTGCGCCATTGACTCACCGCTCACGCGCGAACACCCGGAGTGGTTTGTGCGCGAACCCGACGGCCGCATCGCCAACTCGGGCTGTCAGCACCGGGGCGAGAAAGTCGTCTGGCAGGACCTGGCGCAGTTTGATCACCGGCACTCGAAGGATCCGGAAGGTCTGTATGGCTACTGCGTGAGGGTCGTGGAACATCTCCTGGCGCTGGGCTTCGACGGCTTCCGGTGCGACGCCGCTTACCAGGTGCCCCGGCAATTCTGGCACCGGCTCATCCGGGAAATCAAAGGCCGATATGCGCACACCTGTTTCGTCGCCGAAACGCTTGGCTGCTCGGCGGACGAGACGCTGGGAACAGCGCGCGCCGGGTTTGACTACGTCTTCAACAGCTCGAAATGGTGGAATCTGAATGACTTGTGGCTAATCGAGCAATACAGCCTGATGCGCGAAACGACGCGCACGATCAGCTTTCCGGAAAGCCACGACACCCCGCGGCTGTGCCAGGAACTCAACGGCAACCTGGACGGGCTGAGGCAGCGCTACCTTTTTTCGGCGCTTTTCTCGGCGGGAGTAATGATGCCCATCGGCTTCGAATTCGGATTCCGCCGACCGCTACACGTAATCCACACGACCCCGGCCGACTGGGAAGAAACCGGGATTGACCTTTGCCCCTTTATCACGAAGGTCAACGCCATCAAAAGGGCCCACCCGGTCTTCCATGAAGAAAGCCCCACCAGCATTCTGCCCTGCTCGAATCCCAACGTGCTGCTGATGTGGAAGGCCTCGGTGAAGCACAAGGACGAGGCGCTGCTGATTCTGAACAAAGACCTGGGGCAGCATCAGGAATTTCACACCGATCATTTCCGGCACTTCGTCCAAGCCGGTGCGCCGCTGCGCGATGTGTCGCCGGAGCATCCGCTGGAGTACCTCCACGAACCTTTCCATTACGCACTCCGGCCAGGGCAGGGGATCGTGCTGGTCACATCGCGGAACTGATGCGCGCCACTGCGCGCCGCGCACTTTACGACCCGTTGACGATGCCCGCGCCGCTGCTCAAGGCGCATCACCCAGATTAACGGCCCCAAGGTCAATGTCCTGTTGGATGCCGAGCCGATCCTTCCAGGCGAGGATGAATGCGCCGCTGCCTTGCGACTTCTGGGCCGGATCCGGCGCCTCTAAGCGAGCTCGGGCGCCGTGTGGAGGTTTGAGCGACAGCATATGTCAACGACTCTCTGTTTTTGGCGGCGCGGGCGCAGCGTTTTCCTTGAGTTTTACTCGGAAACGGTCTATTGCTTGAGATATGCGAATGGGCCACCCCAAGACGCAGCGTGACCAAGCGACTGATGCCGCTCTGACTGCTGCCGATCAGCACAAGCAACGGTGGAAGGAACGACCGGGTAATCGTTACACCGCGGCGGAGTTGCGCGTCATGTCCGAATCACTGGGACGCCTCCGCATTCTCGAGCAGGAGTTTCACGTCATGCGACTGGACTGATGTGACGGCTCCGAGTGTTTACGACTGGAACCGGATTCGCGCAGCCCTGCGGCTGTTGCAGGAGGTTTTCCCCGGATTCCTGGAAAATGTGGTCCTCATTGGCGGGGGGGCCTGCTGGTTCTATCGCGAAGCACTCCGGCAGTGGAAGGATCCGGTTTTTCCCGTCCCTCTTTGGACAGAGGCCGAAGAAGCGGTTTGGCTCAGCAAGGACGTGGACTTTATGGGGCTGGACCGTGAAGAAGCGTCCCAACTGCTCGATACGCCTTTCGACGAAGCGACCCATACTTTCCATTTCCGCGGACTGGAACTCGATTTCCTGGAAGAAGGCCTGCGATTAACTCCGCAGAACGCCGTGCTGAGCCGGCGCGCGGTGCAACTGCCGGAGGTGGTTTTTTATGTCGCCGAAGCCTCGCTGCTTTACGCCGAGAAATGCGTTTTGGTTCAAACCAAGGAGCGTCCTCAAGACCACCTTCACCAACGTCTCCTGGCTGAATTTCTCAAATGTGAATTCTGTCGCGAGATCGAAAATGCCGCAGCGCTCAATCCGGCCCGTTGGGTTGGCCGCGCTCGCGCCGTCAAAAGCGCCGCCCTGGGGTTCTTTGGCGGCGATGCTCGATTGGCCCGGCGGTTGAGGGCCGGGATTGAGCGATTGACAGCCCCCGAGCACAACGCCATTCACCATTGGGCCAAGCACCATCTGGGTGCTCCTTCTTAATTCTCGTTCGTAGTCTCGGTGCTATGAGGATCGTCCTGCCGGGGTGGCAGTGCTTCGTTCTTCGCCCTCTGAGCTGGTTCATCTCTCCCGTCGAGGCGGTCCTTGGCGAGGAGGTGAAGAAGAAAGCCCTGGACCAAGTCTTCAGCATCGGCCGGGCTTCGACCTTGCGCCCGGATGAAGGCGTAGAGCGGCGGGCGATATTTCGCGCACAGACTCTCCAAGGCCTGGGTTGCTCCGGCTGCCTGATGCCCCGCTGCGACCAGGATTTCGGTCCACTGTTCGAAACGTCACTCGGGCCAGCCATGCCCGGCTGCAGACGCCGCCGCGCTCATTTGTCCCGGATAAGCTCATAGATGTTGAGGTAATGCTGGCCTGGGTGGTTCCAGGAGTAATCGCAACGCATGCCGTTAGTCATCAGCTCGCGGAAGTGCTGCGGGTAGGTGTACCACATGCCGATGGCGCGGTGCAGCGCCGACTCGATGCCCGGGGCGTTGAACTCGTTGAAGACATAGCCGTTGCGCTCGTGGTACGGCCGGTCCGCATGGTTGGCATCGAACACCGTGTCCGCCAACCCGCCCGTCGCGCGCACAACGGGCACGGTGCCGTATTTGAGCGCAATCATCTGCGTCAGGCCGCAGGGCTCGAACAGGCTCGGGACCACGATCATCTCCGCCCCGGCATAGACCAGGTGCGACAGTTCCTCGTTGAAGCTCAGCTCGAGGTGGCAGTCCGGGTTGTCGTTGTAGTGCTGTTTGAGGCGCCAGAAGTGATGCCCGATGCGACCGTCCGGGCTCGTCCCCAGCAGCACAAATTGTGTCCCGTGTTGCAGGCAGTAATGGATGGCGTGAGTGATCAGCGGCACGCCCTTCTGGTGGTCCAGCCGGCCAATGTAACAGACAATTGGCTTCAAGACATCCTGCAGCCAAAACCGCTGCCGCAGCGCCTTCTTGTTCTCGTACTTATCGTCAGGCGTGTTGATGCCATACTGGCGCGGGATGTGGCGGTCAATCTCCGGATTCCAGATGTCGTAATCAACGCCATTCAGAATGCCGCCCACTTTGCCGCGATGAATGTGCAGTGTATGACCCAAGCCGAAATTCTGGTGCGTGTTCAAGATCTCCCGCGCGTAACGCGGCGAAACCGTGGTGACGAAATTCGCATACACGATGCCGGCCTTCATCAGGTTGATGGCAGCGTGATTGAAATTGTCCTGCAAGCGGTCCTGGTGAAAGAAGTAGGCCTGGCGGTTGAGGCCGGTGGCGCGCAGGATGTGCTCGCGCGCGACGCCCTGGTGCTGGAGGTTATGCAGCGTGTAGCAGACCCGCGGATGAGTCATGCCCAAGTGCTTGTACATCTCATAGAGCAACACCGGCACCAGGCCGGTCTGCCAGTCGTGGCCGTGAATGATGTCCGGGTGCTTGTGGCTCTTGAGCATGAACTCCAACGCGGCCCGGCAGAAGAATGCGAACCGCAGGTCGTCATCCACCTGCCCGTAAAACACGCGGCGATGGAAGTAGTTCTGGTCCGAGTGCGGATCGATGAAGAAGCATTTGCGGCCGTGCACGAAGCCGAAATAGACGCTGCAATGAATCGCGCGATCATACCAGGGCACCCAGAGGTCTTTGAAGGCGAGCCGCAGGTCGAATATTTGGTCATACCGCAGGCAGTCGTACTTGGGCAGGATAATCTCCACCGAATTGCCGCGAATCTCCAATTCCCGGCTCAGACCAAATACAACATCGCCCAGCCCGCCCACTTTCGCCACGGGCGCGCACTCGGACGCAATCATCACCACATACATATTGGCTCTCCTAAACTTTGCGCAGTTGGTTCATGGCCATATCCAGCAGGTAATAGGCCTGTTCCAACTCATCAAACGAGCGGTGCACCCAGCGGCTGCCCCAGTAGAAGTTGCAACTCGTCTCCGCCACCAGCAGGTGATCGAATGCGCGCACGATCAAATGCCGAACCTCCTCCGGGTTGGCGAGCGCCGCCTGCCGCTGGTCGAAACCCCGCTTCACCTGCCAGTAATACTCGCTGGCGCGCCGCACTTCATCCCACCCCTTCTTCTGCAAGAGCGACCCGGTCCACTGCGTAAAGTCTCCGCCCCAATGGTGCTCCGTGTTCCAAGCCCCGGGATACACCTCCACTTCCTCCGTGGGCGGATACTTCTCCAGGTATTGGCTGATGTGGATGGGCGTGAAGCCCAGCGTGCCCGCCCGGAACCGATCCAGGATGGGCCGATAGAAAAAGCCCCAGAAGCCGCTCTCGACCTTGGTGGTGCGGAACCACCCGCCGTTTTCACCATCGGTCCAGGTGGTCACCAGCGCTGGGAAATCGCAGTGCTTGGTCCGCTCCCGCACTTCATGCTGAAACCAGCCCGGGTCCAGGCCCGAGAGCTGCGCATTGGACAACTCGCGGTCCCGTGGCACCACGATGATCTCCGCGCCTTTGTAGCACGCTCGGTAAGGCCGATACCTCAGCTCCTCCCAGCGCATCTCGCGCTTGGGCTTGAGGTAAATCGAGTCCACCAGGACGTACTTGTAGCCGTGGCGCGCCAGCATCGGGATCATCTCCATGCAGAAGCCCATCTCGGGCGGCCAGAATCCCTGGAACTTCTCCCGGCCCAGCAGGTGCCGCCCCAGCCCCTGCCACCACTCTGTCTGGGCGTCCCAGTCTGCGGCTGGCACCAGCGGATAGACCGGGTGATAGAGCCCGCTGCCGATAAACTCGAAGTTCGACCGGCGATACCGGTTCAGGAAATCCTCGACGTTCACCACATCCGCAAAGGTCTGCCGCACGCCCGGGTCTTCGAGCTGCTTGAGGAGTGTGCCCGAAAAGCTCAGGTGCAGCCGCGCCACGTCTTCGTAACCCTCCAGCATCCGCGTGGGCCGGTCGTAGCACCAGAGAATCTGCTTTGCCTCCCAGCTCTCCCCGGAGTTATGCAGCGCCACCAGGTTCCCCAGCGGTTGGTGCATGTGCAGCCCTAACGCATGATAGATTTCCGCCATATAAGAAATATCTCCGCCTGTGGCTCCCCAATTACTCCTTCAGCCTCGAACTTCCGGCCGCTGGCGGCATCGGCCGCGAATCAGTTACTGGTACGGAAGCCTTCTCGAGCGTGCCTTCCCCCTTACCCCGGCCCTCCTGGAGCGCCGACATTCCTGTCGGCTTTGTGTCCTCGTTGCCGGATGCCGACAGGAATGTCGGCGCTCCAACCGATTCATGTGGGAGAACCGATGGCCGTCGGTCGGCGAATCCAGCATCATCGGTCGGTCGAGGGCTGGCTTGCGCTGTTCCTTCTCCCTCAGGGCGAGGGGAAAGGGACACTCGCCCTCCCGCGACGCTCGAAAGCTGATTCGCACCCTGCGGCATCGCTTTTGCCTGCTCCGGTACGAGCTCAGCGTCGGCTGCAGCCACCCGCTCGGGCCGGAAGACCAGGATGCTCAGCGGCGGCAGGATGAACTCGGCGGAACAGGGCTGACCGTGGCACGCCTTGTCCGTGGCCACGACGCCGCCAAGGTTCCCCAGGTTGCTGCCGCCATAGATCGCTGCGTCGCTGTTAAGCAGCTCGCGCCAATTCCCCGGCCGCGGCAAACCAACCCGGTATTGCCGACGCGGCACCGGCGTCAGGTTCGCGATTACGACCAGCTCGTTAGAGTGCTCCGCGTCCTGCCGCAGGAACGACAGCACGCTGTTCAGGTGGTCCGAGCAATCAATCCAACGAAAGCCATCCTGCTCGTAGTCCGATCTCCAGAGCACCGGCTCCGCCAGGTAGAGCTTGTTCAGGTCCTCCACAAACCGCTGCAAGCCCCGATGAAACGGCCCGGCCTCGAGCAGCCGCCAGTCCACCTCCCCATTGGCATTCCACTCGGCGCGCTGGCCGATTTCCCCGCCCATGAACAGCAGCTTCTTGCCCGGGAACAGCCATTGATACGCCAGCAGCACCCGCAAGTTCGCGAACTTCCGCCAGTCATCCCCCGGCATCCGCCCCAGCAACGAGCCCTTGCCATGCACCACCTCATCGTGAGACAGCGGCAGGATGAAGTTCTCGTGGTGATGATAGAGCATGGCGAACGTCAGGTCGTTCTGATGATACTTGCGATGAATCGGGTCGCGGCTGAAATACCCGAGCGTGTCGTGCATCCAGCCCATGTTCCACTTGAACGAGAAGCCCAACCCGCCCAAATACGGTGGCCGGGTCACCTGCGGCCACGCCGTGGACTCTTCGGCGATGGTCATCACGCCCGGGAACTCCGTGTGCGTCAGGTGGTTGAACTGCCGAATGAACTCGATCGCCTCTAGGTTCTCCCGCCCGCCGTATTGATTGGGAATCCACTGCCCCGGTTTTCGCGAATAGTCCAGGTAAAGCATAGACGCCACCGCATCCACCCGCAGGCCATCCACATGAAAGCGGTCGCACCAGAACAGCGCGTTGGCCAG
>Ga0182021_10007344_pt1 | contig 13051 bp, 9 predicted proteins | sample 612E3MmetaG_FD_120493 | JGI IMG/M metagenome (GOLD analysis project Ga0182021, IMG submission 120493) | Permafrost microbial communities from Stordalen Mire, Sweden - 612E3M metaG (Illumina Assembly) | ecosystem: Environmental > Terrestrial > Soil > Wetlands > Permafrost | place: Sweden... | reverse complement strand
TGTCCGGCGTGCTGCTCAACCTGCAAGCCGGCCTCGACCTGACCCATGTCCCGTACAAGGGGGCGGTGGCCCTGAACGATGTGCTCTCGGGCGAATCGGTGCAGTGCATGTTCGCCACCATCCCTTCGGCGATCCAATTGGTGCGCGGCGGCAAACTGCGCGCCTTGGCGGTGACCAGTCTGCAACGCTCGGGCGGCGTGCCCGATGTGCCCACGATCGCCGAATCCGGTTTCCCCGGTTTCGACGCCTCCTCCTGGTTCGGCCTTGTCGGCCCGGCCGGCCTGCCGCGCGAGATTGCGCTGAAAATCCAAGGCGAAGTGGCGCGCATACTCAAGGAGCCTGCGATGCGCGAGAAATTCATCCAGCAGGGTGCCGACCCCATCGGCAACACGCCGGATGAGTTCGGCAAGTACATGAAAGACGAAACCGCCAAGTGGGCGAAAATCGTCAAGGCTTCCGGCGCGCAGGCGGATTGACATGAATCAGCACGTAGTAGAACGCTACGCAGAATTCGCACTGGCATTCCGCGCGCAGCCGATTCCGGCGGACGCGCTGCATCACGCCAAGCGCGCGGTGATCGACTGGCACGCGGCGCTCCTGCCCGGCGCCGTGACGGCGCCGGCAACGCTGCTGGAAAAGGCGCTCGCCCAGGACCTCGACCACGGCGGAGCGAGGCTCGCGCTGGGGCGCAAAGCCACGGCGAGGACGGCGGCGCTGATTAACGCGTCCGCCGCGCACACCATGGAAGTGGACGACATCTACCGCGACGCGATCTACCATCCGGGCGCGCCGACTATCGCCGCCGCCCTGGCGGCGGCGCAGGAGTGCGGCGCCAGCGGCGAGGCCTTTCTGCGCGGCGTCATCGTGGGCTACGAAATTTCCACGCGCATCGGCGCGGCCATGGGGCGCGCGCATTATCGCTACTGGCACAACACCGGCACCATCGGCAGTTTCGGCGCCGCGGCCGCGGCCGCGGCCATCTACGGCCTGGATGCAAAGCGCTACGCGCACGCGCTCGCCACTGTCGCGACCTTCGCTGCGGGCCTGCAGCAGGCATTCCGCATGGACTCGATGTCCAAGCCCCTGCACGCCGGCCACGCTGCGGAAGCAGGCATGCTCGCCGCGCTCGCCGCGCGCGAGGGCGTCACCGGTTCGCTCGACGTGATCGAGGGCGAAACCGGGTTCGGCCGCGCCATGAGCGACGGCCCCGACTGGGACCAGGCGACGGCCACGCTGGGCCGGGAGTTTCACATCACCCGCATGACCTTCAAGAACCACGCCTGCTGCGGCCACACCTTCGCCGCCATAGACGGCGCGCTCGAGCTGCAGCGCCGCCTGGGCGTGAAGGCCGAGGACATTGCCCGGGTCGCTGTCGGCACCTATCGCCCGGCGCTGGAAGTGGCCGGCTACGAAAACCCGGCAACGCCCGCCGAGGCGCGCTTCAGCCTCAAGTACGTGGTGGCCACGGCGCTGACGCACGGCAGCGTGCGCCTGGCCGCATTCGAGCCGGCCCGCCGCGACGATCCGGCGACGCGCGCGCTGATGGCGAAGATCGAGCTTACCGTGGATGCGGAACTCGACGCCGCATTCCCGCGCCAACGCGCGGCGCGCATCGCGATCGAAACCAGGGACGGCCGCCGCGGCGAGTTCCTTCAGCCCACGCGCAAAGGCGATCCGGACCAGCCCTTGAGCGATAGCGAGCTGGAGGAGAAGTTCATGGAGCTGGCCACACCGGTGCAGGGCGAAGCGGCCGCGCGCGCGCTGGTGGCGCGGCTGTGGACGCTGGAGCGCGCGCCCGCAGTATGACACTGGCCGACGCCTTGTTCGCGCCGCGCGCGGTCGCCCTGTTCGGCGCTTCGGCCGATGCCGCCAAGAACACCGCGCGCCCGCAGCGCTTCCTGCGCAAGCACGGCTATGGCGGGCGCATCGTGCCGATCAACCCGGCGCGCAGCGAAGTGCTGGGCGAACGCGCCTATCCCAGCCTGCTCGATGCGCCCGGCGACATCGACCACGCCTTCATCATGGTGCCGGCGGCGCAAGTCGAAGCGGCGCTGGAGCAATGCGCCGCGCGCGGCGTGCCCGTGGCCACGGTCTACAGCGACGGCTTCGCCGAGACCGGCACCGAAGGCGCAGCGCTGGAGCGCCGGCTGGTCGAGCGAGCGCGCGCCTTGGGCGTGCGCCTGCTCGGCCCGAACTGCATCGGCCTGGTGAACGTCGCCAACGGCACCGCGCTGACCGTCAACGCAGTGCTCGAAATGGACGCGCTGCCGCGCGGCGGCGCGAGCGTGGTGTCGCAAAGCGGCACCATCATCGGCACCATCCTTTCGCGCGGCGCCGCGCGCGGCCTCGGGTTCGCCAAACTGGTGTCGGTCGGCAACGAGGCCGACCTCGGCGTGGGCGAACTGGTGGACATGCTTGCCGGCGATCCGGACACGCGGGTAATCCTGCTGTTTCTCGAGACGATCCGCGACGCAGCCGCACTCGCGCGCGCGGCCGCGCACGCCCACGCTGCGGGCAAGCCCGTCGTCGCCTACAAGCTCGGCCGCTCGGCGCTGGGCGAGGCGCTGGCGCGTTCGCACACCGGCGCCCTGGCGGGCAGCGATGCCGCCGTCGATGCCTGGTTCCGCCGCGCCGGGATAGTGCGCGTCGACATGCTCGAAACCCTGATCGAAATCGCGCCGCTGCTCGACGGCCGCAGCCCGCCGCAGCGCCTTGCGCGCGCGCCGCGCGTCGCCGTGGTCACGACCACCGGCGGCGGCGCGGCCAGCGTGGTGGACCGGCTCGGCACGCTGGGCATCGACACCCTCACGCCCGACGCGGCCCTGATTGCCTTGCTCGGCGCGCAAGGCATCGCCGTGAAAGCCGCGCCCATCATCGATCTCACGCTGGCCGCCACCAGCGACAAGTACCGTGCCGTGCTCGAAGCCCTGCTCGCGCACCCGGATTGCGACGCGGTGCTCGCCGTGGTCGGCTCCTCGGCGCAGTTTCATCCCGGGCTGGCGGTGAAACCGATCGTGGGCATTGCGGCGGGCCCAAAGCCGCTGGCCGTCTTTCTCGCGCCGCACGCCGAGACCTCGCTCAGGCTGCTTGCAGAAGCGGGCGTGCCCGCGTTCCGCACGCCCGAAGCCTGCGCCGATGCGCTCGCCGCCTATTTCTCCTGGCGCGCGCCGCGCCCGGCGAGCCCGGCAGCGGCCATTGCCTGGCCGAAGGCGCTGCCCGCGAGCGGCGCGCTGGACGAGGCGCAGGCGCTCACGCTGTTCGCCGCGCTCGGCGTGCCTACTGTGCCTTGGGCCATCGCGCGTGAACCAGAATGCGCGCACTCGATCGCGTATCCGGTCGCGGCGAAAGTGTTGTCGCGCGACATACTGCACAAGACAGAGGTCGGCGGTGTGGCGCTGGCGCTTGCCGATCGCGCCGCGTTCGAAGCGCGCGTGCCGCACATGCTGGCGGCGGTGCGCGCCGCCGCCCCCGAGGCGCGCATCCAGGGCGTGCTGGTTCAGCAGATGGCCGATGGACTGGCCGAAGCCATCGTCGGTTACCGCCACGACGCGCTCATCGGGCCTGTGGTGATGGTCGGCATGGGCGGGCGGCTGGCCGAGATCTATCGCGACACCTGCGTGCGCTGCGCCCCGGTGGATGAAGCAGAAGCGCTGGAAATGATCGCCGCGGTGAAGGGCCTCGCGCTGGTGCGCGGCTACCGCGGACTGCCGCGCGGTGATGTCGCCGCGCTGGCGCGCGCGCTCGCGGCGGTGTCGCGCCTCGCCCTCATCGAGAACCAGCCGGTGATCGAAGCCGAGATCAATCCGCTGATGGTGCTCACTGACGGCGTGCTCGCCCTGGACGGTCTGGCGGTGCTGAAGGAGACAGGATGAAACGCCTCGCAATTGCGCTGTTGCTTGCGTCGTTCGCCGGCGCCGCCGCGGCGCAGGGCAGCTATCCGGCCAGGCCGATCCGCGTAGTGGTGGGATACACGCCCGGCGGCGCAACCGACATCATCGCGCGCATCCTCGCCGCGAAGCTGCAGGAAGCGCTGGGCCAGCCCGTGATCGTCGAGAACAAGCCCGGCGCGGGCAGCAATATCGCCTCCGAATTCGTCGCCAAGAGCGCACCGGACGGCTACACGCTGCTGGTCGGCTCCATCGCCAACGCCACCAACATGGTTGCCTACAAGAATCTCGGCTACGACACGCTGCGCGACTTGGCGCCGGTGACACAGCTGATGAGCGCGCCTTCGGTGCTCGCCGTGCATCCCTCGTTTCCGGCAAAAAACCTGCAGGAGCTGATTGCGCTCGCCAAACGCGACCCGGGCAAGTACGCCTACGCCTCCAGCGGCAGCGGCGGCTCGCCCCACCTCGCCGGCGAGCTCCTCAAGCTGCGCGCCGGCATCGACCTGATACACGTGCCCTACAAGGGGGCGGCGCCGGCGCTGGCCGATCTGCTCGGGGGACAGGTGCAGATGGCCTTCCAGACCGCACTGTCCGCCGTGCCGCACCTGCAGAGCGGTCAGCTGCGCGCGATTGCGGTGGCTTCGCACAAGCGCCTGCCGCAGTTGCCCAACGTGCCGACCATGGCCGAAGCCGGGCTCGCCGACTTCGAAGTATCGAGCTGGAACGGCCTGTTCGCGCCGGCAAAGACACCCCCGGAGATCATCGCGCGGCTGCACCAGGAAGCGGTGAAGGCGCTCGCTGCGCCCGACACGCGCGAAAAACTGCTCGCCCAGGGGGCAGAGCCGGTGGGCAGCACGCCGGAGGAATTCCGCGCCTACATCCGCGCCGAGATCAACAAATGGGGCCGCGTGATCCGCGCCTCCGGCGCGCAGGTCGATTAGATGAATCTTGAGGAACCAGCATGAACTTTCAATTTACTCCCGAGCAGGAAGAGTTCCGCGTCGCGGTGCGCCGCTTCGCCGAGCGTCACCTCAAGGCCGGCGCGCATGCGCGCGCGCACAACCCCGGCTATCCCTGGGACGTGGCCAAGCTGATGGCCGCGCAGGGCTTGCTCGGCATCACCATGCCCGAGGCCGACGGCGGCCAGGGCGGCACGCTGATGGACGCGGTGATCGCGATCGAGACCATCGCTTCGGTCTGTCCGCGCAGCGCCGACGTGGTGCAGGCGGGCAACTTCGGCCCGGTGCGCGTGCTCGCCGAGTACGGCACGCCGCTGCAAAAGGAGCGTTATCTCAAGCGCATACTCGCCGGCGAGGGCCTGATCTCGGTCGGCATGACCGAGCCCGAGGCGGGCTCCGCCGTGACGGACCTGACGACCAGCGCCACCCCGGATGGCGACGGCTATCGCATCAACGGCAGCAAGGTGTTCAGCACGCACGCGCCCTACGCCGACGTGATCCTCGCCTACGTGCGCTTCGGCCCCGGCGTGGGCGGCATCGGCTCGGTGCTGGTCGACACCAAGGCCGAGGGCCTGCGCTACGGCAAGCCTTCGGCATTCATGTCAGGTGAAGAGTGGGCGCAAATGTATTTCGAAAACGTATACGTGCCGCCGGAAATGGTGGTACTCAAGCAAGGCGGCTTCAAGAAGCAGATCGCCGGTTTCAATGTGGAGCGCATCGGCAACACGTCGCGCTCGCTCGCGCTCGGCCGCTACGCCTTCGAGCAGGCGCGCGAGTGGGCGCTGCAGCGCAAGCAGTTCGGGCGCCTGCTGTGCGAATTCCAGGGCCTGCAATGGAAGTTCGCCGACATGAAAATGAAGCTGGACGCGGGCCAGCTGCTGCTCTATCGCGCCGCGGCCAACGCCGATCGCGGTTTTCCCTCGGTGGAGGAAACGGCGATCGCCAAGGCGTTCTGCAACCAGGCCGGCTTCGACGTCGCCAACGAGGCGCTGCAAGTGATGGGCGGCATGGGCTACAGCCAGGAAGCGCTGGTCGAATACTGCCTGCGCCGCTGCCGCGGCTGGATGATCGCCGGCGGTTCCATCGAAATCCTCAAGAACCGGATTGCCGAAGGCGTGTTCGGGCGCAGCTTCGCGCAGCGCCCGGCTTAGGGCCTTATGCAATTTTGCGCGGACGAAAAGCCGTCCGCGCGGATCGCCGATTGCGCACGGATGAAAAGCGCATCCATGCGCAATCGGCGATCTTGTATAACCCCCCGCGCTGCGTTCGGTGTTAACGATAACCGTGTTTTGTGTGCGGATGCGCTTTTCATCCGCGCAGAAAACACGGTTGGCGCGCGCAGCGCGCAAGTCCACTCGTCCCATGCAACGGCAAACAGGACACCGTATATATTGACTATTTCGTCGGCCGGTTCACCAGCGCGATCCCCGCGCCCACCAGCAGAGCCGCGCCGAGGAAGGCCGCGGACAGCGGCTCCGAGAGGAAGATCACGCCGAAGGCGACGCCGAACAGCGGCGTGAGGAACGAGAACACCGCCAGCCTGCCGGCGAGATAGCGCGTCAGCAGCCAGAACCAGGCGAGGTAGCTGGCGAAGGCGACGATTACCGCCTGATAGGCGAGGCTCGCCAGCACCTTGGGCGTGAGCGCGAAGATGCCGGGCTCGCCGGCGACGATAGAGGCCAGCGGCAGCACCAGCGCCGAGACTGCGAGCTGGTAGAACAAGGTCTTGGTGGCGCTGGCCGAGGTGAGCTTGGTCGAGCGGATCAGCACCGTCGTCGCCGCCCACAGCGCCGCGGCGATCACGCCGAATGCATCGCCGATCAGGGTCGAGCCCGCGGCCATGCTGAAGCCGTCGGCGAACGCCAGCGCTACGCCCATGAACGCCAGCGCCACGCCGGTCCACTGGCTTGCATTGAGGCGTTCCCCCGGGACGAACCACTGCAGCCCGAGCGCGGTGAGGCAGGGCGCGAGGTAGATGAACACCACCATGCGCGAGGCAGCCGTATAGGCGAGACCGGCGTAGATGAACACGAACTCCCCGGCGAACAACGCGCCCGCCGCGAGGCCGACGGCCAGCGTGCCGTCGCGCCGGAACAGCGGGATGCGGCGCAACTGCGCCCAGGCAAGCAACAGCGCCGTGGCGATGATAGAGCGCAGCCCCGCCTGCATGATGGGCGAAATGCCTGCGGCGGCGAACTTGATGGTGATCTGCTGGAAGCCCCAGCACATGCACAGCACGACCATCATCGACACGGCCAGCGCATCCGCGGGTTTGCGCACAGAGGACACTAATTAAGTAATTCCTGCAAATGGAATCCGCGCCATGCCTTGCGCTATTTCAAGCCGAGCTGTACCCCGATCGGCTGCGCCGGATAATGGAACGCGATCGGCCCGTCAGGCTCGGCGTGGATGAACTGGTGCACCACCGGATTGTCGGAGGCCAGCATCTCGTCCGGCGTGCCTTCGCCGACGACCACGCCGTCGGCGATGACATACAGATAGTCGACCAGCTTGAGCGACTCGCTCACGTCGTAGGTGACGATGATCGAAGTGGTGCCGAGCGCGTCGTTCAGGCGGCGGATCAGGTCGGCGATGACGTTGAGCGAAATCGGGTCCAGGCCCGCGAACGGCTCGTCGTACATCGCCAGCATCGGGTCGTGCACGATGGCGCGCGCGAGCGCGACGCGGCGCGACATGCCGCCGGAGAGCTCGCTGGGCATCAGGTTCCTCGCGCCGCGCAGCCCGACCACCTGCAGCTTCATCAGGATGAGGGAGCGTATCAGCTCCTCGGGCAGGTCGGAGTTCTCCCGCAGCGGAAACGCGATGTTCTCGTACACCGTCAGGTCGGTGAACAATCCGCCCGCCTGGAACATCATGCCCATCCTGCGGCGCAGCTGGTACAGGCTGCCGGTGTCGAGCTCGTGCACCAGCTCGCCCGCGACCCGGACCGAGCCCTGCGCCGGCCTCTCCTGCCCGCCGATCAGCCGCAACAGGGTGGATTTGCCGCAGCCGCTCGCCCCGAGGATGGCAACGACCTTGCCGCGGGGGACCTTCAGGCTGAGGCCCTTGAGGATTTCGCGCTCGCCGTAATTGAACTTGACGTCGGAAATTTCGACTAAGTTGTCGGTGGAAGGGTTCATCAATGGGATGCTTGTGGGGGCTTTGGCCGATTTTACACGGCTTCCCGCGGGCACGAAGCCCGGCGTGAGCGCGCAAGCGATTGCGGCCTTGAAAAGGCGCCACATCGCGTATACTTTCGATCCTCAACGGGAGACAGGCATGGACAGACGCAGCATTCTGAAAGCGTTGGCGACGACGCCCCTGGCGGGGCTGGCGGGGTCGTGGTTCGCATAACCCGCATTTGCAAAAGGAGAAAGATCCGTGGAAGAGCTGCAGAAGAACTGGAAAGCCCTGCTCGCCGAGGGCGCGGACGTGGCGGCCGGCGCCGAGCCGTTGAAACTGCCCAACGACGAATGGAAAAAACGCCTGTCGCCGCAGGCGTACGACGTGCTGCGCAAGGAAGGCACCGAGCGCGCCGGCTCGAGCCCGCTCGACCGCGAGAAGCGCCCCGGCGTGTTCGCCTGCGCCGGTTGCGGCCTGCCGCTGTTCACTTCGGCGATGAAATTCGACAGCGGCACCGGCTGGCCCAGTTTTTTCACTACCATTCCCGGCGCCATCGGCACCAGCCGCGATTTCAAGCTGATCTACCCGCGCACCGAATACCACTGCGCGCGCTGCGGCGGGCACCAAGGCCACCTGTTCGACGACGGTCCGGAGCCGACCGGGCAGCGCTATTGCAACAACGGCGTGGCGCTGCGCTTCATACCAAAGGCCGGCAAGGCCTGAGCGATTGCAGGTCGGGGCGAGGGCGCCCCTCCTACAGAATCGGCGCGGGGGGCGTAGGAGGCCCGCCCTCGGGCCGACCGGTTGTGGGAGCGCCTCCCACAGTAGGCAGCAGCCCGTACAATGGGCGCATGAATACCGACAAGAACACGCCCTACGCCGGACTCACGCCCGATTGCGTGCTCGATGCGCTCGACAGCATAGGACTGCGCGGCGACGGGCGCCTGCTCGGCCTGAACAGCTACGAGAACCGGGTCTATCAGATCTGGCTGGAGGAAGGACCGGTCTTGACCTCGGGTCCGTGCCCGGCGTCCCCAGTGGTGGTGGCGAAGTTCTACCGCCCCGGGCGCTGGAGCAGCGAACAGATCGCCGAAGAGCACGCATTCGTGGGCGAACTTGCCGAACGCGAGCTTCCGGTGGTCGCGCCGCTCGCGCAAGACGGGAAGACTCTGCACGAATTCGGCGGCTATCGCTTCGCCGTGTATCCCAAGCGCGGCGGCCGTGCGCCCGAACTAGAGGATCGCGAGACCCTGGAGTGGATGGGCCGTTTCATCGGCCGCATCCACGCGGTGGGCGCGCTCGCGCCCTTCCGCGCGCGGCCGGCGCTCGATCGCGCCAGTTTCGGCGTGGAGCCGCGCGACTATCTCCTCGCCCACGGCTTCATTCCGGCCGATCTCAGCGCAGCCTGGTCCAGCGTGGCGGCGCAGGCGCTGGAAGGCGTGAGCCGCTGCTACGAGCGCGCCGGCGCGGTAAAAAACCTGAGACTGCACGGCGACTGCCACGCCGGCAACGTGCTCTGGGTCGACAGCGCGGAGGCGCACGGCCCGCATTTCGTCGACTTCGACGATGCGCGCATGGGCCCGGCGGTGCAGGACCTGTGGATGCTGCTCTCGGGCGAGCGCGCCGCCATGGTGCGCCAGTTTGCGGATCTGCTCGCCGGCTACGAGGATTTCCACGAGTTCGATCCGCGCGAATTGCATCTGGTCGAGGCGCTGCGCACATTGCGCCTCATCCATTACTCGGCCTGGATCGCGCGCCGCTGGGACGATCCCGCCTTCCCCGCCGCCTTCCCCTGGTTCAACACGCAGCGCTACTGGCAGGACCGGATCCTGGAATTGCGCGAGCAGATCGCGCTCATGGACGAGCCGCCGCTCTGGTCCAACTGAGCTGGACTGACTTGGGGGATATACAAGGGGGCGTGCCCCCTTGTACCTAACCGGCGCAGGACCGGATCCTCGAACTGCGCGAGCAGATCGCGTTAATGGACGAGCCGCCGCTCTGGTCCAATTAAATGAAATGGGGGCCGGAATGACCGGCCCCGCTGCTGTTTCACCCGCCCGCTGACGCGCGCGCTAGAACTTGTACCGCAGCGCCACCCTCACCACGTTCACGTTATAGCGCGGCGCTTGTTCGCCCAGGGTCAGGACGTTCGGGATTGTGCTTGGCCCGACGCCGTTGAGCATCCAGTTATTGCTGTCATAGCGCTCATACCAGTAGCTCGCCAGCAGCGACAGGTTGTCCTTCACACGATACGTAGCGTAGAGCTTAAACATGTCGCGCGAATTGGTCATGCGCGGAAAAGTGGGATCGGTTGCGCCGGTGTTGACGCTCATATCTCCCTTTGAGCGCATGCTGCTGATATCGGCGCCGATATCGAGCTTGTCCTTGATCGCCGCGTGCTTCACGCCTAGGCCGTAGACGTCGACCGTATCCTTGTTTTCGCCCGACCAGTCCGCTGTCGAGTAGGTCTGGCTGCCGGCCTGTTTCGACTTGATTTCCTGGCGGTTGGCGAAGAAATGCAGGCTGGTGTCCTGTGTGATAACCACGGAGACATCGCCGTTGACATTGAATTCCTTGCCATTGAGCAGGCCGATGGTCGAGTCCGTATATTTGTCCTCGGAGGTATCGACGCTGATCCCGATGTTGACGCGTTCGTGCGCGGCAATGTCGGCGCGCAGGGTGACCGTTTCCCGCGTGCGGCCGGCCATATTGTATTTTCTCAGCAAGGGATTTTCGGGCGGCGTGATATAGGGAACCACCTGGTAGCCTGAAACCTTGCGCTCGCCATGCGCGAGCTTGAGCGACAAATCAACTATGTCGCTGGGGCGGGAGATGACTTTTGCCCAGATCGTATCCTCGTGGCTCTTGTCCACTTCCTGAAAGGTGCGTTTGCGCACGTCGCTGTCGAATCCGGCCATGACCTTGGTGCTCGCCAATGCCTTGTAATCGGCGCTCAGCCTGAGTTTTTCCAGCGTGAAACTGTAGGGCAGATTGGTTCTCGGCGCACCCGCAAACATATCGGTCACCACCGCAGGGTAAATCGACTGCGGCGTCTGATTGTCGCGATCGTTGTAGATGTACGCCCCGTTCAGCCGCAGCTTGTCTGTCACCGCAGAGGTGAGCTTCAGATTCGCGTCGAGGGTCGCGACGCGGCCGTTCAGCGAACTCCCCGGCAGGCCGGGAACGACGAGGGTGGGATTTTGGGTGGACGCAAGGAAACTGTCGTTCTGCGTCATGCGGCCGACGGCGATGTCGGCGCTGGCGCGCGTGCGCTGGTCGAATTGATATCCCGCCGAAGCCAGGACCTGGTGAAACTGGTTGTCCGGCGCCAGCGCGAGCTGTCCGGCGCCGGCGCCGGGGAAGCCCGGAAGGAAGGTAAACGGGTTCTGCCAGTTCAGCGAGTCATTGCCATTGCGGAACGTCGATCCGTAATAGGCCAGCTTGGCCTGCCATTTGCTGCCGGTGTAGGAGGCCGAGGCGTCCAGCTGGTCGGTCACATAGTCCACCGGCTCGACCAGCTGCGAGCTGTTGACGAAGAACGCACCCGAGGTGCGTTTGGTGCCTTCCTTGGTTTCATGGCGGAAATTGAGGGCGACCTCCCAGTCGCGCAGCGGGATCCAGGAACCGCCCACGCCCAGCCGTTTCCTGTCCGTGCCGAGGTCGACCTGTTGCAGCGTGGCCCCCAATGGCATCGCGCCGGTGGTCGCCGCGGGGAAGCCCGGCGGCAGGGTCAGTGACGCGCCGCCGCTGCCGATGAAGGGCGTCTGCGCGCTGTCCGACAGGACGTGCGGCAGCTCGTCGTACTTGAACAGCAATTTATATTTGCCTTGCTGGCCGCCTTCCGCATCGATGGAGCGCGTCTTCAGGCCGAGATTCGACGCATTGATATTCCAGTAGGTCCCGTCCTCGCTGCGCGAGCGCGCCGAACCGTCGCCGATGAAAAACCCGCCTTTATCGTTGAGTCCGTTGTATTCGCCGAATTTGGCCGACTTTTCGGAAACATAACCGGCGCCGACGTCCACCGACCCGCTCGTCCCCTGCTCGAACTTGCAGGACTCGCATTTCCACTGGGACGTATCGACGCCTGCCGGGGCGGCGCCGCTGGCGGCGTCTGCCGCCGCCGCACCCGCGGACAGCGCTGACAGAACGCTGAGCAGCAACATTTGATTTGGTGTCTTCATGTTCTTGTCCTGTCTTAGTTACGGCATGATGCGCAACGCGCATCGGGCTCCACTGAAACTTAGCTTTCGTTTTGTCTCGTCACCGGCACACGCACCGAGCTGCCGGCTAGCGCATCAACTTGACTCCCGAGGGGTGGTTCGAACCGTGCACTTGCGAATGGCAATTCACGCAGCTTCCCGCTACCAGGAAGGCCGATCCGCCACCGCCTCCACCCGGCAGACCGGCAGGCGTGCGCGCCACCGAGGGATGCCCCGCCACCGAGTGGCATTGCTGGCACAGCAACGGCGGGTTCTTCTTCAACATTGCCTGGTTGATGCCTCCGTGCGGCGAGTGGCACAAGGTGCAGTCCTCCGCCACCGGCGCGTGCTCCCACAGGAACGGCCCGCGCTTTTCCGCGTGGCAGATATAGCAGGTCTGGTTGACCGTCGGCTTCACCAGCAACGCGGCGGCGCCCGACCCGTGCGGGTTATGGCATTCGCTGCAGGTCATCGTGCCGAAGCGCACCGGATGCACGTTCGGCTTCAGGAAGTCCGCGCGTTCCTTCCGGTGGCAGGCGTAGCAAACCTCGGGCTGGGTCGCCTTCGCGAGCACCGGATCGCGCTCGGCGTGGATCTTGTGGCAGCTGGCGCACGCTACGTTGTTGCTGTCGTGCGTGCTGGCATGCCAGGCGGTGCGCGCATTGCCGCGATGGCACTCGAGGCAGAATTTGTTGCGCTCCTGCGGCGGCAGGAAGGATGTGGCCTTGAAGCTGTTGATGCCATCCGGGCCGCCGCCGGCCTCGGCGTGCTTCTTGCCCGGGCCGTGGCAGGCCTCGCACTGAAATCCCGCGGGCATGTGCTTTTCGGCGGCAAAGGGTGTGCGCTTGTCGGCGCGATTGGCGTGCTTGGTCTTGAAGATCGA
>Ga0182021_10007343_pt1 | contig 13053 bp, 12 predicted proteins | sample 612E3MmetaG_FD_120493 | JGI IMG/M metagenome (GOLD analysis project Ga0182021, IMG submission 120493) | Permafrost microbial communities from Stordalen Mire, Sweden - 612E3M metaG (Illumina Assembly) | ecosystem: Environmental > Terrestrial > Soil > Wetlands > Permafrost | place: Sweden... | reverse complement strand
ATCTGCTCGCCCGCGTACTGCATGCAGGCCTCGGCGAGCTGCTCCTTGCCCTCGGGAAAATGATGATAGAACGAGCCCTTGGGCGCTCCGCTCGCCTCAAGGATTTCAGTCAGGCCAACGCCATCGTAACCGCGCTGGCGGAACAGCGCCGAGGCAACGCGAATGAGACGGGAGCGGGCGTCGGAGGGGCGGGCCATGGAGTCTTTCGCTGCGCTGAAGCGCTTCGCGCCGCTTCGGCGCAATGCTATTGTATGGCGATCGGTCTACTGATATGGTTCTAGGGCGATCACCCTAGAATAGAGGTTGCCGATGTCTATTGCAACAGCGCCCACGCTCGCCGGCGGAACTGCCGAAGAGGTCCGGTTCGAGACCGCGGACGGGCGGACGCTGGCCGGGCGGCTGCACCATCCCGCCGGGGCGCCCCGCTTTGCCGTGGTGCTGCATGGCGGCGCCGGCTTCCCTGCCCGGTACTACCAGGATTTCGCGGGCTGGCTCTCCGAGACCCATCGGGCGGCCGTCCTGACCTACGATTACCGGGACTTCGGATGGTCCTCCAGCGGGCCGCTGCGTCACTCCAAGGCGCGCATCAGCGACTGGGGCATCAAGGATCAATCCGCTGCCCTCTCCTATCTGCCGCGGCGCTTTCCCAACTTGCCGCCGCGCGTGCTCGGCCATTCGCTGGGCGGGCAATGGCTCGCTTTCCATGACGATGTACACCGCATCGCTCGCGCCGTGGCGGTTGCTTCCGGCCCAGGCTATTGGCTCGACCATCCCTGGCCCATGCTGCCGCGCGTGCTGGCATTCTGGTGGCTGCTGGGTCCGCTCGCCACGGGGGCCGCGGGCTACCTGCCGGGGCGTGCAATCGGGCTTGGCGCGGACCTTCCGGCAGGCGTCTATTGGGAGTGGCGCAAGCTCTGCCTGAAGCGTGACTTGCATCGCAGCGAATGGGGCGGCGCGTACCCCCAGCCACGTATCGAGGATGCGCGCTTCAAGCTGACGCTCGTCCCAATCGCGGACGATATACTTATCGCGCCCCACATGGTGCGCAAGCTGCCCGCCTTTTATCCGCATGCGGAAATAAGCGAGACGCTGCTCGACCCCGCCCGTCTGGGATTGAAGCACATCGGGCATGGCGGCGCGTTCCTCGCCCGGAACAAGGCCTGCTGGCCGTTTATCGCCGCGCCGCTGCTCGATTGAGCGCCTGCAGGAACCTGCACGGCGCCGGCTGCACCCCCGCATGCCAGCACCTTCCGGCTGCTGCTTGCGGGTAATGCTGTTATGCATGTTCTTCTCCGCGGGCGCGAGCAATGTTCCGCAATAGCTCGCTGACATAAGGGGTGTCGTACGTATACAGGACAATCAGAAGATCTTCGGGACGTGTGAGAGCCACATAAAACAGCGCCCGTTCCGCCTGCTCATCCCGCTCCGGAAATTGTGACGGCAACTGCTCGGCGCAAATCAGCATTACCACCTTCGCTTGCAGACCTTTGGCTTTATGAACGGTGGTCAACTGTATGGCATCGAGCGATTTCGCGTGCAGCACGTGCTGCAACCTTGCTCTGAGGCCGTCCTCATCCCTCACGTAGACGATCCGTATATCGCCCGGAGCGGCGGTGAAGCTTAGGTCGCCCGCCAGATAGCCGCCCTGCGTAATCTGTTCCGCGATTGCAGCGCTCTGTGCGATCGTCGCATCCCGTCCCGAAACTTTCAGTACAACCGGCCAGGGACCCTGCCGTCTGGCGGCAGCGGCATCGATGGCAAGGGACTCCGGCGCATCATCGTCGCGGGGCGACGGCGGTAGTGCAAACGTGCAGGCGGCCGCGATGATTTCCTTGGTGTTCCGGTAATTGATAGACATCCGGGTGGTCCGGGAGCCGCCCTTGCCGCCTTTGATACGGACACCAAGCGCGCTCCAGGAAATGGGCAGGCGCTTGTAAAGATTTTGGCTCGTATCGTAGGCGATAACAAGATCGCTGCCGGCAGGGTCTTTGAGCGCGTCGACGGCGCATTTGAACCAGGAAGGCGCAAAATCCTGACCTTCGTCGATCAGAATGGCGTCGAAGCGTCCGGCATCCCCTTCGCCGCACTCCAGGCGGACCAGCAAACCTTGCCCAAAAGCCTCCTCGCTTGTTAGATTTATTGGAGCACGTTGCTGCCGTGCCCACTGTCCAAAGGTGCTGACGGAAATATTGGAATATACACCGAGGGTTTTACGAAGGTGCTCCGCGAAAGGAACGTTATAGCACAGCACCAATATCTGTTTACTTTCATCCTCGGCAAGCAATTTGGCGCGGGCAATGAGGATCACAGTCTTGCCCGATCCCGCCACGCCGTAGATGATGCGATGGCCGCTCCGCATATCGCGTGCGCACCGCTCCTGCTCAAAGTCGAGCAGCCGGATATCTTCTTGCTCGGCGGGAGCAACAGAGGAAGAGCTGGAGGCCGGTCTATCGAGGCGTACAACCGGATGAATGAGGCCGCGCAGTACGTTCACCCGATCCATGGTCAGAGGACGGCAGGGGATTTCTGGATCGAACGCCCCAAGCAAGAGGCGGCGTATAGCCTCGGCGCCCTCCAACAGGGCAGCTTCCCACTCATCGCTGCATATGGTGGAACCCGCCGGAAACACCTCGTCGAGGCCGCGCTCGCCAAGACCTTGCCGCGAAATTCCCGTCAGGATGGCGACATGGCCGAAAGCGCAAGCGAATTTGCCCCGTGGCGTTAGCAGAAGGCGTCCTTGAGGGTGAGACTGGCAGAGGCTCATGAGCCGGTCTTGATATTTACGCGCTTGCAAAAGGGGGTGATCGTCAATGCGCTCCTGGCCAGCCTGACGGATGCGGATCTCTTTCCTGCTTGCTTCCAGGATCCAGCCGGCTCGCCAGCCTTTCACTTCAATGACCAGGACGCCTGCCTGAGGATCGATGACAATGAAGTCTGGATAGCGGCGCTTGACGATGGGCTCGTAGAAAACCAGCACTTCCGGCGGGAGAGCCTGGAGCGCGGCAAAGATCGCCCGCTCTCCTTGAGTGGCATGGTCCGGCAGATATTCGGGGATCATCTGAGCCATAAGCGCAGGCCTCCTCCTCCGCGATTAAGCCCAAAGCGCCCGCGCGCACATTTTGACGCAACCGGAAAGTTCCAGTGTTATTGCCCCGGTATGCTGAAGTCCACCCCCACTCAGGCTCAGCGCGGGACGGAAGCGGGCTGCCGCTTGCCGTACACGGCGTTGGCGCGCGCCTCGAAGGCGTCGGCGAATTTGCGGAAGGCGCGGTCGAACACGGCGCCCATCATCATCTGGAAGGCGCGGGCTTTGAATTCGTAGTCGAGGAAGAAGCCGACCTGGCTCGCCCCCTCGCCCGCAGCCACGAACGTCCAGCGGTTATGCAGCTTGCGGAACGGCCCGTCGAGGTAGTCGACCACGATGGCATGCTCCTCCGGCCGCAGCACCACGCGGCAGGTGAAGCTCTCGCTGAACAGCTTATAGGCCACGCTCATGCGCGCGGTCAGCGTCTCGTGGGTGCCGTGATGCTCGCGCTTCAGCACCCGCAAGCCCTTGCACAGCGGCACGAATTCCGGATAGCGTTCGATATCGGCGACGAGCGCGAACATGTCGGTGGCGTTGTGCGCAACGCGGCGCGTGGTGTGGAACGAGGGCATCAGCAGCTTAAAGTTTCGAGGAAGCGGTCCGCGCCGCGGCTGCCGGTAAACATATACACATTCGCATGGCTTGCATATTCGACCAAGGCCTGCCGGTATCTCGCATCGTGCGCGCGCTGGAAGGTCCAGGCCCAGCGCAGGAATTCCCAATCCAGCCATTCGGGGCAGCCCGGCGCGGCATCCTGCCTTACCCGGCCGAAGCCCATCGCGATCCGCTTCAGCACGCGCGGAAAGGCGATGCGGCGCGGCAGGTCGAGCCAGATGATTGTATCGGCGCGGGGCATGCGGACATGAAAGGAGCTGTCGTACCCGCCATCCATGATCCATTCGTCGCGCGCGGTAAGCCCGGTCACGATCCGCTCCCACTCCTCCCTTGGAGTCTTCCGCCATCCCGGCCGCCAGTAAAACTGGTCTAGATGGAAGAGCGGCAGTTCCGTTATGGCGTGGAGCCGCCTCGCGAGCGTCGATTTGCCGGACCCCGGCCCGCCGATGACCATCACGCGCTTCATGACTGCCGCACCCATTATTCGCGCCCGTGAGACCGGACTGGCTCCAGGCTGCGGCTTCAGTTACCTTTCCGGTGCAGGCACTCCAAGCGAACCAGTGAGGCCGGCTACTGCTTCTGGGTGGGGGCCGATTCATACTGATGCACGACCACTACCTTAACGGGTTCGGACGGGGAGGTAGCGGCCGTAACGAGTCCCCAAATCCAGACGCCGATCCCAAGAGGCACCCCGATTATCGCGAAGATGCCCGTCATGGTTAACATTAAAGCAACGAAACACAGCAAAAGCTGAACTACGCCCTGGGCCACCTTGCCGACGAAGAAGCTTCCAACGCCTGGGATAAAAAAGTTTATGAGAATCGCGACGGCCTTCATTGCGCCCCCTTGTCCGATTAACTTAAGCAGTCGTGCACATTCTTTTAGTAAAATAAATACGGCGCCACCAAGGCGAACTGGCTTTTTCGATGAGTTAGAGCTGCGGTTTCGCGGCTTTGAGGATGCGATTGTAGGCAGCCTCAACTTTATTACGGTAGTAGTCGGCGGCGATGTCGAGAAAATAATCGCTGACTCTACTCCATTTCAAATATTGCATGGAACATGGGTAACCGTGCTCATCGGGGCCTAAACACCAGCTTATCTTCCGATAGAATTCCGCGCTAGAGTTATCATCAAGAGTCGGGGAGCCATATTTGACAAATAATGCTTGTTCAGGCTGCGCTATATCCGCTTTCGTCGCAATATTTTCTGGATATAACATTGCGAGAACAACAGCTTCCGGGCGCGCGTCATCTTCTCCGGGAATACGCTCTTCAAGCACGATCTCATAACGATACTGTCATCTTACGATATAATCGACCATTCATATAAATCTCTTTCCTGTATAAAAACTACTATCACTAAGACAATAGCCAATGGCATTATTCCGCTCCTCTAACGAAATTTTCATTTCGGCGACATTAATAGACGATCCGAACTTACTTTTAAGAGCCTCTATAGCTTCTTTGCCACTCACATGAAGTTTGACGCTACCAATATCAAACTTCCATATATCAACGTAATTTATTCGTTAAGGCCGCGATTGCGCCTCTGAGAAAAACAATCGCAGAACATACAGCAAAGAAGACCACGACACAAACGCGCGCAATACACATCGAGGCTCGCATTTGCTATGCCTTCTTTTCTAAATACAACTACATTCGAGATGTGCAGTTCACTCTTATAGTGGTGGTTTCGGCGCTTTGATGATACGATCATAAGCGGCGTTAACTTTATCGAAATAATCGGTATCACCGAGATCTAGAAAAAAGCTGTCTGGGAAGTGTCTACTCCATTCCAGATACGGCTGGCTAGGTGAGTCACAGCTACCAAAAGACATTTTGGCGTAACACCAGATTATCTTTCTGGAAAAGTAGCCCGTAGAATTGTCATCCCACGTTGGGGTGCCATATTTATCAAGAACGGCCTTGTCGAACTGATACATGTCTTCTCTGGTGCTGATGTTCCGCGGTTGTAACATCACGCGAACCACAGTTTCAGGTCGCGTGTCGTCCTCTCCCGGAAGCCGCTCTGAAAGTACGATGCTGTAATCGTGCTGCCCTGAAACGGAATATGCAATTCCGTTAATGTAGCTCTTGCCGGGCACCAGTCGGCTTTTGAAGACAGAGTAGGCAATAACGTCTTTAGGGGCCAACTGGATAGTATCTACCTGGACCACATTAAGGGAGGAGCCGAATTTCTTCTTCAGCGCCTCTATGACCTCCTTACCACTCATGTGAAGCTTGACGTCGCCAATATCAAATTTCCATAGATCATCGTGCCTACCTCGGGCCTGTGTATGAAACGATGTCAAGCAGACAACGAGAACGATGGCGAAATAGGCGTAAATACTGTGTTGCGGCGCTCGCATGCGCTCCCCCCAAATGGCGCTTCTGTCAGTGCCAGCAGTGTATGGGGAATATGGCGGAACTTGGAAGACCACGCTGTTGCTTTGGGCGGGCATTGCGTAAAGACCATGAAAACGAAGTGATATTTGCACTCCCACTTCGTGTGACTTAAGCTTTCAAAGTGGATCGCGAATTGACCTTTCGTGTGCGTGGTGGCTCACGAAAGTTAAAGTCGCGGCGGGCTGCAGGAAACGTCAAACTGACGATGCCTCCCAGGCAAAGCTGGGTGAACTCCTTAATGGTTTAGGACCGCGACCGATTTCAGGCTATTGCGGGTTCGTTGGAGCCACCATCGTTCTTGCCGCTTTCAGCCGCTCGAAATCCTCGCCGGCGTGGTAGGACGAGCGCGTCAGCGGGCTCGACGCCACCACCAGGAAGCCCTTGGCAAGGGCGACGGCCTTGTAGCTCTCGAACTCGGATGGCTCCACGAAGCGGTCCACGGCCACGTGTTTGCGCGTCGGCTGGAGGTATTGGCCGATGGTGAGGAAATCCACGTCCGCCGAACGCAGATCGTCCATGAGCTGGGGCACCTCGTTGCGCTTCTCCCCGAGCCCAACCATGATGCCGGACTTGGTGAACATGCCCGCGTCCAGCTCCTTGGCGCGCTGAAGCAGCCGCAGCGAATGGAAATAGCGAGCGCCGGGCCGGACGGCGAGGTAGAGCGACGGCACGGTTTCGAGATTGTGGTTGAACACATCCGGCTTGGCCGCGATCACCGTTTCGAGCGGGCCGTTGCCCTTCTTGAGGAAGTCGGGCGTCAGCACCTCGATGGTGGTGGCGGGGGCCGCGGCCCGAATCGCGCGGATGGTGGCGGCGAAGTGCGCCGCGCCGCCATCGGGCAGGTCGTCGCGGTCGACCGAGGTCACGACCACATGCGTGAGGCCCAGCGTGGCAACGGCCTGCGCCACATGCGTGGGCTCGGCTTCGTCGAGCGGCCCCGGCAGCCCGGTCTTCACATTGCAGAAGGCGCAGGCGCGCGTGCAGGTGTCGCCCATAATCATCATGGTGGCGTGGCGCTTTTCCCAGCACTCGCCGATGTTCGGGCAAGAGGCCTCCTCGCAGACGGTGTGCAGCCGGTTTTCGCGCACGATGCTGGCCGTGCCCGCATAGCCCCGCGAGCCGGGCGCCTTCACGCGAATCCACGCAGGCTTGCGCTGCACGGGCGTATCCGGCCGCCCCGCCTTCTCGGGATGCCGCACCCCGCCGTCTTCGCGCTTATCGATAAGAGTTGTCATGAATCCTGCAACCTACCTTCCGGCAACATATTGTTGTGCTAGCCGACTGCAAAGGGCCTTCGCAACTCCAGTATCCGCCTTTCGCCTTTTCCCCCAACTTTGCGCAACCGAAAGGAATGACATTCGATAGATAGATTCCCATATGGTTCCCATCGCGCACTCGGCTTGCAAATGGAAATCACAATGATTCGAGCCGCCAGGAACCGGTTTCTATTTGGAAAAGTGTATTTCGAGAGGGGATGGGTCCGGGTCGTCCTCCTATTCCTAACGCTCGTTAGCTTATACGATCTCTTTGGCGCTCAGTTGATATCAAAGGCGCAGGCTGAAAAGATGCCGCGACTGTTTGATTTGATAACGCGCACAACCGGCTGGGTGCCTTGGTTCTGGTGGGTGATCATCATCCTCTCCGTTGTCATCGTTGCGCTATTCGAAGGTGACTTTCGGCGGTGGGAATCTAGCGCTGACGTCGGCTCCGAAAGGGATGCCTGGTTTCAACACGCAATCTATTATGTAATCCACCACTCGTGGCCGAAAAGACAAGAAGATGTTTCCTTACTCGAAGAACATTCATCCAGGTCGGCGATTTCTGAGGCAGTAAACGTGCTTCGCCAATTGGCGTTCAACCGGCAGCTAAGAGTTTGGGGCAAACCCTTCCGTCAATCCATGACTTTAACAGGAGATATCTCGCCCGATGTCTTATTTCAACCAATCGCTCCTGAATATTGGTGCGATCACGCAATAGCCTATCCTGGATGCCTTTCGGAAAACCCCGCCCGCGCCTATACATCGGAGGACGGCCTAGTGCACGATCAGGATTCGATGTGTGCACTTAAACTCAGCCGCACTGACGTGGAAAAGTTCTGCCGCAACGCCCTCATTCAATCTGCTCCCTGCGTCAAATGTGAATGACACGCCCGTAAGCGTCCAGCACGCTTTCGCCCATCATCTCCGACAGCGTCGGATGCGGGAAGATCGCCTGCATCAACTCGGCCTCGGTGGTTTCCAGCGTCTTGGCCAGCCCGAAGCCCTGGATCAGCTCCGTCACCTCCGCGCCGATCATGTGCGCGCCAAGCAACTCGCCGGTCTTGGCGTCGAAGATGGTTTTCACGAAGCCCTCGGGCTCGCCAAGGGCTATGGCCTTGCCGTTGCCCTGATAGGGGAAGCGGCCAACCTTGACCTCGCGGCCGTTCGCCTTCGCCGCCGCCTCGGTAAGCCCGACGGAAGCCACCTGCGGATGCGAATAGGTGCAGCCCGGCACGTTCCTCACATTCAGCGGATGCACATCGGTCTTGCCCGCGATCTTCTCGACGCAGAGAATGCCTTCGTGGCTGGCCTTGTGCGCGAGCCAGGGGGGGCCTGCCACGTCGCCGATGGCGTAGATGCCGGGTGCGGCCGTGCGGCAGAATTCGTCGATAACGATGTGCGACTTCTCGATCTTTACGCCCTGCTCTTCCAGGCCCAGGTTCTCGACATTGCCCACGATGCCCACGGCAAGGATCACGCGGCTGAACTCCTGCGTTTCCTTCTTCAAATCGTTCAGCGCGATAGTGGCCGTGACGCTATCCGCGTTCTTTTCCAGCCCGGCAACCTTCGCGCCCGTGTGGATTTTGATTCCCTGCTTTTCGAACGACTTCCGCGCGAAGGCCGAAACCTCCTCGTCCTCCACCGGCAGGATGCGGTCCAGGATCTCGACGACCGTCACCTTCACGCCAAGCGCGTTGTAAAAGCTTGCGAACTCGATGCCGATGGCGCCCGAGCCCACGACCAGGAGCGACTCCGGCGTGATATCGGGGATCATGGCCTCCTTGGCCGTCCAGATGAGCTTGCCGTCCGGCTCCAGGTCCGGCAGCGTCCGCGCCCGTGCACCCGTTGCGATAACGATGTGTTTGGCTTCGACATCGGCGAGCGGCTTGCCGTCCTTGCCCGTGACCGCGATCGCGCCCTTGCCCTTGAGCCGCGCGGCGCCGGAAATCACGGCCACCTTGTGCTTCTTGAGCAGGTAGGCGACGCCGCCCGACAGCTTCTCCGCCACTTTCCGCGAGCGGCCCACGATCTTGGCGAGGTCGAAGCCAACGTCCTTCGCCGTGAGTCCGAACTCGTCCGCGTGCCGCATAAGCCGCAGCACCTCGGCGGTGCGCAACAGCGCCTTGGTGGGGATGCAGCCCCAGTTCAGGCACACGCCGCCCAGATGCTCCCGCTCGATCACGGCCGTCTTAAGCCCGAGCTGGCCTGCGCGGATCGCCGCGACATAGCCGCCCGGCCCCGCCCCTATCACTGCGACATCGAATGCTTCCGCCACGCCTGTCCCTCGATCTGTTGCAATGCGATGTTCGATTGGTGTGACTACTGCAGGATGCAGGTCAAGAAGAATACCAGCAATCGGTAGCGGAAATCCGGCGTTTCCTAGCTCGCTCCAGTGCCATCCCGCCGGCAGCCGCACCCTTTAACCGCTGGTTGGCCCGTGCGGCGTTGTTATCCGTCATGGCGGCTAAGGGGTTTCGGTCAGGAAGGCCAGCCGCTCGCAGGTGGTGGTCGCCGCGATATCGATCACCTCGTAATCGGCGGCGCCGGCCACTTGAAAAGCATCTCCGCGCAGGATTTCATCCAGCTTTCCCCGGTCCATGGCGGCGGCCAGGATGAACCCGCCAACCCGTGGCCGCAGCGGCCCCGAGAGGAGAAAATGCCCCGCGGCATAGTGTTCCCGCAGCCAGGCACGGTGCGCCTCGATATGCTTTTCGATTTCGGCCAGGGGGACTTTGTAACGGAGGATGACGGCGTACATGGCAAACTCCTCAACGGCTTATGGCGGAACGATCGCGGGATCGGCAGCAGGCTTCTGGCGCAGCGTCCAGATTCAAAGCAGCATGGTGATGGGCTCCTCGATGAAGCCCTTGAACGCGGCCAGCAGGTGCGCGCCAAGCGCGCCGTCGACCGCGCGGTGATCGCAGGAGAGCGTGCAGCTCATCATGGTCGCCACGCCGATCTTGCCATCCTTCACGATGGCGCGCTGCGCGCCCCGGCCCACGGCCAGGATGGTGGCGTGCGGCGGGTTGATGACGGCGTCGAAACTGTCGATGCCGAGCATGCCGAGGTTCGAGATGGCCGTGGTGCCGCCCAGATATTCGTGCGGCGCCAGGCGGCGGCGGCGCGCGCGCCCGGCCAGGTCCTTCACTTCGCATGAGATTTGCGCGAGCGTCTTGTGCTCCACGCCGCGGATCACCGGCGTGAACAGCCCGCCGTCGACCGCAACCGCGACGCCGACATCCGAGCATTTATGGATCAGGATCCCGCGCTCGGTGAAGGTTGCGTTCGCGTCCGGCACGCGCTGCAGCGCCAGCCCCATCGCCTTGACGATGAAGTCGTTTACGGAGAGCTTGTACGCGCCCGGCCCTTCCTTGGGCGAGCGCGCGTTGAGCCGCTCGCGCGCATCCAGCAGCGCATCGATCTCGCAGTCCACGTTGAGCCGGAAATGCGGGATCGTGGCCGCCGCCTGGGTGAGACGCAGCGCGATGGTCTTGCGCATATTGTCGAGCGGCCGGAGTTCGTAGCTGCCTTTCTCGTAGATGGCGAAAATCTGATCGTCGGGTATCGCCGCCGGGAAGGCGCGCGACGGCACCAAGGCCTGCGCCCCGTTCTGCTGTGCCGCCGCAGCCGCCTCGGGCCGCTTCGGGACGCCCGCGCGCTGGGCCTCGCCGACATCGTGCTTCACGATGCGGCCATTCGGGCCAGAGCCCTTCACCAGCGACAGGTCGATGCCGGCCTGGGCCGCAAGCCTGCGCGCCAAGGGCGAGGCGAAGATGCGGGCGTGGCCGTCGATCTTGCTCTGAGGAAATCTCCCCTCACCCTGTCCCTCTCCCCCTGGGAGAGGGGACGCCTTCTCAACGGGCACGGCCGGACTCCCTCTCCCATGGGGAGAGGGCTGGGGTGAGGGGAGATTCCCTTGCATAAGAACCGAAGCATCCTCCCCTTCCTCCAGCAAAATCGCGATGGGCGTATTCACCGCCACGCCCTCCGTACCCTCCGGCACCACGATCCGGCCGAGCGTACCCTCGTCCACCGCCTCGACCTCCATGGTCGCCTTGTCGGTCTCGATCTCGGCGATCGCGTCGCCAGACGAAACCTTATCGCCTTCTTTCTTCAGCCATTTCGCAAGCTTGCCTTGCTCCATGGTGGGCGAAAGTGCTGGCATGAGGATGGGTGTCGGCATGTGTCGGTCCTTACGGCTGCGGCGCGCGCTGCGGCCAGCGGTAAACGAAGGTGAGATAGGTGAGCGCGAGATAGACGACGCCGCCCAAAGCCCATGAGGCCCAGTAGGCGGCCTCGCGCCCATCCAGGAACAGCGAGCGCACGACGATGGGCGGCCCAAGCACCTCCATGCCCGTCGCTTTTTGCGGCAGTTTCAGCCAGGCGGTGTGCAGTCCCTCGCCAAGATATTGCATGTTCACCGCAAGCGCGCCGAGCGCCACGAACGCAATGCTGAGCAGAACGTAAGCCATCGTCCGCAAGCACGGCGCGCGGTTCAGGAAGAAATAGAGCGCGGCGATGTAGGCCGAGACGATGGTGAGGAACAGCGAGAATATCGCCGCCGTGGCCTGCGCGGCCTGGATCGCGTTGGACAGTATTTCGGCTTCGGTCATGTCTTGCCCCCTACAAAGAACCAGCGGCATATAAGCAGCTAACTCCTGTAGAGTACAGCCTTGACGGCGGCCACGACCTCGGGCGCGCCGGGCAGCGCCAGCTTTTCGAGGTTGGCGGCGTAAGGCATGGGCACATCGGCGCCCGAGACCTTGGTGGGCGGCGCGTCGAGATAGTCGAACGCCTCGGCCGTCACGCGCGCGCAGATCTCCGAGCCCAGCGAGCAGACGGGCCACGCCTCCTCCACGGTCACGATGCGGTTGGTCTTGCGCACCGAGGCCAGCACCGTTTCCATGTCGAGCGGGCGCAGCGTGCGCAGGTCGATCACCTCGGCCTCGATGCCCTCCGCTTCGAGTTGTTTGGCGGCGTCGAGCGCGTAGACCATGCCGCGCGACCACGAAACGATGGTCACGTCCTTGCCCGGCCGCGCTACCTTCGCCTTGCCGATGGGGATGACGAAATCGTCGAGTTTCGGCACAGGCCCCGCCACGCCGTAGAGAATCTCGTTCTCCAGGAACACGACCGGGTTCGGGTCGCGGATCGCGGCCTTGAGCAGGCCCTTGGCGTCGGCGGCGGTCGAGGGCGCCACCACCTTGAGCCCCGGCACATGCGCGTACCAGGCGGAATATTCCTGGCTGTGCTGGGCCGCCACGCGCGCCGCGGCCCCGTTCGGCCCCCGGAACACGATGGGGCAGCTCATCTGCCCGCCGGACATGTAGAGCGTCTTGGCCGCCGAGTTCACGATATGGTCGATGGCCTGCATCGCGAAATTGAAGGTCATGAACTCGACGATGGGGCGCAGACCCGCGAAAGCCGCGCCGATGCCCAAGCCGGCGAAGCCCGCCTCGGTGATGGGCGTGTCGATCACGCGGCTCGGGCCGAACTCGCCGAGCAGCCCTTGCGTGATCTTATACGCGCCCTGGTATTCCGCGACTTCCTCGCCCATGACGAATACGGCATCGTCGCGCCGCATCTCCTCGGCCATCGCGTCGCGCAGCGCCTCGCGCATGGTGATCCGCACCATCTCCGTGCCTTCGGGGATTTCTGCGGCGCTGTCATAGGCGGGGGCGGACTCCCT
>Ga0182021_10007342_pt1 | contig 13053 bp, 7 predicted proteins | sample 612E3MmetaG_FD_120493 | JGI IMG/M metagenome (GOLD analysis project Ga0182021, IMG submission 120493) | Permafrost microbial communities from Stordalen Mire, Sweden - 612E3M metaG (Illumina Assembly) | ecosystem: Environmental > Terrestrial > Soil > Wetlands > Permafrost | place: Sweden... | reverse complement strand
TATACCGGATGGGCTTTTTCTTCTTTTCCATTCCAACCTTGATACAATGTTTCTCCTTCAGGTATATATCCATATCCCGGTGAATCTTTAAATTCTTTTTCAATAGTCATCGGCAATTTCCCTGACGGGTTTGTTTTTCCTGCAATAATTTCCACTAACGCTTTGTTTCCAATTTGCCCGCCATACCATGCATAGAGAATTGCTCTCGCTTTATTATTCCAATCCGTCATTCTGATACCACTCCCGGAAGTAACAATAACAACGGTATTGGGGTTATTATTCACACAGTCTCCTACTTTTTTCTCTTGGTCCTCGGGCAGCGCAAATGAACGATCCCATCCTTCACTGTCTTCTGTTCCGATATTGCATAAAACGACATCTGCAGCCTTTATTTGGTCAAAATTCGGATCCTTCACATAGGTTATCCTACTGCCAAACTCTTTCTTCAGTTCATCAAGCATCAATCTATTATTATACCCTTTCACCTCGGCAGAACCTCTGCCCATCGCAATTTTTTCCACGTAATCACCAGTCACAAGTATTTTCTTTTTGTCTTCTTGGAGAGGAAGGATATTCTTTTCATTTTTAAGGAGAACAATTCCTTCCCGGGCAGCCTGCAAAGCTACCGACTCATGGTTTTCATAGAGAATGTTGTCAGAAGGGTATTTTTTTCGGTCCTCAAGTTTCATAATAAAACAAGTTCGTAGAATACTTTTTGCCATCCTATTAATATCTTCAATCTTGATTTTTCCTTCATCGAGAAGTTGGTGCACGTCTTTCAGAGCGACAGCATAAGGCATTTCCAAATCCTGACCAGACTTTGCAAGTTTTTCGCCGTCATACACAGACCACCAGTCTGTCATAACTAATCCTCGAAAACCTAATTGTGTTTTTAAGATTCCATTGATAACATATTCGCTTTGTCCACACCATTCTCCATTCAGCAAATTGTAGGATGTCATAACTGCCTGAGCTCCTGCATCAATTCCGGCCTTAAAAGGCGGCAGATAGATCTCATGCAGTGTTCTCTCGTCGATGATGGAATTGCTTTTCCTTCTATAGTAGTCGGTATTATTTGCCACAAAGTGTTTTAAGGTAGCTATTGTTCCTGTGCTCTGCACTCCTTTCACGTACTCGCCGACCATTCTCGCTCTGAGAAAAGGATCTTCTCCGAAGTACTCAAAATTCCTGCCGCACTGAGATATACGATAACTATTCACACCGGGCCCTAATAAAATTCCGATGCCGCCTGCTCGACATTCTTCACCAACTGCTTCGGCGTACTTGTACGAGAGTTCGGAATTCCAAGTAGCAGCTAACAAAATTGGACATGGAAAAGCGGTCGATTTTTCCAATTGGTACATCGCCAGGTCAAGATCTTTAAATTTTTCTCTGATATGCACGCCTTGTGTCGCATCTGTCATATATACTTCGGGAAGATTTAATCGCGGGATCGGCCTAATAAAAAACGACCTATCACCTTCCACAATGGCAACTTTCTCAACTTGTGTCATCAACGCTAACACAGAATCGGCCTTTGTATCGGCCAGTTCATAAGAAAGCGGCTGAAATTGTTCTTTCTCCTTTTTGATAGATTGACCTTTCATTTGAATGTATAAAATATAAAAGGTAATCGACAATACTATGAAGAGAATCATATACTTATGCATGGATCAGACCTTATCAATAGTTAAGAAATTTTATAATTATTTCAATAATCATATTCACATTCTTTAAGGATTGAAAGCTTTCTCATATTGATTGATGATCTTCTCCATCCAAACATTCGTTTCTTTTCGTATGATTTGTCTCGCAGGGTCTGTATCGAACCACTTGATAGTCCTTCGAATACCTTGGGTGAAAGGAATTGTTGCTGTAAAGTCTGGTACAAATCTCTTAATCTTTGTATTATCAAAAATGACGCTTGTTGCTTTATCACCGATGAGACTGCCGCGTAAATTTTCGTCAAATGTTGCCAGAATATCAGACGGAATATGTACAATCTTAACTTCACACTCAACCGCTTCTGCAAGGGCTTGATGAATTTGATTCCAAGTAAGAATTTCATCGGATGTAATATGAAACGATTCACCGATTGCTTGTTGTTGACCTAGGAGTCCGAGAAATCCTTTTGCAAAATCATCTGCATGGGTAATAGTAAACAACGAAGTCCCGTCACCATGGACAATAATTTTCTTTCCTTTTTTTATCCTATCGACAATCGTGTACTCCATCCAGCCTCCGATGGGAACGGGAATTACCGTATCATACGTTAATGACGGCCGCACAATCGTGATGGGAAATCGTTCTTGCCTATAATAAGAATTGAGCTTCATTTCGCATGCGATTTTATCACGTGAGTATTGCCAGAACGGATTTGCAAGCGGTGTCGATTCCGTGACAAAAGGAAATGTAAGAGGTTTCTGATATGCCGATGCAGAGCTAATAAATACATATTGCTTCGTTTTTCCCTGAAACAATTTGTAATCTCTTTTAATATCTTGCTCTGTGAACGCAATCCAATTGACGACTGCATCCCATGTGTTTCCTTTCAAGATAGAATCTATATCCTCAAGTCGATTGATATCTCCAACAATTGATTTAGCGCCCGGAATTTTGGAAAACCTTTTTCCGCGATTGAGCAGATAAAGCTCTATACCACGATCAATAGCTTGTCTGCTTACTGATGCACTGATATTTCCGGTACCACCTATAAATAAAACTTTCATAATAATCCATTCAATGGTAATCGAATGACTGCATCAATGTAAGCAGCATCTAGTTCTAAACCGTCTCTCATCATCCAGTCTGCTTTACGATGTGGATTTTTTCCTTTTCCTCCCCACGCCACACTAGTCTTGCACGATATATCACCTTCAACTTTATTCCATATGAAACAAAAGGCATCTTGTGTTGCCCAAATATTTTCCCCACTTCCGGTCATTCTGATCATATCTTGATCAGTATTAAATTGAATTGAACCGGGAAGATTCACCTTGCCGATGTCTATTTTATCTTCGAACACTGGAGTGCCAGCGATGAGAGTACATGAAACAAGACCTATGAGAATGCAAGCGAGCAAAAGTCCCTGCCGTAGAAATACGCAACTATACTCTGTATTCACAAGGAACAATATCGATTACATAGGACAATCCTTGCAATCATTGATTTTGCGATCGGTAAATTATTTACCGGCGGATTTGAGTATTTCGAAAAGTGGTCCATTCAGATTGCGAATTCGATTACGAATGATTTTCCCGGAGAGACTTAAGGCCGAATCTTTCCAGCCTCCCAGCGAATCCACCTCTCGAACAAACGCAGCAGATGTTTCTGGTTTATCCGTTATCGACCAATTACAAGTACTTAAAGAGTACTCATCAACGAATGGAAACCATTTTGTCGTTTCCACAGTGTCGATAGCACCATTTCCATCAGCTTCACTTAAGCCGTATTCCGTTATAAATATCGGCGCTCCTTTTTTCATTGCCCCCAGCACCTTATCTCTTAAATTCTGCTTATGCCAACCATCGCTGCTATAAAAATGAAAAGCATATGCAATATTTGTGTCGAGGATCGGCTTTCTAGCAGCAACATCGACTTCCTGAGACCAATGAGGTGTACCGACAATTACGAGATTATCAGGGTCATATTGTCGAATAACCTTGAGAACCTCTTCCGCATACGGCTTAATCACATCGTCCCAAGATACTTTGAGAGGTTCATTATATATTTCATAGATGAGATTCGGAGCACTTCCGTATTTGTGGGCAATTGTCCGGAAAAATTCTTTTGACTGCTGCAAGTGTTTTTCTGCGCTATAATCATGCCAATCGACAATGACGTATATCCCAAGGTCAATACACGCATCGATCACAGTTGTTATTTTCGCAAGTTCTGCTTCCGGATGTGCAAGATATCCGTCAGAGCGAATACCGCAAACAGCTCTGACAACGGTACATTTCCAATCATCCCGCAGCCATCGGATACAGTCTGCATTGTAAAACTGCCCTCCCCATTGACTCCAAAATAAGCTCATACCATGTAAAGCAACAGGAGTATCATACTGGTCGACAATCTTATTTCCTTTTACATGGATGATCCCAATATAACTTACAATTGTTTGTTTTCTCTGCTCTTTCTCCGATGCAATACCATCTTCTGATTTCACAAAAGACCACGTTAGTACTAGAATGAAAAACAACATCATTCTACGCATACAGAATCTCATATCGATAACCCTTTTGATATAACCATTTCATCATTGATGACCGGTTCAAGGACAGACAAATCAATCACAGGTACTGCTAATGTCAGAATATCGAAAAAACTTGAATATTACTTCTGAATCTTTTTCTGAAGAGCTTGCTTAAAAAATTCACCGCTCTTTGAAAGTTTAAAAGAAACCCAAGATTCAATCAATCTAGGATACCATTCCGGATCAAACACCCAGCACACCCAACTGATTCCTCGTTCTTCCAAATATGCAATGATTTCTTTTCCATACTCACCGGTATCTTCCCATTCCCGTGTTCCTATAGTAAATCCGAATTCGGTCGCAACAACGGGATAACGGTTCGCTGCAAAACCAAAAGCTTCATCCCACTTTGGAACATACGGCCTGCTGCATTTATTTGCATAGGGGTGTGTTACATATCCAATGCCTTCTGCTTCTATGGGCTCAATGCGAAGCGGGGTTAAATCGTATGCCCAATCAAGACCTGCTACCAGCGGGATCCGTTCAGTATCATATGCTCGAATGAGATGAATAATGTTTTCGTTTATTTTCTTCCATTCACTCCATGACATACTCCCAAGCTGGCCATTACACAATGCCGGTTCGTTGAAGAGTTCGTAAAACGCAACCGTGTTGTTTCCTTTAAAATGCTTGGCAATGGTACGCCAGAACTCATATGTCTCTTGACGCGTTGTATAATACATAGGATCCTGAAACAACTCCATACCGAGATTACCGATAGAATGCCAATCGATGATGACATACATCCCCAGTTCTGTACACCATTCAACAGCTTGATCAAGAAGCTGGAGATACTTAACAGGAGTACGCATCCGCCAAGGTACAGGATGAATCGGAATACGAACGAGTGTGGCGCCAAATTCTTTCATGTGTAGAAATAGATTTTTATCCCATTGTTTTTCTTGTTCTAATTTATCCGGATCAGCAATCGCGACGCCTCTAAATAATATCGTGTCTCCCAGTGCATTGACAAATTTATTCCCTTTCACTTTGATGAGCAAAAGTTTTTTTGCATTGGGATTATCAACCGGCATTCTCATATCTTGACTGTTGGACCAATCGAAATATTTTGTTCCTGTTTGTCCCTGTTGCGCATGCGTAGTAATCACTATGCAGATTACTGCGAACAAGAAGAATACTACCGATGTTTTATTATTGACTGTCATTTCACGTGTTCGATTCTATTCCATCGTTCTTTCTGCAATTCACTTCTTCACTCGTACCACGAATAAACGTCCTTCCTATAGATGAAAGTACCGTAAGCACTTTCATCAATAAGAAATAAGTGTGTTTATTTCTTCTCTAACCGTACTACAAAGACATCATGTGACGGAACTACTGCTTCAAGATTCTTTTTTGTACTGCTGATATTCTTCTTCGTCCAGAGATTCCGAAGAGTAAAGACTGTCTCATTTGTGTTCAATGTTCTATTGGCAACCGTATCAGTCACAACATTCTTCGACCAGTTAAAATCGATTTTCTGTGCTTTTGCAGAACGATTGAGGAAACACACTGCCCAATCGCCTTTCATAAGCGGTTTTACCCACACTTCGAGACTGTCTTTTGCATCATAACGGTATCCTTGAACACCAAGAGAATCCTGGTCAACAGCGATCATCTCTCTGTTTGTGAGAATCTCAATCGTCTCTTTCTTCATACCACGCAGATCATTTCCTGCAATGAGCGGAGAAGCCATCATACACCAGAGAGAAAAATGCGCTCGGTCTTCGCTCGGCAACATCGCTCTTCCAACTTCCATCATATCAGGATCATTCCAATGATCGGGGCCTGAATATTGACGAATATTTTTTCGCATTTCGACAATTTTCATAATTCCCCAAGAGGACCACGTAACATGATTCACTTCGCAATCAAAACAATCAGTAATATCCCCGCTTGTGCGCCATAGATGACCGACATTCTTGCCCCATTTCCATGGATCATTATTTCCCCATTCACAGAGACTAAAAACTATCGGTCGTTTAGCAGCATTCAATGCATCACGCATCGTTGTATATGCGCCAACAGCATTAAGACCATCAGTATTGCACCAATCATATTTTAAATAATCAACACCCCATTGAGCATATGATAAGGCATCTTGATATTCATGTCCACGGCTTCCCGGATGACCACCACAGGTTTTATCTCCTGCACAAGAATAAATTCCGAATTTTAATCCTTTCGAGTGAACATAGTCGGCAAGTGCTTTCATTCCGGAAGGAAATCTTTTTGGGTTAGGCTGGATGAATCCTAAGCTATCCCGCTCACCATGCCAGCAATCATCAATTACTAAATATTTATAACCAGCATCTTTCATTCCGCTTGAGACCATTGCATCAGCCATTTCGCGAATCAATGCTTCATCGACATTACATGCAAATGTATTCCAGCTATTCCATCCCATAGGCGGTGTAAGAGCCAATCCTTCAAATTTCTGGGCATAGAGTGAACCGGCAAGCAGTGTGAGTGCCGCAAGCACGAGCAAATAAAAATGTTTCATATTGTTCTCCTCTTTAGGTGTTGTTAAATTATTCATCATCTTTCTGAAGTCATTTCGGACATGGTTATTCTTTCCAATCATCCGTTCTAAACGACGACGCCGGTAATCCTTCTTTATTAAACAAGGTACCCTCATCAATGTTACTCCAAGCATAGCGCACTGCAACGGGTTTTAAAATGTCAGGATGAGAAAGAAGAAGTCTGGATCCATCGACTTTTACAACGGCTTTCTTGAATACCTTCTCCTCTCCTGCAATTAAGAAATTGTTTTCCTTGTTTCTCTCTTTAAGAACTAGTCCTTTGTTTGCATAGTCGAAAGACAAGACAAGTTGACCTTTTGCAGCTTTCATGGATTTATAGATTGGACCGGAATAGGCAATTTTCTTTCCATACGTTTTAGCGAGTGCACACCATGCTAGCCGTTTTCCAAGATTTTCCTTGTCTGACGGATGGATGTTTTTCGGATTGCCAATATCAAGCGTGACTGCCATACCAGTATTCTTCACAGATAATGTCTGGAGCTGTGCTTCCCGCAAGAGCTGCGATTTTGAGTTTATGCCGTAATCATACGGAGCAATCTGAACAAAATAAAACGGAAAACCACCGCTTTGAAAATCTTTCCGCCAACCGGTGATGAGAGAGGAGAAAAGATTCTTATAAATCATCGGATTGGAGACGTTGTTTTCACCTTGATACCAGATAACCCCTTTCAAGGTGAACGGAATCAGCGGATTGATCATACCATTAAAGAGCGACGTTGGTGTATCTTGAGAAAATTCGAGAGGAAACTTTGGTCGCTTGCCGTACTCATTTCCCTCTGCTCCATATGCATAGAATGTGTTAGAACGCAATTCTGCAACTGGCAGGTATTTCCACATTCCTTCAATCGAAATTCCAGTACTTTCAGAGTCTTGTTTCACGACCATCTTTGTTCCTTTTCCGTAGATACCTCCCCCTCCTCGCAAATCAATCACACGAACAGCGATCTGCAGCAACGAATCCTGAATAAGCGTTCCGGGAATTTTATACACACGGTTAACACTCCAAAAGCCATCGGTCATATGCTCGCCAACCTTCTGTCCGTTCACGTATGTCTCATCCATATCATCGACAGGGCCGAGTTGCAATACGACATCTTTCCCTTTCCACTCAGAGGGAATCGTGACTCGTTTTCGGAACCAGACAACACCGTCGAATTCGCCCATCGGAGTCTGTTCCCAATAAGTCGGTAATTTCATTTCCTGCCATGCGCTGTCGTTATAATTACGCAGTGAACATGATTCGTCCTGGAAGTTTAATCCAAGCCACCTCCGCAACGGATCCTGTTCATGGATGGTGATGCTTGGATGTTTCGTAATCCATTGAGTAAGTGAACGCAAGTTTTCGCGGCTCCCATCAAGATTCTTCAATGTGCTTGCATATTCCTCAAACGGGGTCAGCGATTCCTTGTCCATCCATGCTTCGACGAATGTGCCGCCATAACTCGAATTGATAAGCCCGATGGGAACTTTGAGCGAAGCGTACAATATTTTGCCAAAATAAAAAGCGGTTGCACTGAAGCTTCGAACATCAACCGGAGAGCATTCTACCCAGCTTCCAACACACAAATCGGTTGGCACTGCTTCATACGCGCGCATTACGGTAAATAATCGAATGGAAGGATAGAGCGCTTGATCGATTTCGTTCGCACTATTTGATATCGTATCAGAGGGCGGCCATCCTTCAAGCGGCATCTCCATATTTGATTGTCCGGAACACAACCATACTTCACCTACTAAAATATTTCTCAAGACTAAAAGAGAATTTCCATGCCGAATGGAAAGCTGAAACGGCCCGCCAGCTTTTGGAGTAGACAACTTGGCCATCCAATTACTATCCGGACGGACAATTGTAGAAACTTTCTTTCCCCACGATGCTTTAATGACAATACTTGTACCGGGAGTTCCTTTGCCCCAAATAGGTACATTCCGCTGTTGTTGAAGGACCATATTATCCTGGAACAAGGGAGCGAGCTGACATGCGGATGGTTGAGCAAAAAGATTCAAGATAAACACTACATTGAGTATGAGAAAAGAAATATATCGTACGAGAGAACGACTTCTTAAACTACTTCCTGCTTTATTCATTGTTTTCTCCAAAAGAGTTGACGGATAGCATTTGCCGCATATAATTAACAAAGAACTTGCCAATAAAACCACATCCTATACCAATATTTATTCAATTCTTCTTATCCTTTCTCATACTGGAACTTGTTTTGAGTTTATCAAATCCATAACACATTATTAATCTCATACATCTAACGGCGGTTTGAATTTAAAAAACGTTAATTCAGACCTGAATGGACTTGGCATAATGTATGCCTTAAATGGCTGAAGGAGAAGAGTTCTAATTAAAAAAATCTATTAGGAAGCCCATTATTATAACGATTAATACTAGAGATCTCGCAATTATCCCTAGTTACTTCGTTCTTGCTCTTGCACTGGAATCTATATTTCCAAGTGTGCCGTGAAGATTATGAATTCATATTATCTTAGAAGCAATAAACTCCCTCTGGCTCAGGAAAACAGAGGTGATGACGGGAGCCCAACCAATGCAGTATTGATGTGGCTCTCTATGCAGGCGTGCCCCTGGGGATTCTGGAAACTGGTACTTGCGAAAGTAAAATAATTCTATCCCGACTTTCAGCCGAATAGAAACTTCAAACGTGATTTCTTTAACGTAGTAATAGGAGTACTCTGGCAGACTTTGTTGGTGGTAATTCCCATTACGTTGGTCACTCAGCAGCACACGATTTTTACGATAGCATTGAGTATTATACTGGTGATGTCAATCATTCTCAAGTTCACTTGGTGGAATATTCTGGATATCTTAAGTGAAGAGACTCTCCCGGCGGATTTTGATCAACGAATCAAATCATTATCAGACCGATAAGAATCGACCCCGAGTATTCTTTGCCGTTCCAGCATTCATCCTCTGTTCTCATTGAATACATCCATTGGGATTAGCACAGGAAAATCCCCGCTAAAAATCAACGGGACTTCTGCTAAAGCAACATCGTTATTTCAGTATCAGCATTTTCTTCTGAAATGTATGCACTAACCTGAGACACTGCCTAGAAAGCATTGCAATAGAAGTTCAGAAAAAGTCGGAAAAACCTGATCTCAACACTCTGATCAGAATTTCCATCCATCCTCTTTTATCTCCCTTCCATTTTCCTTTGTTCATTATCAGAATATGTCGACACTTTCTTGGTTCTCTCTAAACTCAATTATATCCTCTATCTCTTTGTAGAATCTGCACGGACTAAAAGCATAATAACTGCTATTCCACTCAAAAATCGATGATAAGCCCAACGGTACCCGTCTTGTGCCAATATATTATAGAGAGAATAAAGGAGTGAGACGAAGATCTCCAGGAGGATATAATGGAATCAGCAGCAATCAGTGGCAACATCATCCCTTTCAATCCGGTAGCAGCCATTACGGCAAGACCGATAGAAGCAGTAAAGAAGCAGAAATCTTCTGAGAATGGACTGCAAAACGCCGCAAAGGTGCTTTCTTTCATCTGGGATAATTCGAATGAAGGGATGAGACTGACAGATGAAAAAGGGACGATCATCTCCGTCAATCCGTCATATTGTCGGCTTGTGGGAATGTCGTTTGAAGAACTCATCGGCAAGCACTTCACGTGCGTCTATGCCGACATGGAAAACCGTGAGAAGATGGCACATGCGTATGAATCACGATTCAATGAACGAGCTGCCGAACCGCAGCGTGAGAAGAGATTCGTGCTCTGGACCAACCAAATCCTCGATGTTGAAGTGTGCGATTCCTATGTTGAATCGGATGATGGGCATATGCTGATGCTTGCTCAATTCCGCGACATTACTGCCGAGAAAATTACTCACACTGCTCTGACTGAAAGCGAATCGAAATATCGCGGTTTATTTGCAAACTCAGTGATGCCGATGTTCCAAAGCAGTCCGGATGGGAAATTAGTCAACGCTAACCGTGCAATGCTGAAGCTGCTCGGGTACAGCAACTTCTATGAACTTGCGGAACTTGACATTGCCCGCGATACGTACGCTAATCCCGAAGAACGCAAGGCATTGACAGAAACACTGCGTCAAAAAGGGTACGTGGTCAATACAGAAATTAGCCTGAAGAGAAAGAACGGCAGAGTTATTACAGTTCTGGAAAATGCCCGCACGGTGGTAGATGAAGATGGAAAAGTGATCGGATACGAAGGCGTGTTGGAGGATATTACCGCGCGCAAAGCAATGGAAAAGAAACTGCAGGAGTACGTCTGGGCGCTAGAGAAATCAAAGAATGCATTAGCAGATTTGAACGCACAAAAAGATAAGCTCTTCTCGATTTTATCACACGATCTTCGTTCTCCGTTCAGCAGCATCTTGGGATTCTGCGACATCTTGTTGAAAGAGAACGACCAGCTCACAGGCGAAGACCGCTTACAGTTTGTGGCATATATACAAGAAGCAGCGCAAGACCAACTTTCACTTGTGAATAAGCTACTCGATTGGTCGCGTCTCGAATCGGGCCGTATCCGGATGGAACATGTGGAACTTGATCTGCACGATATTGTAAGGAAAAATTTGAATTCCCTGATGGGACTTGCCCTTCAGAAACAAGTGAAACTACAGACGAACTTGCCGCCCAAGGTGATGGTATATGGTGACAAACATATGCTGGGCCAAGTATTTGGAAATCTTCTGGGAAATTCGCTCAAGTTCACACCACCCAATGGTACTGTCACGGTGGAGCTCATCGAGGAACAAAGCAATCACTGGGTCATCGGCGTGCGCGATACGGGTATCGGCATTCCGGAAGATGATGTGCATAAGCTTTTCAAAATTGAAGAGAAGTACACACGCAAAGGATTACAAGGCGAAAAAGGAACCGGCCTCGGTCTTCCGGTTGTACATGAAATTGTTCAGAAGCATCATGGCAGCATCTCAGTGAAAAGCACATCTGGAACCGGAACTCTCTTCCTTATTACACTTCCGAAAAGCAAACCTGAAGCAGGTGAGAACATTCTTGTGGTCGATGACGAACATGGTGTACGCCTGCTGCATACCCGGTATATCAAGCGAGTGTTACCGAATGCTAACGTGCTGCATGCGGCAGATGGCGCAGAAGCATTCCAGCTTGCGCGCGAGTTTAATCCGCAAGTGATTATCTCCGATAACGATATGCCTGATCTCGATGGTTTGGAACTGGTGCGCAATCTCAAAGCGGATCCGGCAACGAGTGACATTCCCATTATAATAGTCACCGGACAAGATTCGGATTCGAATCGCGAGGCGCTCAAGCAGTACGGTGTAACCGCAATCTTGAATAAACCGGTAACGCCCGAACAGATCGCCAAAGCCTTAAGAAGTATTGACTTAGGTCAAACAACCGCAGCCGCGTAGGTAGTGGATATCTCCCTCCAGGCCTTTCTATGGAATGCCTCCTTGAGAGAAATCTCAAGCCATGGAAAGGCCTTTCCTTTTATCTAAAAAAATATGCACAGAATTCAATCTTGATGACTCGAGAAGGATAACCGATACTCCGCTCAGACAAAACTATGAAAAGTATTTCACCTCTCAAGCAGGTGTAATGTGCAAGTTTGAATGAAGGAATTTTACATCAATAGTGTGAGGTCAAGAGTAGGAAGAAGCAGCATGTAAAGCCACCAAAGGGAAAACCCTACTGCGAGAGGAATCGAAAGATTGTCATCGACCCTGATCGGAAGCGCTTCGACAACAGCGCCTATTGCCGCAGCGATGATGCCGACAACGTACTCCGCAGGAAGACGGCTCACCTTTGGCGCAATAAGAATCACAATCACGGCGGAGATAAAAAATGCTATTGACCCTTCAAGGCTTTTCGCAAGGAACCGATGCCTGCCAAACCGTCGCCCAACGAGTGCCGAGGTCGTATCCGAGATAATTAGAATAGTAAATGCGTTGATTGCAATCACTTTAGGAAAGAGAAGAACGCACAAGGAAGCTGAGATGAGCACATTCGAAGCGCCTGTCAATTGCTTTCGATTTGAATCGGTTTCATGCCGCCGCAAGAGCCAGCCGAACCACTGATAAAACCATCGCGAGACAGCCGGAATATAATATCGCGCTGTATCAATACCGATGAACGCCGCCGTGATCGGCAGAAGCAGGCAGAGAGCTAATTGTTGGGAGATAAAAAAATAGATCGTAGGAATGGAAAGAGAAAAAAGGTGAATTCCCTTCCGTAAGATCTCATACCGATAGTCTATCGTCGCGTTCTGTTCAAGAT
>Ga0182021_10007341_pt1 | contig 13054 bp, 7 predicted proteins | sample 612E3MmetaG_FD_120493 | JGI IMG/M metagenome (GOLD analysis project Ga0182021, IMG submission 120493) | Permafrost microbial communities from Stordalen Mire, Sweden - 612E3M metaG (Illumina Assembly) | ecosystem: Environmental > Terrestrial > Soil > Wetlands > Permafrost | place: Sweden... | reverse complement strand
GATCGGCGTGGCGTCGCGCACGAGGTCGTCGCTGTCGAGATCGCGCAGCCGGAACCACTCGAACCAGTCGGCGCGGGCTTCGCGGCGGTGCCACCCGAGCAGGTTGCCGAGGAGGCGGCGGGCCTGGGGCTCCGGCGGAAGCTCCTCGGTCTCGAGGGTCGTTGGCGCGATGTCGGCGCTGAGCGCGGCCCGCACCGCCGCGGCGTCCGCGTCGGCGGCTTTGGTCGCCGCCGAGGGGTCGCCCGACTCCGCGACCGGGCGACCAGGATCGGCGCCCAGCCGGCCGACGAGTTCGGCCCGGCGCTCCTCGAGCCAGTCGCGAAGCATGAGGTTGGAGACGCAGTCGTCGCGGTTGTACGCGGCGATGTCGTCGAGGATGGCCCCGTCGCCGGTCTCAATCCACCGCTCGTAGGCGATCATGCTCGAGAGCGCCTTGGCGATCCCGTCCACGTCCCGTGTGAGCGCGTAGAGCGGCTCGAGGCGCTTGATCGAATACGAGTCCGACGAGACGCGGACGCCCTGCCGCACCGTGCGGTAGAGGTCGACGAAGACCCCAGCCCGGAGCAGGACGTCGAGTTCCTCCTGGCGCGTGTCGTGACGCTGGGTGAGGCGGTGGAGCGCCGCCGGCTCGTACGACGCGTAGTGGTAGACGTGCATCCCGGGGTCGCGGACGCGGCGCTCGGTCACGAGGTCCACGAAGTCCTCGAGCGCCTGGCGCTCCTGGGCCCGGTCGTGGGCCCACAGGACGCGGTACGGGGCGTCCTCCGGGCGGGTGCCAGCGGAGGGCAACTCGACCCAACCGAAGAGGTACTCGAGCCCCTCGTCGAGCGCGAACCGATCCCCCTCGAAGTCGAAGAAGATGTCGAGGGGCGAGGGCTCCGGGAGGATGAGGAGACCGCGTTCGGGCGGCGGCGCCGGATGCTCGAGGATCTTGTGAAACCGCCGGTGCGTCCGCTCTTCCTCGAGTTGCATCGCCGCTTGGTCCTGGAGGCGGGCGAGAACCTCGCCTGCGATGCCGTCGATCCGGGGGGTAGGCAGCGGGAGGCCGCCGAGCGCCCAGATGGTCGTGACGCCGGCGGCCCGGAGCTTCTCGACCTCGGCTCGCCGGATGAAGGCGACCCGGGACAGGTGGCCGGTCCGGTACCGAAGGCCGCCGCAATGGGCGGCCCAGGCGCAGACCGTGCAGTGCTCGTTCGGATCGGCGACGACCTCGAGGATCGCGGGGCTCGGGGGCTGCCCGTCCCGCACGGCCGCCTCGAACCGCCGACAGACGAGGCGGTGATAGGCCGCGAAGTCCGGCACCCGGAACGTGGCCCGCGTCGGCGCGGCACGCCCGAGGACGACGTGGATCCGCTCGGGGGCGGCGCCCTGGACTGCCTCGACCATGCGGGCGTAGGTCAGGAGCTGGAGGAGCGCGCTGGCCTTCGCCGAGAGAGCGAGCTTGGTGTCCTCTGGCTCGTAGCCCCAGGGCCCGAGCGTCGTCGGGGCGTCGGGTCGTTCGACCCGGACGAGGAAGTCGGCCTTGCCCGACCAGCCCTCCTCCACGAACGTCGCCTGGTAGATGACGTCGTCGCCGCGCTGCATTGCCGCGAGGGTTGCGTCGCGGGCCGCGAGGAGGCGGGCGGGGTCGCCCTCGTCCTCGGCGATCACGGTCACCCTCCGGCCGTCGGCGCGGAGGCGCTCGAGGTACCGCGTCTCGTGCTCAACGCCCTTGCGGATCAAGAGATCCAGCTCGGCGTCTGTGCTGCGGTTCTTCGCGACGAGACCGGCGAACGCTGCGCGGTCAAGCTCCGTGAGGTGCGTGCAGGCAAGGAACCCGACGAGGTCTGTCGCGCTAAAGACGACCCGTCCGTAGACGGAGCGGATGTGGCTCCCTCCCCTCTGAGCGAACGTCGTGCTGAGCGTGCGCGGCCGTGCCTCCCGGCGCGCGCCGCCCGACGTGTCCCCGCGTGGCGATGGGACGCCTGCCGGCCTCTTGAAGGGTAGCCGTCCAGCCGACGGGCGGCGGCGCCATCGTCGCGATCGCGCCGCGGCGACGCCCCTCTCTCTGCGACACTCCCCCAATGACGCGGGGCGAGGAGGCTGAACGACGAGTTAGCGAGCAGCTACGCGAGGCGCTCTCGCCCGACTACCGCGTCTATCCGAACGTCGCCTGGACCGGGCCGATGCGCGACCACGGGCCGGCCGAGGACGGCGAAGCCGACCTCGTCGTCGCCCACCCCGAGCGCGGGATCCTCGTCCTCGAGGTCAAGGCGGGCGAGCCGAGCCGGGATGCTCATGGCCGATGGTGGCTGGGCTCGCTGCGGCTCGACCACTCCCCCTTTGAGCAGGCGATGCGCAGTCAGCACCAGCTCGTCCGCAAGCTCGTCTCGCTGCCCGGCTGGCCGTTGGAGCGAGGCGTCGACCACCACGCCGAGCCGCACGCAGGCCACGGCGTCGCCTTCCCGGACGTCGACCTCGCCAGCCTGCCCCGGGGCCACGTCCTCCTGGGCCCGGACGCGCCCCCGGAGATCGTCCTCGACGCCGAGGCCCTTGAGGCACCCGACCGTGCCCGGGCATGGGTCGAGCGGGCGTTTGCCTACTTCCTGGGCGACGGGACGCGCGGCTGGCCGCTCGAGGAGACCGGGATGCGCCTCCTCGACGAGCTTCTGTCCCCCACGCTCGCGATGCATCGCCTGGTACGCGGCCGGATCGCCGACGACCGTGTGGAGCTGCTCCAGGCCACGCGGGAGCAGGGGCTCGTCCTCAACCGGGCCCGCTCTCGCCGCCGGGTGGAGGTCGTCGGACCGGCCGGCTCCGGCAAGTCGATGCTGGCGGCCGAGAAGGCCCGCCGGCTGGCCCGCGAGGGCTATCGGACACTCCTGGTCTGCTTCAACCAGCGCCTGGCGACCACGTTGATGCGGGAGCTTGCCGATGCCTCCGCGCCCGCCGGCCTTGAGGTTACGACGTTCCACCGGCTCTGCGAGCAGCTCGGGACTGCCGCCGGCGTGCTCCCGGCGCGCCCGACACCGATCGGCCAGACATGGTGGGACGCGACGCTCCCTTCGGCGCTTGAGGCGGCGATTGACGCGCTCCCGGGCGAGCGGTTCCACGCGATCGTCGTCGACGAGGGCCAGGACTTCGCGCGAGGTTGGCTCGAGACCCTCGACTTCCTCCTGCGCAGCCCCGGCGAGGACGTGCTGTGGGTCTTCCACGATCCCGGGCAGGCCCTCTACCGCGACGACGTCGTGGGAGAGCTGGGGCTCGAGCGGCTCGAGCTGCACGAGAACTGGCGCAACCCGGAGTCCGTCGCGGCCCTGGCGGCCCGCTTCTACCACGGTGGCGAGGAGGTCAGCGCGTTCCGGGAGGGCGGGGTGCGCCACCGCGTGATCGAGGCTGAGCCGGGGCGCCCGGCGCTCGAAGAGCTGCGCAAGGTGCTCCACGAGCTGACTGAGGTGGAGCGAGTGCCGCCGTGGGAGATCGTCGTCCTGTCGGGCCGCTCGGCCCCCGACAGCGACGCGTGGCGGACCCGGCGCTTCGGCAACGTCGTCTTGTGGAACGAGGCGCTCAACGACGACGGCACCTCGAAGGGACTCCCTCCGGAGCAGGTGCCCGACGAGCCGCCGGACTGCGTCGTCTTCGAGACGGTCCGCCGGTTCAAGGGCCTCGAGCGCGAGGTCGTGGTCCTGGTGGAGGTCCCCGAGATCGCCGTCCGCCTCGACGAACTCCTCTACGTCGGGCTGACCCGCGCCACGACGCAGCTCGTCGTCATCGCGGGCCCGGGCCTCGCGCGTCGCCTCGCATGACGCCAGTGCCCGAGCCGATCGAGCGGGGCGAGTACCCGACGGCGGCCCTGATGGCTGGGTACCGGCCGGCCTGGGGCCACCCGAACAAGCAGGTCGTCTTCGAGATCGCCTGCCCGCCTGGCGCTATGCACAGGGGCGAGCTCGCCTTCAGTCGCTGGGCGGCGATGGCATTGCCCGAAACTGTCGAGGCGGCGCACGCTGCTTCCATGGTCCGCGTGCAAGACGGCTTCTATGACTACGCTCCGGCGCCCGGCCAGCAAGCCGGGATGGAGTGGCACGTCAACTTCGCCGACCCGCATCTCTTCGTCGCCTATGCCTCCTCGCTCCTTGCCCAGGACGAGATGCAGGTCGCCGAGCACCCCGCGCTCGGGGCCCTGAGGGAGACGCTCATTGCCCACGGACTCCGCGCCGTCACGATCGAGAAGTGCGAGCCGACACCGGTACTCGTGATGGGGGTCGAGCGCCGCTGCCGTATTGCGACGGATCCGGATGCGACCGAAGGTCGTCCATCGGGCCTCTACGGCAACGCCTTCGCCAGCGCCGACGCAGACGCCGTCCGACGCGCGACGACCCCAATCGACCCGCCGACGACCACCAACCTGGTCGCGATGGCAGCCCCGCGCGGAGGCCCGGGACCGTATCGCGCGGGCGAGATCGAGGGCGCGCTCACGACGGCCTTCACCGGCTTCCGCGCGGCCACTCTGGAGTCACGCCGGGAACTCGGACCCGGAACGCCGGTCGCCGTCCACACTGGCTTCTGGGGCTGCGGGGCGTTCGGCGGGAACCGGGTCCTGATGGCGCTCCTCCAGGTCGTCGCGGCCCGGCTCGCCAAGCTGGACCTACTCGTGTTCCACGTCGGCGGTCGTGGCGGACGGGCGCCGCTCGAGGAGGCACTGCGGCGTGTCGACGGCGACCTCCCGATCGGGGAGGTAGGAAGCGTTCGGGACGCCCTCCACCGAATCGAGGCGATGCGCTTCGAGTGGGGAGTGGGCGATGGCAACTGAGGCCAGCGGCTCAGCCGCACGAGCACGCAGCAGCCCACATGTACGCAACGGTGCTCCAGGCGGAGCGCGTCATACAGCTTGAGCGACAGCGATCGGCGGTCGGACCCCGCATGCCAGGCTGAGGTCATCGGGGCTTCGCCGGACGTGTACCGTTGGTGCGTTCGTGCGTGGCGCCGCTTCTCGCCCGATACGACAGGAGGGACGTTAGTTGACGACGTTCGAGCAGGGCTTCGAGGAAACGGAGCGCGCCGCCGACGCAGCCACGAGAGCCGTGGCAAGCCTTCTCGCGGCCACCAAGCAGCTCAAGAAGGCCGCCCGTGACGGCGATACAAGTGCGATTCGCCGGTCGACGGAACGGCTTGGTTTGACACTGGAGGCCGTACGGCAGGAAGTTGCCAATGCCCGAGGATCCTGGCCGTTCCGTGAAGACGACGAAGAGGCGTACTTGAGGAACGACTACGAGACGGAGCTGATGACGGCTGCCCGTGCAACCGGGCTGCGAATGGATCAGCGCGATGGACGCCTTCTCGCCTTTCCCTCGATCGTTCGTGTCCTCCCGGCTGATCGGTCGCTGAGGATCGACAAGAAGCGGGTGCCCGCGCTCCGTCCCTCTCGAGTGGTGGCCGCGCTGAAGGCGAATCAGACGAAGAAGCCCCGATTCGCATCGGATCGTTTCCTGGAGGCCCTATTCCGTGCCTACCGACTGATCGTCGGAACAGGCCCCCTGGGCTCGACTCAAGCTCTCGCGGACGTCTATGAGGCGTTCACGCTCCTACCCGGCTCCACCAGTGACTACGGGCTAAGCGACTTTGCCCGGGACCTCTTTGTTCTCGACCGAAGCGGACTGAATAGGACCAAAGCTGGTGCCGTGCTTTCCTTGCCGGCAAGCACCGGTACGAAGGGTGCAAGGGGGACCTTCACCTTCGTGGCCCCTGACGGCGAGCTGGTTACGTACTTCGGCCTTCGGTTCGGCCCGTCCGCATGACCGTCTCGATGAGCCATTCGAGCTGGCTCGACTTCGTCGAGTCGGAGTACCTGGCCGGCTACATCAAGGACGGCGGCTCCGCGATCAAGTTCGCCGTGCCCCTCGAGGACGACCTGGCCCTGACGCTGTCCGACGAAATCAACGCACGTGCAACTCGGCTCGACTACATCAATGCGAACGTGGATTCCGGCCAGACGCGGGTCCACATGGTCGAGCAACTGTTCTTCTCGGTTGCCGAGCAGATCCCCTGGCGCGAAACAGTGCAGCGAGTCGTGGGGCGTCTGGCCGCGGATGAAGGGTACGCGCCCGCTGAACCCGGCGAAGAGCCGCTGTTCCGGCGGCTCGCGGCCGCAAACGGCCTCGACGCGGACTTCCTGCTGATGGAGCTTCGTCGCAAGGTGGCTGCGCGCGTGTTCCGTCACAAGGGCCTGGCGAAGGACTTCCGCGTCGCCATGACACATCTCGCGGTTGCAGAACTCGGAGGAGCCCAGGAAGCCACCATCGTGTATGGCGTGCTGACGGACTGGCTGTGTGGCCGCAACCGGCTCGTGAGCGCCGTAAAGCCCTTCCAGATCTACACCCGGGTCACGCGGGCCAACGCCAGGAACCTCTTCGAGTCGCTACTCGACTGGCTTGCGTTCGCGGGGTACTCGGGCCTGGTGCTTACGCTCGACATCAGTCGCATCGCGCTCGTGCGCAACCCAAGGGATGAGCGGTTCTATTACACGAAGGCGGGCGTCCTCGATGCATATGAACTGCTGCGCCAGTTCATCGACGCGACGGATCGTCTCGACAACTGCCTGATCGTCGTTGTCCCTCACCCGGAGTTTCTCGACGAGGACATTCTGGGTCGAGGAATCGGAGCCTATGAGGCACTCAAGTTCCGGGTCTACGACGAAGTCCGCGACCGCCGACTCGTGAACCCGATGGCATCCCTCGTGCGCCTGGTCGGAAGTGAGAGGGCCGTCGCGTGAACGGAGATCCGTCCACGGTTTCCGCTCGGCGGGCCATCGAGGCCCTCCGCAGTGGGGTTCCGAACCGCGATGCGGTCCGAGTCCTTGGGTGTAACCAACCCGAGGTCGAAGCTCGGTTCAGAGAACAGCTTGCGGGGGTCGGAGCGGCAACCGACGCGGATGCTCAGGTTCCGGGCCTTCTTGTGGCCGGCGGCTTCGGAAGCGGCAAGTCCCATCTTCTCGAGTACCTCGAACACCTCGCCCTCTCCGAGAACTTCGTCGTGAGTCGGGTCGTCATCAGCAAAGAGACGCCCCTGTACGACCCGGCAAAGGTGTTTCGGGCGGCCGTCGAATCCGCTCGCGTTCCACACGGAAGCGGGATGGCGATCCCGGAAATCGCTCTTGGACTACGCCAGGACAGTCGCCCGTACGCTGCTCTCTACAAGTGGGCGAATCACGCGGATACAGCCGTCGCGGCCATCTTCCCAGCGACGCTCATGCTCCACGAGCGCCTGAACAACGATCCCGAGCTGGCGGAGCTGATCCGGAACTTCTGGGCGGGTGACCCACTCCCCATCGCGAGGGTGCGCGACCGTCTCCGGCAGGTCGACGAGTCCGCAGCGTTCTCTTTGAAGGCCGTCAAGGCCCGGGACCTCACCGAGCAGCGATTTGCATTCGTCGCTCGACTGATCCAGGGGGCTGGGTATCGAGGTTGGGTCTTCCTCATCGACGAGGTCGAGCTGGTTGGCCGGTACAGTCTCGTCCAGCGCGGCAAGTCCTACGCCGAGCTTGCGCGGTGGCTCGGAAGGATCGAGGGCCTGCAATCACCGGGGATCACCACCGTCGCTGCGGTGACCGATGACTTCGCGCTGGCGGTCCTGCAGCGGAAGGGCGACCGCGACTATGTCGTTGCCAAGCTGCGCGACAAGGGGACCGACGAATACATGGTTCTGGCTGCGCGAGCCGAAGCGGGGATGCGGATCATCGAGCGCGAAGCCATCGTGCTCCGACCGCCGACCCAGGAGATGCTCGTCCAGACATACGAGCTGCTGAAGGGGATCCATGCGCGGGCATACGCGTGGGATCCACCGGCAATCGCCTCAGCCGACCTGGCCATGACCCGGGCGATGCGCTCACACGTTCGACGCTGGATGAATGAGTGGGACCTCAAACGCCTCTACCCGGGCGCGACAGTCAGCACTGAGGAGCATGAGTTGCGCCCCACCTACGAGGAGGACCTCTCCCTCGAGGAATCGCCACCCGAGCCAGAGGATGAACAAGACGGCCCCGGCAGCGGCCACTGAGACGCGCTTCCCGGCGCCGTCGACGCTCTCTGAGCGGTCCTGACAGCCACCAATCCTTGCCCAAGTGGATCGACCAAGGGTCTACAACACGAAGCCGGAGGGGCAGCCTTGAGCATTCCCTTTCGCGATCTCCGCGAGGAGGCCCCCAAGGGCCTCGTCGGCTACCTCCGGTTCATCGACGAGGATGGTGGAAGGGGTTTGCGCGGCGCCCTATTCCTCGTGAACAGTCGCGGTGAACCAATGGATTTCAGCTTCGCCCGAGTTGACATCCACGCGTCATTCCTGTGGCGCCCTGGAGAGTCGCGACGGCAGGCTGTGGCCGCTCTGAGTCGCACCTTGTTCACCGCAGCGACCCACGCCCCGCGCCTGCTCGTTGCCTTGGCGGAGGAAGTGCCGGCAGGGCTCTTCACCGATGACCTGGAGGTCGCCGTCCCACTCTGTCGACTCGCGGGACCATCGGCCCTCGCCTACGGTGCTGGAGAGTCCATGGAAGAGCTTCCAGGTGCCCAGCATGTGTTTTGGGTGGGCCGGCCCCCGGAGGCAGAGTCGGATGCCCGCACGCTCGTGGACGCCTTCGTCGCGAGGCAGGCGCTGGCGGAGCCGTTCGAGCGAGTTGCGCTCGGTCTCCAGGAGGCGTACGCATCGACATGAGCGACTGGTGGCGCGACCGGAAGCCACCCGAACGGCCGACCTGGTGGAACCGCCGGCGCCGCGCCACACCCGAGCCAGTCCTGCGCTGGGCCCTACTCCAGGCCGTGCCGTCGGTTCCCCGCGTGCATCCCGTGGCCCCGGCGGATCCGTCCGACGTCGCGTGGCTCCTCCGTGGGCAGGAGGACCCCGACATTACCGGATCGACGCTTCGGGTGGCTGAATCACCGGCAGTTGATGGGGTCGCATCCACTCGCGCCGCTGGCTCTCGCCTGGGCCCGGCAGTCGGCGTGGGAGCGCGCGAACCGGCGAGGGACCAGGGTGTTTCGATAGTCGACCGCCTGAGAATCGTTCTTGCGCCACCCTTTGAAAGCCTCCTGCCAGGCTCTGCCACAACGCTGGAATGGCCCGCGGCGCTTCTCTCGTTCCAACTCGATGGCGTACGGGCTCTCCTGGAGCGGGATCGGATCCTTCTCGCCGATGACATGGGCCTTGGCAAGACGGTCCAGGCGATTGCGGCAATGCGAATCCTCTGCCTGCAGGGCAAGGTTGTCCATGCCCTGCTGGTGGTGCCGGCAAGCCTGATCAATCAGTGGCGTCGTGAGATCGACAAGTGGGCCCCAGAGCTACGCGCGATCGCCATCCGTGGGACTGCCACCGACCGAGCGTGGCAGTGGCGGGCTGAGGCACACGTGACGATCGTCAGCTACGAAACGCTGCGGACCGACTTCACCGACAACCCGGACTCTCCCCCCAGGAGACGGGTCTGGGACCTCGTGATCCTCGATGAGGCTCAGAAGATCAAGAACCGGGATGTCGAGGTCAGTCGGGAGGCGAAAGGTCTCCGCCGACGTCGGTCATGGGCGATGACGGGCACGCCGCTCGAGAACAAGGTTGACGACCTCGCCTCCATTCTCGAGTTTGTCGACCAAACCGAGGGTACGCCGTCCCTCCACTACGTTCCTGGCCCCGAGTTGCTTGCCCGACACGGACAACTCCAACTCCGGCGCCGCAAGGCAGACGTCCTCACTGAGTTGCCGCCGAAGCGGGTGATCGGGATCACTCTGCCGTTGCTCCCTCGACAACAGGAGAGCTACACGCGAGCTGAGCGCGAGGGAATCGTCGAGCTGAGAGCCAAGGGCGAGACGATTCAGGTTCAGCACATCCTGGAGTTGATCACCCGGCTCAAGCAGATCTGCAACATCGACCCTGACTCGGCCGAGTCGGCGAAGCTCGCCGACGTGCGCGAGCGGCTCCAGGTGCTGGATGAGGAAGGTCACCGAGCCCTCCTGTTCTCGCAGTACACCGACGATACATTCGGCGTCGCGGCGATCGCCCGAGAGCTGAGCGAGTTCCGCCCGGTGACATTCACAGGCGGCATGAGCGGTGCCGCGCGAGACCAGGCGATCCGGGAGTTCAAAGAGAACCCCCTGCGCAAGATCCTGATCCTGTCTCTCCGGGCAGGCGGGGTGGGCCTCAACCTCCAGGAAGCCTCATACGTGTTTCACATCGACCGCTGGTGGAACCCCGCGGTCGAGCGCCAGGCGGAGGACCGCACCCATCGGATGGGCCAGCTTGTCCCCGTCACGGTCTTCAAGTACACGTGCGAGGCGACGATCGAAGAGCGCATCCAGGCGATCCTCGCCTCCAAACAGCAGTTGTTCGATGAAGTCGTCGACGATGTCAGCCTTGACGTCGCGTCCCGACTGACATCCGACGAGCTGTTTGGATTGTTCGGCCTGACGCGGCCGGTTCCATCGGGGCGTACAGACGCGGCGAAACGGTCTACCGGGGTCGAGTTCGAGGAGCGGTGTGCCCGCGTTCTCGAGGCTCGGGGATGGAGAGTCCAACGGACCCCCAAGAGCCGTGATGGAGGCGTCGATCTGATCGCGAGTCGAGTTGATGAGGTTGGACTCGAACAATCCCTCTACGTCCAGTGCAAGGATTATGCGCGTCCGGTCGGCGTCGAGGTCGTCCGAGAGCTGATCGGCATTCTCCCGGTTCCCCAGCCGACGCAAGCTATCCTCGCCGCGCGCAGCGGAGTGACTTCGGATGCGCGCCTGTTGGCAGATCGTCGCGGTGTGAAGATCTGGGACGAGGAGGCGGTGATCGCGCTCGAGGGCGGGTCGGGGTAGGTCCGACTCAGGGTTCCGCACGGTATCCGCTGTCGGGAATCACTACGTCGACACCGTGCGGCGGTGGTCGCTCGCGGAGAACATGCCGTACGTCCAACTCGGCATGCGAGCGATACGGATCCCGGAAGACGCGCTCGCGTCAAAGGTCGAGCGGCTCGCAAGTGCGAGTGCGAGTTCGGGGCCGACATCACTTGTCTCCTCGAAACGGGACGGTGGCGATGTCCATGTCGCTATGCTCGCGGGGATCACTACGACGCGAAGGGCAGGCCGTGGACCAGCCACAACTGAACTGGATCGCCAACTACATCTGGGGCATCGCGGACGACGTGCTCCGCGACCTGTACGTTCGTGGCAAATACCGCGACGTCATCCTCCCCATCACGGTCCTTCGTCGCCTGGACTCCCTCCTCGAGCCGACCAAGCCCGCGGTCCTGGAGATGAAGGCCACGCTCGACAGGGCGGGCATCGTCAACCAGGACCAGGCGCTCCGCCAGGCGGCCGGCCAGGCGTTCTACAACACGTCGCGCTTCACGCTGCGGGACCTCCGCGCCCGGGCCAGCCAGCAGCAGCTCAAGGCTGACTTCGAGGCGTACCTCGACGGCTTCTCGTCCAACGTGCAGGACATCCTCGAGAAGTTCGAGTTCCGCAATCAGATCCCGCGACTCTCCAAGGCCGACGCGCTTGGCACCCTGATCGAGAAGCTCGTCTCGCCGGACATCAACCTCGGCCCCAACCCGGTCTACAACGGCGACGGTTCGGTCAAGCACACGGGCCTCGACAACCACGGGATGGGCACGATCTTCGAGGAGCTGGTCCGCCGCTTCAATGAGGAGAACAACGAGGAGGCGGGTGAGCACTGGACGCCACGCGACGCCGTGAAGCTCATGGCGAACCTGGTGTTCCTTCCCATCGCCGACCAGATCGAGTCAGGTACCTACCTCCTCTACGACGGGGCCTGCGGGACCGGCGGCATGCTCACCGTGGGCGAGGAGACCCTGAAGCAGCTTGCCGAGGACCGCGGCAAGCAGGTCGCCACGCACCTCTACGGCCAGGAGATCAACTCCGAGACGTACGCCATCGCGAAGGCAGACCTTCTCCTCAAGGGGGAGGGGGAAGCGGCGGACAACATCATCGGTGGGCCGGAGTACTCGACCCTCTCGAACGACGCATTCCCGTCCCATGAGTTCGACTTCATGCTCTCCAATCCGCCCTACGGCAAGAGCTGGAAGAGCGACCTCGAGCGGATGGGCGGCAAGGATGGGATCAAGGACCCCCGCTTCCTGATCGAGCACGGGGGCGATGCCGAGTACTCGCTGCTCACCCGCTCGAGCGACGGCCAGATGCTGTTCCTGGCGAACATGCTCAGCAAGATGAAGCACGCGACCAGACTCGGCAGCCGCATCGCCGAAGTTCACAACGGCAGCTCGCTGTTCACGGGTGATGCTGGCCAGGGCGAGAGCAACATCCGCCGCTGGATCATCGAGAACGACTGGCTCGAGGCCATCGTCGCCTTGCCGCTGAACATGTTCTACAACACCGGCATCGCCACCTACGTCTGGGTGCTGACCAACCGCAAGCCAGAGCATCGGCGCGGCAGGGTGCAGCTCATCGACGCGACGAAGTGGTTCAAGCCGCTCCGCAAGAACCTCGGCAGCAAGAACTGCGAGCTGTCGGACGACGACATCAAGGCCATCTGCAACACGTTCCTCACCTTCGAGGAGACCGAGCAATCGAAGATCTTCCCCAATGCGGCGCTTGGCTACTGGAAGGTGACCGTCGAGCGACCTCTCCGGATCAAGGGCATCGACCCGTCCCGCGCCTACAGCCCCAGGGAGATCAAGGCCCTCAAGGAGACCGGCGAACACGACGAGGCCGCGCCAGCGGTCATCAAGAAGATCCACAGGCCCGGCACGGCCGATCCGGACCCGCTTCACGGCCTATTCGAGGCGACCATCGACGGCAGGCGCTGCGTGGTGGAGTTCGAGCCAGACAGCGACCTACGCGACACCGAACAGATGCCCCTCCCAGAGGAAGGCGGCATCGAGGAGTTCGTCCGTCGCGAGGTGCTGCCCTACGCCGCCGGAGCCTGGTATGACGCGACAAGCGTCAAGACCGGCTACGAAATCAGCTTCACGCGGTCCTTCTACAAACCGAAGCCGCTCCGCTCGCTCGAGGACATCGGGGCTGACATCCTTGCCCTCGAGAAGGAGACGGAGGGGCTACTCGGCGAGATTGTGGGG
>Ga0182021_10007340_pt1 | contig 13054 bp, 7 predicted proteins | sample 612E3MmetaG_FD_120493 | JGI IMG/M metagenome (GOLD analysis project Ga0182021, IMG submission 120493) | Permafrost microbial communities from Stordalen Mire, Sweden - 612E3M metaG (Illumina Assembly) | ecosystem: Environmental > Terrestrial > Soil > Wetlands > Permafrost | place: Sweden... | reverse complement strand
CTCAAGCTGGTTCTCCAGTTGAGATATTTCATCGTCTGCTTTCAATTTTGCTTTTGTGCTGGCGATGCGTGCCTTCTGGTTCAAGACTTCCGTTTGTTCAAGGATTCTTGCCTGTTCTTGCTGTTTCAATGCCTCCGATATTTGCGGATTAACCGGTTCGAACGAAAGAATTGTCATCGAGATAACTTCAATACCCATAGCGGTTTTACTTGCCGGAACTTCTTTGTGCAGGTACTCATGTATCTTCGGCGAAGAGAGTTCTTCAATTTCATATTGCTCGGTAAAACCCTTTACAAATCCTTGAAGAACCGTTTCCAGTTCTTTTGCAGCATGCGCAACCGCATCTGTGCTCCACCCGCCTACGCGAATGAGTTCGGCCAGATGTCCGGCAGATGCCGCTACAGTCGCCGCCAATTTTACTTTAATGTCAATATTCCCCTTCGCAGTCGCATCAACGGTTAATTGGAACGAATGCGTTGTCCGCTGCAGCAGCAGGCTGAAATGCCTCGGATAGAACCGTCCTTTCCGGATGCCCAGGCCATCTCTCGTTTCACAAAGAACAATAAAATCGGGTTTGCGAATGCGATATTCAAATACACCTACAACAAGTAAAACGATAATAAAACCAAGAATAAATTCCATAATACTCTTTCCTCCTTCAAATAAAACATTTGATGGTGCATTGTTATAAATCAAGATACAACATTCACCAAAATAACGCAACGCAAGTTGCAGGATTTTGACAATGATTTTATGCGTTTCTATCGTCGTGTTAAATTATTCTAATAAACGTAAAAATACCTTGAATAATTAGTATTAAATCATATATTACTATAATAAATAAGGCATATCACGTTTATTACTTTAATTCGACCACATAAAACAAAACAACGGAAATTTAATGAAAAAAATTGAAGCGATCATTCGTCCGCATGCTGTGGACGACATTCGAGAAGCGCTCCTCGAAGCTGGATTCCACGGAATGACAATCATGGAGGTCAAAGGCGTAGGCAGACAGAAAGGACATACTGAAGTCTACCGCGGCGCGGAATATCAAGTAGATTTTTTGCCAAAAATCAAAATAGAAATTGTTGTGTCAGATGAGCGAGTAGAAGAAGCAGTTTCTATTATTATCAAGTGTGCAAAATCCGGTAAAGTCGGCGACGGAAAAATCTTTATCTTGCCGGCAGATGATGCCATACGAGTACGAACAGAAGAAACGGGAGATGATGTCCTATGAAAATAGATACTGGTGATACAACATGGATGTTGGTATCCACTGCACTTGTAATGCTGATGACGCCAGGGTTGGCCTTGTTTTATGGCGGTATGGTACGCCAGAAAAACGTCCTTGGCACAATTATGCAAAGTTTTGTTGCGCTTGGCGTTGTAACGGTGCAATGGGTTTTGATTGGTTATTCGCTGTCGTTCGGCCCGGATATAAAAGGAGTCATTGGCAGTTTGCAATGGGCGGGTCTTCATGGAGTTGGACTCGATCCAAATCCTGATTATGCTGCAACAATACCCCATCAAGCATTTATGATGTTTCAAATGATGTTTGCAATCATTACGCCCGCTTTGATCTCCGGCGCGTTTGCGGAACGCTTTAAATTTAGTACATATCTGGTCTTTGTTCTTCTCTGGTCAACCCTTGTGTATGCGCCGCTTGCCCATTGGGTGTGGGGAGTTGGTGGATGGCTTCGGTCGTTGGGTGCCTTGGATTTTGCAGGCGGACTTGTAGTACATATTAGTTCTGGTGTGTCTGCTCTTGCGGCAGCAATCATTATCGGAAAGCGTAAAGGCCATGGACATGAACATATGCCCCCTCACAATTTGACGATGACATTACTTGGTGCAACATTGTTATGGTTTGGTTGGTTTGGATTTAATGGAGGAAGCGCCCTTGCCTCCGGTGCGCTTGCAACATCTGCATTTTTAATGACGCATATTGCAGCTGCGGCAGCGACACTTTCATGGCTCGTTATTGAATGGAAACATCGCGGCAAACCAACACTCCTTGGTGCAGCGTCAGGTGCGGTTGCAGGTCTTGTGGCGATTACCCCAGCATCCGGTTTTGTCGGTCCGCTTGCTGCGCTTGCTATAGGTGTTGGTGCAGGTGCCATCTGTTACTTTGGCGTGAATATCAAAAACTTCTTCGGGTACGATGATTCACTTGATGCAGTCGGCGTTCATGGCGTCGGCGGCACATTTGGGGCGCTTGCGACAGGTCTCTTTGCATCGAAAGCAATCAATGCCGCTGGAGCTGATGGAGTATTTTTCGGCAATCCGTCTCTCTTTTATATTCAACTCTTGAGCGTAGCAGTAGCAATTGTCTACGCATTCAGTATTACATGGGTCATTCTCAAAGTACTCGATCGAACCATGGGATTACGAGTTCAACAGGAGGAAGAAGTGCAAGGGCTTGATCTCAGCCAGCACGGTGAAAGCGGCTATATTTTTTAGGGAAATCAATGTGGGGCGCACTTCAGCACAGCGCCCCATTTCTTTTTGTTTCATTTAAATGCACCCTCGTTCCGCATTAACTCCAATTCTTGCATTTCCATCAAACTTTCTCTACCATAATTCCGAAATTTAGTTTCAATCACTCATTCGCAGTAGTATGAAAAAAACCTGGTTCATTCTCTATAATACAACATTTATACCGCTCTTTTGGACACTCTTACAAATCGCCTCACTATTCAACTCTAAAATCCGGCGCGGTATTGAGGGACGAAGAGGATTATTTGAAAAACTCGAACGCGATACATCGAATCTCTCATCGAAAAGACGCATTTGGTTCCATTCGTCGTCTATGGGAGAATTCGAGCAGGCGAAACCTATTATCGCGGCACTGCGGAAGAAATACAGCGACATCAACATCATTGTAACATTCTTTTCGCCGTCGGGTTTTGATCATTCAAAAAATTATAAACTTGCCGACATCATTACATATATCCCCTTTGATACAAAAACAAACACACACCGTTTTCTTGATTTAGTACAACCAACAGCAGCCGTGTTTGTTCGATATGATGTTTGGCCGAATCATATATGGGAATTGAACGCGCGTAGAATTCCAGTATTTATCGCTAACGCTACTATGCGCACAACCTCAGCGCGATTATATCCATTGCTGAAAAATTTCCACCATTGGTTATTCAATAACTTCGAGTCCATTCTTACCGTGTCCGCTCAAGATGCTGAGGCATTTGCTCTCTTTGGATTGACACATCCATCGGTTGAAGCTATCGGCGATACTCGGTACGATCAGGTATGGCAGCGGAGCGCCGATGCAAAGAAGAAACACCTCCTTCCACATGCAATTCTGAAAGGAAAAAAACTTCTTCTTGCCGGCAGCACATGGCCGGAAGACGAAGAGGTCATTCTTCCCTCGATTAAAAAAATTCTTCAGTATGATGTAAACGTGATGATTATTATCGTACCACACGAACCAACCGAAGATGCGCTGGAAGAGGTTGAACATACTCTTGGTTCAAAACCACGCACGATACGATTCTCCAATCTCAATGACTATGCTAACGAACACATCATCATTGTTGATAGTATTGGCATACTGATGGCGCTCTATCAATATGCGAATGTTGCATATGTTGGTGGAAGTTTCCGGCAGGGTATCCACAATGTGCTGGAGCCTGCAGTGTACGGTATTCCTGTTGTCTTTGGACCGAAGCACACAAATTCACAGGAAGCGATGGAACTAGCTCGTCGCAGCGGCGGTTTCATTGTGAACGATCAACAGGAATGTTATCGCACGCTGCGCACACTGCTTGATGATAAAAAGGCAAATACTGCCGCCGGAAAACAGGCGCTTAAGTTAGTGGAAGAAAATATCGGCGCGACCGAACGATTCATTCAGCATTTGGAAAAGAACTTATAAGTTGATGAATCGTTGAGTGATCGAGAAAATCTGCATATGAAATAAAATCAAATAATGGATCAAGTCAATACCACTATCACTGAATGTACCAATCACTAAGTACCATGCGTGCAAAATGAAAATAGCTTACTTCGATACTATTGCCGGCATCAGCGGAGACATGACGCTAGGCGCACTCGTCAGCGCAGGCGTTCCATTCGACGAATTGAATAAAGAACTCCAGGCACTAGACATTGGCGGATTTGAACTTCAAGCGCGGCACGTTGAACGCAATGGTATGGTTGCTGTAAAAATAGATGTCGTTATTTCGGAGCAGCCGCATTACCATCGGCACATGAAAGACATTGAAGAACTCATCGATAAAAGTTCTCTGGCTCAAAATGTCAAAGATCGTTCGAAGAAAATTTTCAGAGAAGTTGCCATTGCCGAATCGAAAGTACACAGCACTGCCATCGAAAAAGTACACTTTCATGAAGTCGGTGCCATTGATTCTTTAGTTGATATCGTCGGCGTTTCGATTTGTTTAGAAAAATTAGGCATCCAAGCTGTCTATTCTTCTCCGATAAAAGTAGGCAGCGGTGCTCTGGTAAAATCTCAGCACGGCGCTTTGCCGGTACCAACGCCAGCTACGATGGAAATCTTAAAAGATTATCCCATTCTGTTGACGGATGTTCCGTTTGAATTGACGACACCGACTGGGGCAGCTATCATTAAAGCACTTTCGCAAGGCGTTTTAGCGTCAGAAAAAATTCAAATTTCTGCTATCGGTTACGGCGCAGGCGGTCGTGAAATTGAACAATTGCCGAATTTACTTCGCGTATTTATCGGTACTTTAGAACCGAATTACCTTGCTGATGAAATCGTCAGCATAGAAACGAATATTGACGACATGAATCCGGAAATTTATCCGTATATCATCGAAAAGTTATTATGTGCCGGCGCGCACGATGCATATTTGATCCCGGTCTTGATGAAGAAAGGCCGACCAGGTATTATTCTTTCAGTGCTTATTGAACGTGCAAAAATTGATCAACTCCTCGATATTATATTCCGCGAAACAACGACACTGGGCGTGCGCATTCAACCGGTCGAGCGCAAAAAACTTGTCCGAAGTACAAAACAGGTGCGGACATCTTTCGGTATAGTTTCCGCTAAAGTTATTACTGTCGATGGTAGGGAGCAACTGCGTGTTGAATTTGAAGAATGCAAACGGATCGCGGTAGAAATAAATCTGCCGCTTATTGAAGTGTATCGAAAACTGGAAAAGGAACTCAGCAGTTAATTTCCTCGTCATGCTGCTCTGTGTCAGCTCATTGTGCAACCATTTCTTGTCGATATTGCCCTGTATGTTCCACTCGACCACACATTTACATATCTTGTTTCCCCGGAGCTTCAATCTTCTGCAGCCATCGGTAAACGTGCGATAGTCCCATTCGGCAACAAATATCTCACAGGTGTTATTGTAGGAATGCCTGCGACGACAACCGTCTCAGGACTGAAACCCATCAACGACATTCTTGATGTAAAACCGACGTTCTCGCCAGAACTTCTCGCACTGACAAAATGGATTGCCGAATACTATCTAGCACCATGGGGTGAGGTTCTAAAAGCAGCAACGCCGCAAGGATTTTCGCAGGAGAGTAAAAAAACGATTCATCTATTGGCACAAAACGTTGAATCACTTTTGCTCACGACAAAAAAATCGGCACCGCGGCAACACGCAATTTTACAAGCACTGAAAAGCAACGAAACACTTGCCTTTTCTCAGCTTCAAAGAAAAGCACGCGCAAAAAGTATTTACGCCGTCGTTAGCGAAATGCAGCAACGCGGATGGATTTCGATGGAAGAAGAAATTGAAAAGCCGAAGGCAAGACCAAAGATAGAACGAGTCGTTCATTTTTCAACAGAAGGTATGAACGTTCTTTCAGATGAAACAGCCAAAGCAATGTTTTCTGCAAAGCAGATATTTCTTATTGCAGCACTTCAAAAAGAATGTACGTCTGCAAATAGTACAATAGAGATAAATTCCTTCTTGAGAAAAAACAGTGCATCACTTTCTTCTCTTAAATCGTTAGCGAAGAAAGGCGTACTGCAGATTTCTGAACGTGAAGTATTCCGCCACTCGGAATACGAACCGGAGGGACTGCCGCCAGAAATCATCCTCAATGTAAACCAAAAATATGCATTGGACGAGATTATGAACGCAACGAGCGAAGGCAAGTTTCACGCGTTCCTTCTCCATGGCATTACCGGCAGCGGCAAAACACAAGTGTATATCGACGCCATCCGTCGTGTGATGTCTCTCGGCAAGACGGCCATCGTCCTGGTGCCGGAAATTTCGCTCACACCGCAAACAGTGCGGCGCTTCAAAGCGCACTTCGGCAACGATGTTGCGGTCATGCATAGTCAAATGTCGATAGGTGAACGATATGATGCCTGGCGGATGGCACATCAAGGCAAAGTAAAAATAGTCATCGGGCCGCGTTCGGCAATTTTCGCACCGTTGGAAAACATTGGACTTATTGTCGTGGACGAAGAACACGACGGCTCGTACAAGCAGTTCGATACCGCGCCGCGCTACAATGCCCGAGATGTTGCGCTGGTCCGTGCCTCGCATATCAACGCGGTAGTCGTGCTCGGTTCGGCAACGCCGTCGGCCGAAAGTTTCGCAAATGCTCTTCATGAAAAATATACAATACTGGAACTTCCGTACCGCATTGATAATGCCCGGCTTCCCACTATTGATATTGTTGATATGGCGAAGGAACGACGTGCCCTCTATGACGATCTCAAAACAGAAATTAAAAAAAGCGGAAAGGAATTTCCTCAACGGCTTCCATACTCCTCTATTTCCCGGCTGCTGCAGTCTCAAATTTCCAATCGTTTAGAGAAAAAAGAAGGAATAATTCTTCTTCAAAACCGTCGCGGTTTTTCGCATGTCATGGAATGTTTCGACTGCGGATTCGTCGAGAAGTGCGATAACTGTGAAGTCACGCTCACCTTCCACGCTACAAAAAAACATCTTCGCTGTCATTACTGCGGCTTTGTCAAGAAACCGCCGACCGTGTGTCCGAAATGCGGAAGCACGGAACTGCGGATGCACGCCTTCGGCACTCAGCAAGTGCAGGAGGAGCTGCAGGCACTCTTCCCGAAGGCAGTCATTCTTCGGATGGACCGCGATACCACGAGCCGCAAAGGTGCGCACGATAAAATTCTCCAGCAGTTCGGTTCCGGCAAAGCAGACATTCTCCTCGGCACGCAGATGGTAGCAAAGGGATTGGATTTTCCGCGTGTAACACTGGTCGGTGTCATTTCTGCCGATACACAAATGCTGCTGCCGGATTTTCGCGCATCGGAATCTACGTTCCAATTATTAACGCAAGTCTCCGGGCGCGCTGGACGAAGCAATCTTGCAGGTGAAGTTGTTATTCAAACCCTGCAGCCGGATCATTACAGTTTGAAGCATGTTATCACCCACAACTTCCGCGGTTTCTATCAAGAGGAATTAGAATACCGGCGCGAATTGGATTACCCGCCGTTCTCCCGGATAATCCTGTTGGAGTTTTCCGGCGAACGGGAGAATGAGGTTCAACACTACGCGAAAAAGTTCACTGAATATCTTACAGGACACAATCAACAGAAACGATTCATCATTCTCGGTCCCGCTGATGCAGCGATTCCAAAGATTAAAAACGTTTTCCGCAAACATGTTGTTATCAAAAATCTCAAAGACAACGACCCTTCCGGTGCATACCTACGCTCCGCACTTCTTAAAACGAAAGCACAATTCGAGACATCGCCGCTTGCTGCCAATAAAAAAATCAAAATGATTATCGATGTAGACCCGCAAGGAATGATGTGAGCGAATGATCCGTTTGCATAGTGCAGACAGCAGAATGCAGAAACTCAAAAACACATATCCTATCGACGAAGTCTTACCGCAATTGCTGGAAGCGTTTCAAAAAACAAATAACGTTGTTCTTTCCGCTCCGACCGGAGCCGGAAAAACTACGCGTGTTGCAATTTCTCTCCTCACTGCGGAATGGATGGCAGAGAAAAAACTGATTATGCTTGAACCTCGCAGACTTGCCGCACGCCGCGCCGCCGAATATATGGCGGCTCAGCTTGGCGAATCTGTAGGCCAGACTGTTGGGTATCGCATCCGCGGCGAATCAGTCGTCAGCAAGAGCACACATATTGAAGTAGTGACAGAAGGAATTCTTACGCAAGTTCTTCAGCGTGAACCGGAATTGCAGAACGTCGCTCTTATTATTTTTGACGAATACCACGAGCGCAGCATTCATGCGGATCTTGGACTTGCGCTGACTCTTGACGTGCAGGAACACCTGCGGAATGATTTACGCGTACTTGTTATGTCTGCCACACTTGATGGTATCGCGGTAGCAAAATTATTCGGCAACGCACAGATTATTGAAAGCGCCGGTTTTCTTTATCCGATTACGACAAACTATGCACGTTTTATTTCCGACAAACCAATCGAAACTCGTATGGTTGACGTTATTACAAGAGCGTTGAGCGAACAAGAGGGCGACATACTTGCATTTCTTCCCGGACAACGAGAAATACGGCGCGTAGAAAATTCTTTATGGGAAAAACAATTGCCGAATGACGTCATCGTCCATACTCTCTTTGGCGATGCATCGTATCAGCAGCAATCCGCAGCGCTGTCCGCCTCACCGGTTGGTAAACGCAAAATCATTCTCTCTACCAGCGTCGCAGAAACGAGCTTAACGATTGACGGCGTATGCGTGGTCATCGATTCTGGATTGGCGCGCACCGCACGCTTCGATGTGCGGCGCGGAATGTCCGGACTCGTGACAATTCCCGTTTCCAAAGCTGCTGCAGACCAGCGGCGAGGACGCGCGGGACGACAGCAACCCGGTGTGTGCTATCGATTGTGGACTGAAGCAGAGCATGCTCCGCTTCCAGATTATCCGCAGCCGGAAATTAAAACTGCTGATCTTGCTCCGCTTGTTCTTCATCTCGCACAATGGGGCACATCAACCGGCAGCAACTTACGATTTCTTGATCCGCCGCCAGAGGCACATATGGTACAAGCACGCACCTTGCTTGAAGAACTTGGTGCATTGGATCACCATGGAAAGCTGACTGCTCATGGGAGAGCCATGGCCGAGCTTCCTCTCCACCCACGTTTCGCCAGTATGATTCTGCGAGGAATGGAATTCAATTTCGGCGCACTTGCATGTGACATCGCAGCATTGCTTGAAGAGCGGGATATTCTTGCTGGAAGAAAAGACACCGACATCGATCTTGCACTGAGGTTGCATACATTACATCAAAAACAGAAGGGTGATGAAAGAATGTACGAGCGCATCACTTCTCAAGCACAGCGATTGAGGCAGCTTGTCCACGTCCATAATGTATCAAAGAAAGAAGAAGAAAACGCGCCCGGGATTTTACTCGCCCTTGCTTATCCGGAACGCATAGCCCGCCGGCGTGAGAACAACGGCTACCGTTATCAAATGGCAAGCGGGATAACGGGCGTTTTACCAAAGGGCAGTTTGCTTGCACGTGAAGAATTTCTTGCCATTGGTGAGGTGGACGGCATCGGCGCTGAAGTTCGTGTCTATCTCGCCGCACCACTTGCAAAAAAAGATTTACAACGTGTCTTTGCTGATGCTATAATAGAGGAAGAAGAAATTCGCTGGAGTCCGAGTGACGAGGCAGTCGTTGCACGAACTATCTTGCGTCTCGGTGCTATTATTATTTCTGAACAACACATCAAACCGCATGGAGAGAAAGTAAGCGCAGCAATGGTGAATGGTGTAAGGCAGTTGGGACTGGAATGTCTGCCATGGGATAAAGAAACACGTGCACTTCAACAACGAGTTCAATGGCTGAGAAAACAAGCTTCATCTCCTGAAGACTTTCCAGAATTTTCTGATACTGCTTTGCTTAATTCCTTAGATAACTGGCTTTCACCATTTCTTGATGGTATCTGGAAAAAGGAACATCTCATAAAACTGCCTCTCCTTACAATCCTGAAATCGCAAATTACGCATACACTCAATCAACAAATTGATTCCCTTGCACCATCGCACCTAAATTTGCCGAGTGGTTCGCGCGTCACACTGGATTATTCCGGTGAGCAGCCCGTACTCGCTGTCCGGTTGCAGGAATTATTTGGACAAGTTGATACACCGAAAATTTGCGGTGGGAAGGTACCTGTACTCTTGCATCTCCTTTCTCCAGCACATCGACCGCTTGCTGTCACACAGGATTTACACAGTTTCTGGACAAACACATATCCGGAAATTCGTACACAGATGCGCGCGCGCTATCCCAAGCATGTCTGGCCGGAGGATCCACTCACTGCAAAACCGACGAACAGAACGGTGAAAAGGAAAAAGTAGCAGATTCATTATTCCTTGTTTCCTTCTTTTATTTCTTCCAGCTCATGCCATCGCACATAAAGACGCTCGACTAAAGCTTTCGCAGCGTCAAGCTCTTGTGTCAATTGAACGGTTTGTTCACCGCGTTTCTCGTAGAAATCGGGAGATGCAAAAATCGCTTCGATGCGTGCCACTTCCGATTCAGCGTGTACAATAGTATGTTCAATCGTATCAAGTTCTTTTGCTTCTTTCCATTTCAATCTATTTGTTTGAAGTTTTTGGTGTGTCTCTTGCTTTTCCGGTACTCTGGTTATTATAGACTCAGCCAATGCCTCTGTTTCTCTTGCAGTCCGCTTCTCTATATAATAGCTGTAATCGCCTTCACTGAAGTGAACTTTACCGTTGCCTTCAAACGCAAGAATGCCATTGCAGACTCGATTCAAGAAATACCGGTCGTGACTGACAGCAATGACACATCCATCAAACGCGGTGAGCGCCTCTTCCAGAATGCGGAGCGTAGCAAGATCCAGATCGTTTGTCGGCTCGTCGAGAATTAAAAAGTTTCCGCCATTCTTTAATACCTTTGCAAGCAGTAATCGGCTTCGTTCTCCGCCGGAGAGTTTTTCCACTTTCGTATTCATGCGGTCGTCGGCAAAGAGAAACCGCCGCAAATATGTCCATACTTTCATGCGTTCTTCACCGAACAGTATCCATTCGCGTCCTTCACCGAGTTCCTGAATGACAGTATTCTCATCGTTTAGTGCCACGCGTGATTGATCTATATAATTGAATATGGTTCGTTCACCAACGACAACACTCCCTGTGGCAGCGTTCAGTTCTCCCAAGATAATTCTCAACAAGGTCGTTTTGCCGAGACCGTTCCGTCCGATGATTCCTAATTTCCGCTTCCTGTCAAAATTGAAATCCAGTCCTTCAAATAACTTCTTTCCGCCTAATTCCATTCCTATGTGTTTCAAATTTAAGATTGTCGATCCAAGCCCCGGGGCTGGAGGAATGATGAGATCCACCTCTGCTTCAACCTCGGGTCCTTTTTGATCTACGGCTTCAAAATACGCATTGAGCCGGCTCTTTGCTTTGGTTCTTCGCGCACGCGATCCGCGGCGCACCCAAGCAAGTTCACGGCGCAAAAAGCTTTCCCGCTTTCTCTCCTCGGTTTCTAATTGCGTTTCTCGTTCTGCTTTGTCCAATAAGAAATCATCGTAATTGCCATCGTGGGAATAACACTCGCCGTTCACAAGTTCGACAATTCTGTTTGCAATAGAATCCAGGAAATACCTGTCGTGCGTAACGAAGAGACATGCACCGGAATAATTCTCAAGATATTCTTCTATCCACTCAATAGATTGCGTATCAAGATGATTTGTTGGTTCGTCAAGAATAAGGAAATCGGGGCGAGAGATGATGGCTTTACACAATGCCACGCGCCTTTTTTCTCCTCCTGAAAGCGTATCAATCGCACGCTGCTTGTCTGGCACGTTGAGTGAATGCATCGCTGTTTCAATTCTATTTTCTAAATTCCATCCGTCACGATGAAGGATTTGCTCTTCCAGCACGTGGCGTTTTTCTGATGTCGGCGGCAGACTATCGTATTCTCTGAGAATATCAATGACATCGTGCGCCCCTTCGACAATATTTTCGTACACAGTTTTCGCGGGATCAAGTTGAAAATTCTGTGGAAGGTACCCGGTAATAATATCCCTGCGCCGTGAGATCGAACCAGAATCCGGCTGCATCTCTCCGGCAATTATTCTGAGCAGCGTCGATTTGCCGGAACCATTATTGCCGATGAGCCCAATCCGGTCGGCCTGGTGAACGTTCAATGTCGCATTTTTCAGCACAACTTGCGGTCCGTAACGGACAGCTAAATCCTGTGCTGCAAGAATGATGGGACTGATAGTTTTAGACATAATTCATAATTAGGCTACTGCAGTATTGCAGAATCACTCAAAACAAAAAACGAGTTAGCAGCAAACACTAACTCGAATCGAACAAATTCAATAAATATCCCTCTAAAAAAATCAGGATTCTCAAAATGGCAGCCGCTCATGATATTCGCGAGCCATTTTAGAAGAGCGGGAGACGGGGATCGAACCCGCGACGTCCAGCTTGGGAAGCTGGCATTCTACCGCTGAATTACTCCCGCATTATCATTTTTAATATAATTTTTTATATGAAGACAATCAAACAAGGGAAAAAACATCCGGCGGTAAGAAGTAACATTCCTCAAGAGCATATGAAAGTCATTGCTCTTCTCCTTAATCAAAGGAAAAGAAGATTTAATCCGGATGCTAAGCAGTTGCAGCAAAATGCAATGCTTTCAAAGTGCAGCGAATAAGAATTTCGCGGATGATAAACTTTTTGACATCACTTGATACCTGTTCGATCGAGAAAGAACCGGGAAGAGGTTTGTTCTTACAATTCACGGATATCAGTTGCTACCATGCCTGCTTTACGTGCTGCTTCCAATCCAATATCCCCATCTTCAAAAACCTGACATACATGCGGGTCAATATGAATACGCCGAGCGGCCTCCAAAAATATTTCCGGTGATGGCTTCGGTTGAACATCTTTATCGTCAGCAGTGATAATAACTGCAAAGTACTGTTTGATCCCAATCAATTCTAAAGAGAGCAATACGTTTTCTCGCGAGCCGCCGGAAGCAATCGCCATGGGAAGCCTTGATGCATATCGGTGCACAATATCCACAACGGCATCTATCGGTTTCATCTCCGCACAATACTTGCGGAAATATTCTTGTTTT
>Ga0182021_10007339_pt1 | contig 13055 bp, 11 predicted proteins | sample 612E3MmetaG_FD_120493 | JGI IMG/M metagenome (GOLD analysis project Ga0182021, IMG submission 120493) | Permafrost microbial communities from Stordalen Mire, Sweden - 612E3M metaG (Illumina Assembly) | ecosystem: Environmental > Terrestrial > Soil > Wetlands > Permafrost | place: Sweden... | reverse complement strand
TACTGAGGCTGGTGTTCCGGCCGCTTGCATGCCAAGCACTTGCGCCAGATGCGCTTCGGCAAAAGCCAGGCCGAGATAGGCCAACACCATCCGCGCGCAAGCCGGCAAACAAGCGCCGTCAGACTCCTGTTCAAACAATGGAACCGGTAGCGAGTCGATTGGCATGATCTTTGATCTCTTGTATTAACTGCGGCGTCGTCAACAGCTCGCCGGTTTGCGCGTCGACGTCGATCTGCCCGACCTGTCCCAACCGGCCCCGCGTGGACAACGCCAGCACCACGGGCACCCGCCAGCAAACACGATCGTTTGCGACGAGCAGAGAAGGTTGATCGCCCCCCAACCCGGTACTGACCTCGTTGAGCAAAAAAACGTTGACTTTGCGCCGCGCGACGAGCGCCGTCAGATTCATTTTTGCCGACACGCTGATATTAATATTGATCTGTGCGGATTCGAATTGTGGCACTAAGTTTTCAATCTCAACCGCCATGTTCAGCCTCCTGCTTCACCTGACCAACCGCCCATTCAATCGTCGCCTTCAATTGCTCTTCAGTGACGGCCAGGCCGCCGGCCTGCGCAAAATCCGGTGAGCCGCCACCCTTGCCGCCCAGCTGCGCCGCCGCGGCTTTCAGCAACGTCGCCAGATCAATGGAAAGATCTTTGGAGCGGGCAAACACCAACGACAACGCCGCGCCCGTCGAGCCTAACAACGCCACGGTGTTGGGTCGTGCCACCAGCAGACTCGCCACCCGCTTGAGATACGCCGTGTCCCGATTCAACCACGCGTGCGCGATTAAGCCGTAGTCGCCGCGTGGTTCGATCGATTCAAGCAGCTCGCGCGCCTCATACTGCTGCAAGCGCGTATCCGCTTCCGACAACTGCTTGCGCAGCGCCTTCGCGTCGCTCTGCATCCGCCCGATTGCTTGATCGAGTTCCCAGAAGCCCACCGTCAAATCCGACGCGATCTGCATGATCAGCTGATTCTTGCGCCGATAATCGTGCAGGGCGCGTCGCCCGCAGCGAAACTCCACACGCGTCTCTGCGCCGCGCCGCTCCAGCTTCACGATCTTGATCAAGCCCACTTCGCCCGTGCGCGCCACGTGCGTGCCGCCACACGCCGACCAATCGAACCCTTCAATCTGCACGATGCGGATCGCCGCATCGACTTTGGGTGGCTTGCGCAATGGCAATGTCTGGAGTTCACTCTCCGTCACAAAGCGCGCCGCGATCGGTCTATTCTCAAAAACGATGGCGTTCGCTAACTCTTCGGCGCGATCGATCTGCGCGGAAGACAACTGCGCCGTGTTGAGATCGATCGTCAACGCGCCCTCGAGCGGATCAGGGTTCAAATGAAATGAGACCGTTTCGGCGTTGGCCGCTTGCACAAAGGCCTGTGACAAAATATGCTGGCCGGTATGTTGCTGCATCAAATCAAAGCGGCGCGCGCTGTCCACCACGCCCGTCACGCGATCGTCTACCTCTGCCGACAAGACGTGCAGCACGGCCTCATCGGCCTCGCGCGTGATGACATCGACCACGTTGACGTTATTCAATGTTCCGCGATCGGAGGGTTGGCCGCCGCCTTCGGGGTAGAAAGCCGATCGGTCCAAGATGACCGCAGGCTGCCCGTTCACCTCCGCCCGATCGATCACCTGCGCCTCAAACGTCCACAAATAAGAATCCGAATAATAGAGCCGTTCTGTCATCTGACACGCTTCATTTGGTCTTTTCTACATAGCGCGGCAACAGAACCGTGAACGTGCTGCCCCGCCCCAATTCGCTTTCCGCCCACACCCGGCCTGAATGTTTCTTGACGATAGCCTTGACGATCGACAAGCCCAGCCCGGTGCCGCTGATCTTCTCGGTCGCTTCAGACTCCACGCGATAGAATTTGTCGAAGATGTGGCGCTGATCTTCCAGCGAGATACCAATGCCACTATCGCGCACTTGCAAGATCAAGAAGCCGTCGTCTTCCTGTAAGCTGACTTTGATGCTTCCGTTGTCCGGCGTATATTTGATGGCGTTGCCGATGAGATTGGCCACAACTTGATCGAGCCGTCGCAGATTGCCCAACACGGGCGGCAGATCGGGCACATCGACCGTCAAGGTATGATAGTGCATGTCCGCCGTGGGCTGCAAGCGTTCGATGACTTCGCGCACCACCGTATGGAGTGCTACGGCGTGCATCTCCCAATCGACGCCCGCTTCGATCTTGCCAATGTCCAACAGGTCGGAAATGAGATCGACGATGCTGTCCATGCTGCGTTCGACGCGCGCCACAAAATCCTGCTGCATCTCGGTGAGCGGCCCCACCCGCGGCAGCAAGTTGACGTAGCCGCGAATCGAGGTCAGCGGCGTGCGCAAGTCGTGCGAGACGATCGAGACGAATTCACTCTTGATCCGATCGAGTTCTATGAGCCGCGTAATGTCGCGCAGCACCGCGCCATATCCCACACCTTCCAGCGGTGACAGCTGGCCCTGCAGCACCCGTCCATCGGGCAGCGTGATGTCTGCGCGCCAGACGAAATCTTCGGTGTGGCGCTGCTCGAACAAATCGATCAACGGCTGCACGGCCACGACTTCGGCCAACGGCTGGCCGAGAGCCGTGTCATTCAGCTGGAAGGCCTCGCACGCCGCTTCATTGATCAGGAGAATACGCAGCTCATCATCCGTGACGATCACGACATCTTGCATCTCGTGCAGAATCGTACCGAGTTTGGCGCGCTCGCGTTCGGCGGCCCGGAACAAACGCGCGTTTTCGATCGCGATGGCGGCTTGATCGGCCAACGTCGTCAACAGGTGCACATCGTGCTTGCCGAAGGAGCGGGAAGAAATCTGGTTCTCGACCGTCAGCACGCCGATGACTTTGTCGCCGACGCTCAGCGGCACGCCCAAAATCGATTTCACCAGCAGCGAGGTTTGTACCTTCCGCACATCAGTGCCGCTCAGCATCATCGGCCGCCCGCTCTGGATCACGCGCCCCATCAACGTGTCGTTGACTTTGACGCGCAGTCTCTGCGTCTCTTGAGTCGACAGGCGGTGCTGCGCGCGCAAGTATAATTCGCCCGTCTCCGGCTTGATCAACATGAGCGAACCCTGCTCGGCTCCACTCAAATTCACCGCGGCGGATACCACCAACTCCAAAATCTCGTCGGTATTAAACAGCCCGCTGATCCGTTTGCCGACGGTATACAGCGCGTTGAACTCTTGCGCCTGCCGATCGACTTGTTCCCGAAGCGCCTGCCGCTCGCCTACCGCTTTGATCATGCGCAGCGTGCGGGCCAAGGTCCGCGCTAGGCGCTGTGGCTCAAACGGCTTGACGAGCACATCGACCACCCCCGCTTCCAACGCGGCTGACATCTCATCGACCGAGCGCCGGGTAGTCGTCACAATGAATGGATACCGCAGGCCATATTCGGCCAGCAGGGCCAACCCGTTCTCGTCGCCCAACTGCGCGTCAAGAATGATGATCTGCGGCGGCTGCGCCAGGATGTGCGCCCGCGCCTCACTCAGGTTGGTGGCCTCGACAAACGCGTAGCCCTCCGGACGCAGCACGCTTTCAATCAGCCAGGCCCGCGCCTCCGCGTTGTCATCAACCAAGAGAATGGTGTTAGTGGTCATCGCCATCGATAATAGCACATCTTGTTACGACAGGCTACACCCACAAGCCCAGGTCGCCGGGGGTATTCAGATTCACCAGCGACCGCCCCGCCGGATCGATCGCGCGCCACGCCGCTTCCTCGATCGGGCGCAGCCGCACGTCGGCGAAAAAACTGATCACGCGGCGATCGCCTTGTTCGAGGCGCCGCACGATCGGGTCATAGCACGTCCGCCGATAGATCGCGTGCAGCGGCTCGTACTCGGCACCTGTCTGTGGCACCACCGCATCATAACCGGTGACTTGATCGATCAACCAGCGCAGCAGCGGCACGTATAGAAATGGCATGTCGCATGCCACCACGATCGCCAACTCAGAGTCCATCGCCTGCAGACCCGCAGCGATGCCGCCCAACGGGCCGCAGGGTGGATCGTAGTCCGCCACCACGCGCACGCCCACGGGGCCGTAGGCGTCCGATCGGTTGGAGATAACCAGGACATCGTTCGTTAGCTCGCGCAGTGTGGCAATGACACGCGCGATGAGGGGCTTGCCCTGAAAATCGATGAGAGCTTTATCGCGCCCCATGCGGCGACTTTGCCCGCCGGCTAGGATAATGCCGCTCACTGTAGATGATGGTCTTCCCATGGTTTGATCATACTCTGCCCGCGCTGACGCGTCAAACTTGTCATCACAAGCACAGCGTTATACCCGACGCACACAACGCTACTAACATCATCTCAAGCATAGTCGTCCAGACTGATCGCTATGCACATTGAGCATAGCGCCCGTGACAAAAATCACCTGAAAAACAAGTGCTTTTTAAGGTACAAATTCATTGACTTTGCAGCAAGACCTGTGATAGGATATTTTTGTCATTCCTCTTCTTGCAATTTTCCTGCATGATTCCAACACAATCATAGATGCAATACGGGAGGTAACATCGGCACATACATATCAGCGGGGAGCAACAAGCTGGTCGGTCAACTGTAGTTCACATCCCAAACTTTCTTTTACGGAGGATAACATGACACAAGGCGGATATGCAGATCACGTTGGTCGTATCGATTTAACGGCGGGAAAGGTGACGTACGAAGCCATCCCCGAAGAGTGGAAGATCAAGTACATCGGCGCGCGCGGCGTGGGCGTGAAGTATGTATTTGACAATGGCCCCAAAGTGGATGCGCTTTCTCCAGACAACATCCTGTGCTTCATGAACGGTCCCCTCACCGGCAGTGAAGCCAACATGAGCGGCCGCCTCGCCATCACGACGAAGTCTCCGCTGACGGGCACCGTCACCGACTCGCATCACGGCGGCTGGTCGGCGGCGCGCCTGCGTTGGGCCGGCTTCGATGGTCTGGTGTTTAAGGGCAAAGCTGCGAAGCCTACCTATGTGTATGTACACGATGGCGTGGTCGAACTGCTGGACGCTTCAGAAGTGTGGGGCAAGGGCACACATGACACCATCAAGTTCTTCAAAGAAAAGTACGGCGAGAAGGACCTCAGCGTCATCACCATCGGCCAGGCCGGTGAGCACCTGGTCAAGTTCGCCTGTTGGATCAACGAGAACGATCGCGCCAGCGGTCGCGGCGGCACCGGCTGCGTGGGCGGCAGCAAGAACTTGAAGGCCGTCGTTATCAAGGCCGAGAAGAAACTGGTCAAGGCCGCCGATCGCGATAAGTGGAAGGTTGCGCATCAGAAGGCGCTGGCCGAAATCATGGACGAGCGCGTGGTCACCTCGCCGCGCAAGGGCGGCCTATCGGTCTACGGCACCAACGTGCTGACGAACATGACCAATGTCATCGGCGGCTATCCCACCAAGAACAGCCAGTTTACGGCTTTCGGTGACAAAGCCGAACTGCTCAGCGGCGAATTCGTGAAGCAGAACATCCTCGTCAACGACCCAACGTGCCACGCCTGCCCGGTGGCCTGCAAGAAGGAAGTTGAGGTCAAAGAGGGACCGTGGAAGGGTTTGCGGATGGAAAGCGTCGAGTACGAGCCCTGCTGGTCGGTGGGTGCTAACTGCGGCAACAGTGACGTCAACACCGTCGCCAAGATGATCGATCTATGCAACGATTACGGCATGGACGCGATCGAGATCGGCCATCCGCTGTCCGTCTGGATGGAAGCCACTGAGAAGGGGTGGACCAACGGCGACGGCGGCCTGCAGTGGGGCGACATCTATGGTATGACCGAGACAGCCCGCAAGATCGCCTTCCGTGAAGGCCTCGGCGATGTGATGGCTAACGGCGCGAACGCCACCGCCGAGCATTTCGGCCATCGCGAAATCGCCATGACCGTCAAGGGTCAAGGCATCCCGGCTTATGATCCGCGCGGCATTAAAGGCATGGGCCTGGGTTATGCCACCAGCAATCGCGGCGCGTGCCACCTGCGCGGTTACACTCCGGCAGCCGAAGTCGTCGGCAATGTGCTCGGCCCGTCAACGGTCACCGATCCGCTGGCGTGGAAGGGCAAGGGCGAGATGAATGTGATCTTCCAGAACGTGCATGCCGTCTCCGACTGCCTGGACGTGTGCAAGTTCGCTACGTTCGCCGAATCGCTCGATTCGTTCGCGGCGCAGTATGAGGCTATCACCGGCATACCGTCAGATCCTGGTCACCTGCTCAAAGTGGGCGAGCGCGTCTACAACCTGGAGCGCTACTACAACAATTTGGCCGGTCTGGGTGAAGGCAGCGACTATCTGCCCGATCGCTTCACCAAAGAAGCGTCCACCATGCCCGGCTCGTTGGGTCAGGTCTGCGAACTCGACGACATGTTGAAGGAATACTACGAGAAGCGCGGCTGGGTCAACGGCGTAGTGCCTGAAGCGAAGCTGAAGGAACTGGAGATCATCTAATCACGCGTAAGGCAAGTTGATAACTTGCCCCACAACAGACAAGCATCGGGGCGACTCAGTGAGTCGCCCCGATTTTTTATCCCCCACCGACGGCGGGAAAGACATTCACCACATCGTCTGGCATGATGCAAGTTTCGATGCCGTTGTCCAGAAATTGCGCGTCGCGCCCGTTGACGAAGAAGTGGACATGGCCGTGCATCTTGCCGGTTTCGTCCAACAGTTCAGCCCGCAGCTTCGGGAAACGTGTGATCATCACGTCCAACATTTCCTGCACCGTGATACCATGATCGGTGTCAAACTCCACGGTCTTCCCCCCCACGATCGGTCGTAGTGTGGCAAAAAAGTGAACTTTCATGGCGTCTCATCTCCCTGTAATTTTCTGGTCTCTTCGACGTTGATCTTACCGCTGGCGATGGGCGAAAACACACTCAAGACATCAGCCACCCCGATCAGCCGATCCAGCCCGTCGGCCCACAACCGCGGATTGCGGCCGTTGACGTAGAGCGGAATCCACGGATAAAGTTGACCTTCCCGATCGAGCAGTTCAATCCGCAAAGACGGAAAGCGCGCCACCACCGCTTCAAGCAGATCGCGCAGGGTCGCCCCGCGCTCCAGCTCAAACTCGATCGTTTTGCCCCCCGCGATCGGGCGGTAGATGCCGTAAAAATCGACTCTCACGCTTAGTGCCCTTCCTTGGTTTTGTCATACTGAATCAGCACCGAGGCCAAGATGATTGGATTAATTTTACCATGTCCACTTCACGCTACGGCGCCAGGCCGTGACGATGGAAGTCCCCCGCATTTTGCCGAACAGGGTAAAATCAGCGTTAGCCGTTTCATCCACCAGGACTAATCCATGGTGTCTCAACAGCTCTCATTCTTTCACCAGGCCTTCGATAAACTATTTCCTGTCATCCGCTTCATCTACGAACGGATCCAGCGGCACAACTGGTTCGATCAGATCACGCCCGCCGAGCACGTCCCCGCCGAACTATGGCTGGGCGGCGCGCCATACTACCCGCGCGATTACGCTTTCCTGGTGAAGCACCACATCCGCGCGGTACTGAACATCCGATCGGAACGCGCCGACGACACCGGCTTCTATGCCGCGCACGACATCACTCATCTGCGTCTACTGGTGCCCGATGTTTGGGTGCCGGATGAGGAGGCCATCACCGAAGGCGTGGACTGGATGAAACAACAGGTTGCCGATCGCCGATCGGTGTTGGTACACTGCGCCAAAGGGCGCGGTCGCTCGGCGACGATTCTCGCCGCCTACTTGATGCGCGAAGCCGGTTACTCGTACGACGAAGCCAGGACGCTGCTCAAGTCCAGGCGCAAACTATCGAAGCTGGAAGATCGGCACCGCGTCGTGCTGGAAGACTGGATAACGAAAACGTGACTACGCGACCGTCATGCCCGAGTGCTTACGCCTTACCCGCCGCAATGCGGCGGAGGCGCGCTGGGCGTATCGGGCATCCAGGCGGAGTGTTGGCAAATCCTCTGGATTCTCGCCACGCCCTGTTCGCGCTGTGCGCGGGGGCGCGCCAGGCGACAACACGCGGGAATGACAGCGCAACAGCGGCCAGGCAATTACACAAAACCAGAACCGCCCGACCTCAACACGAGGTCGGGCGGTTCTGGTTGAAGCTGATTTCTAGAAGTTACTTTTCTACGGATTGACTACCGACAGCCACGGCACACCAATCACCAACAGCGCCACCAGGAAGATCGCGCCGAACACTAAGCCCAATATCCAGAAGTGCTTGCGCGAAACGTAGCCGCTGCCAAAGTACACCGGACTTGGGCCGGTGGCATAGGGCGTGATGATGCCCATGATCCCCAAAGAGAAGCACAGCAGCAAGGCATAGATGTTGACCGGCAGCCCTGGAATGGCCATACCCGCCGCCAGGAACACCGGCAGAATCGCCGTGACATGCGCCGTCACACTGGCGAACATGTAATGGATCACGAAGAATAACGCCACCAGCAGCACCATCACGACGAGGGCGGGCATGCCCGTCAATGCGCTGGAGGCACTCTGCGCAAACCACGTGATGAAGCCGACTGTGGCCAGGCCGCCAGCCAGCGTGACCAGCGTGGCAAACCAGACCAGCACATTCCACGCGGCCTTGTTACTGACGATGTCGTCCCACTTCACAACACCGGTGAGCACCATCAACGAGATGACCACCAACGCGACCAGCGTCGGATCGATGAACGCACCGCCGAAGATCCACAGAGCCAGCGCCAGAATAACCAGCAATCCCATGATCACTTCGTTGCGTGACAGGCGACCCATCTTGCTCAATTCCTGAGCGGCCCACGCGGGAACTTCTGTGCCCGATTTGATCTCGGGTGGATACAACTTATAGATGATGAGCGGCAGCGTGGCGATGAGCAGCACGCCCACCGGTAGGAAGCCGATAAACCACTGCGTCCACGAGATGTTGATCTGCGCGGTCTTCTTCACCAGTTCGACGGCCAGCAAGTTCGGAGCGAGCGCCGTGAGGAACATCGAGCTGGTGATGCACGTCGCCGCCAGCGCCGTCCACATCAGATACGATCCGATTTTGCGCGAGGTTTCGCCCGGCTCGGAACCATATAGACCGGGGATGTTACGGATCACGGGAAAGATGGTGCCGCCGCTGCGCGCCGTGTTTGACGGCGTGAACGGGGCCAGGATCAGATCGGCCAGCGTGACCGCATAGCCCAGACCCAGTGTGCGCCTGCCCAACAGTTTCACGAGAAGAAGCGCGATGCGTTTGCCGAGGCCGGTCTTCTCGTAGCCCAGCGCAAACATGAACGCACCGAAGATCAGCCAGACCGTGCCATTGGAGAAACCACTCAACGCCCACTTGACGGCTTCCGTTGGCAGCGTAAACTTGGGATCAGCCAACTGCTGCGGGCTGAAGACCAGGCCCAGCGTGGCGGCCACCGTCACGCCGATCAACCCGATGGCCGCCGCCGGCACCGGCTCCAAAATCAAGCCAACCACAACGGCTGCGAAAAGAGCGAAGTAGTACCAGGCAAACGGCGCCAGGCCTGCCGGTGGCGGAAGAACCGCCAGCACAACACCGACGAGTATCACCACGGCTAGTTTAGACCACACGGACTTCATAGGGAACCCTCCTTATCTGAAATTGGATTTCAGCTTCACTGTGATTCAGATCTCCCCATTTGGCTGTCTGCTTCCTGTTTACTTCTCTACTCGCTCCACTTTCACTGCGCAAATCTTATACTCCGGAATCTTCGCCACGGGATCGAGCGCGCCCAGCGTCAGCTCATTCGCGTTCGCTTCAGGGAAGTGGAAGTTGGCATACACCATGCCCGGCGGCACGCGATCGGTGACCCACGCTTCGGCTTCGATACTGCCGCGCCGTGAAGTCACCCGCACGCGCTTCGCACCGTTCAACCCCAGTTTCGCCGCGTCGTCAGGGTTCACTTCGATCAATGCCTGACCATACACCGCCAGCAGACCTTCCGCGCGACGTGTCATCTCGCCGCCGTGCCAATGATACAACACCCGGCCCGTGTTGAGCAAATACGGATAATCGTCGTCGGGCATTTCGGCGGGCGGCACATGATCGATCGGGGCAAACTTGCCCTTGCCGCGCGTGAATTGGCCGATGTGCAAGATCGGCGTGCCTGCATGCTCGATCGATTTCACCGGCCAATGCAGACGCTCGCCCTTCTCCAGTCGATCGTGCGTGACACCGGCATAACTCGGCGTGAGCGCGTTGATCTCGCGCATGATGTCCGAGGTCGAGGCGTAAGACCAAGCGGCGTGTGTGCCACCGATCGGTTTGCGCGGCCCCAACGCGATGATGCGCTGCGCCAGATCGGCTGTGATCGACCAATCCTCACGCGCTTCACTTGTGGTCTCGATCGCTTTACGCACCATCTGCACGCGGCGCTCGGTGTTGGTGAACGTGCCGGTCTTCTCGGCGAAGGATACGCCGGGCAAGAGCACATCGGCAAATTTCGAGGTCTCCGACGGGAAGATTTCCTGCAACACCACGAAGTCACACGCTTCCAGACATTCGCGGATGTGGGCGCTGTTTGGATCGCTCATCACCGGGTCTTCGCCCAGCATGTACAGCGCGTGAATCTTGCCTTCCAGAATGCCGGGCATCATCTCGGTGACAGTCAAGCCGACCTTATTGCTGAGCGGCACGCCCCACGCGGCTTCGAATTTCTTCTGCGCGTCTGCGACCGTGACGTTTTGATAACCGGGATAGACGTTGGGCAGCGCGCCCATGTCGCACGCGCCCTGCACGTTGTTCTGCCCGCGCAGCGGATTGATGCCGCCGCCCGGCACGCCGAGGTTGCCCAACAGCATTTGCAGATTCGCCAGATCCATGACGTTGCGCACGCCGACGATGTGCTGCGTGATGCCCATGGCCCACATCACCGCCATCGGCTTGTTGGTCGCCAGGATCTCGGCCGCTTCGTAGAGTTGCTCGATCGGCACACGCGTGGTCTGCGCGACTTTTTCCGGTGGATACTGCATCACCGTCGCTTTGAATTCCTCAAAGCCTTCCGTGCGTTCCACAATAAACTTCTGATCCTCCCAGCCTTTTTCGAGGATGATGTACATCAGGCCGTTGATCAGCGCGATGTCGGTGCCGGGCTTGTGGCGCAGGTGCAGGCCCCCATACTGGGGTGTCGCAAACTCGGTGATGTCGATGCGGCGCGGATCGGCCACGACCAGCTTCACCTTGCGCTTCAACACGGCTTGCCGGATCATCGCGCCGAAGACCGGATGCTGCTCGGTGGTGTTGGAACCAATGATGAGCATGGACTGCGCGTTAGTCACGATGTCGTCAAACGGATTGGTCATCGCGCCCGAACCAAATGATGCCGCCAGACCGGCGACAGTGCTGCTGTGTCAAAGACGGGCGCAGTGGTCTATCCCGTTGGTGCCGATGACCTGCCGCGCAAATTTGTTCATCAAGTAGTTTTCTTCGTTCAAGCACTTGGCCGAGGCCAGCACGCCCACTGAATCTGCGCCAAAGTTATCGCGGGCCGCCGCAAGTTTCTTCGCAGTGATGTTGAGGGCGGTGTTCCAATCCACTTCGACCCAATCCCATTGCTGATTGTTGATTTCTGATTGCTGATTATGAACCGGCTTCTTGCCTCTTGCTTCTTGCTTCTTGCTTCCTGCATCCCGCGAAGCGCCCCTTTGGGGTTGCATCTTGCTTCCCGCCTCCTGCTCCAGCAAATAACGCCGCACAAGAGGTTTAGTTAGCCGGTCGGCATGATGCACGAAGTCGTAACCGTAGCGGCCCTTCACACACAGATGCATGCCGTTGACGGGTGCTGCGGGATTCGAGGTGACGCGAATGATCTTGTTGTCCTTCACATTCAGATCGAACTGGCAGCCGACGCCGCAGTAGGTGCACGTCGTCATCACCTTCTTATCGGGCTGGCCGAGCTCCATCGACATCTTGTTGTCGAGCGCGCCCGTCGGGCAGTAAGCCACGCACGCGCCGCACGATTCGCAGCGCGCGTCGAGCATGGGTTGATCGATTCCGGCGGCGATGTGCGCCTCGAAGCCGCGCTCGGCCAGGCCCCACACGAAGCGGCCCTGCACTTCGGCGCAGGCGCGGATGCAGCGCGTGCACAGAATGCACTTGTTGAGATCGACCCACACGAAGGGATTGGGATCGCTGTTGATGGCATAGCGCGGCTTGGTCGGCAGCAGAAATTCAGGCAGCGGTACATTGTATTGCTTAACCCAGTAAGTGAGTTCGTTCAGTGCCGGGTCTTTGGCTGGCGTGTAGCCTGCGTCGTAGTAATTTGACATCAGGAGTTGCAGCACCAGCGTGCGATTTTCGATCAGCGCGGGCGTGTCGGTGCGGACCACCATGCCATTCTCGGCCAGAAGCGTACACGCCGCGAGCGGCACCCGCGAATTCTTCACCTCGACCACGCACAGGCGGCAGCCGCCGTACGGCGTGAGATCGGGATGATCGCACAGTGTGGGGATAGTGATCCCGTTCGCCCGCGCGGCCTGCAAGACCGTCGTACCGTCGGGTACTTCGATGGGCTGGTTGTTGATGGTGAGTTTGATCATAGCGTTCTCCAAGGGATGTCACCTATCCAGAAACTTCCCCCATGTTTTCTAGGAAATCTGGATCTTCTTCAGACATGCCTCTACCAAAATGCACATCACGCGTAATTCTTTCTCTCTTAAACTGCTCTAGCCCAGAATATGGTTGAAGTGTGCGCTCTGGTCCTTGATACTCTGCCCGCAAGACGCTCGTTGATAGGTCGCTATTTGGTCCCGACTCAACCAATAGAACGCCTTCACGAAGTCGATAGCTTGGATACAGGTGTTGCCTGACACTATCGCAGATGTAATTAGCGGCACGCGTGAGTTCAAGCATCAAATCTTGCACGAGATCGACATGAAAACAAAATTGTTGGTATAGCCTTTTATATCGAGGTGGATCCCAGTCATCAATACGGTAGAATTTTTGGCATGGCTCACAATCAGTTTGACACTGGGCTGATGAAAAATGGTCTGATTCAGGCATTTTCGCTCTTACCGCATCACCCCATTTTTGTTCCCCCTTCGGCACCGGAAAACTTGCGGGGGGTC
>Ga0182021_10007336_pt1 | contig 13058 bp, 12 predicted proteins | sample 612E3MmetaG_FD_120493 | JGI IMG/M metagenome (GOLD analysis project Ga0182021, IMG submission 120493) | Permafrost microbial communities from Stordalen Mire, Sweden - 612E3M metaG (Illumina Assembly) | ecosystem: Environmental > Terrestrial > Soil > Wetlands > Permafrost | place: Sweden... | reverse complement strand
GGCATCGCTAATTCCTCAATTCTAAGATTGCTAAATTTTTCATATCAAAATTGTCCCCATAAAGCAAATTGATATTATTTAGATTACGTGGAGACTTAACCTCCACTCAACCAAAAAATTAAGCAGCCGTATAAAAAAACGGGTATTACACCCCTTAATCGGTTAAAGCCTCTGGATCAGCGGCATCGCGTTTGACCAACGCCTGTTGGCGGAGTTGGCGGCGTATTTCTGCGGTTCTATATCCACCCTTTCTCGCCGCCTCAACCATTGGAGGATCACCACAATCTTCTTTACGACTGTGGGTTTTAGCCAAGCCCTGCCTCTTTCTTTCAGCGCTCAATTGGACCATTTTTCTGAAATGATCAACTCCCAATTCGTCTAAAATCTTTTTGCCACCTTTCCTGCCGGCATCAGAACATCTAATTGTATAGTTGCGTTTGCGAGACTTGCGAGGTTTACGCTCTATTCTTATTCCTCCTTATCTTAAGATGATTGGAAAAAAAATTGTCTGGATTTTTTTTATCAAAAATATCTTAAAAAAGCAAATCGCAGGTTAGGCACCTAATTTATCCGTATCTGGTTTAAATAGCCAATGCCGACCAGTGGTCGGACATTTGATAAACCAGAAAGGCTGACCGCGAACGGTTTTAACTGCCGCGCGTGAGACAATTCTACAAACATTATGTTTTGTTTCCTTGACCAACGCCTAATGTCGGCATCATTAAAGTTTAATTTCTTCCGGTGCGCGGCCAGCAAAGTCGCGGGTTTTTTGCGCAAACCCTTGGTTGAGAACGCGTCTTTTACCAGAGCTTGGCCCACCACAAACCCGGCGCCGTTGTTGGTCGTAAAAAAAACCTTGTCGCCGGCGTGAATATCGCAAAATGTACCGCGCGCGCCGTTCACGCCGTAAACCATCATCGATCTTTGACCGCTGGCCAGCGACTCGATCTCCTCTTTTGAATTTATAAGCACCAAATGATCCATTACTCCATTATATTCCATTCAGATGGCGCCGCAAAATAAAAAAAACACGAATGTGTTTAGGCCTGTTGCGGTGCCTATGGCTTGTCGGCATCAATCTCTGTTTTACAGTGAGAAATAATGTCCTCAACAACTTTCTTGGCTCCTTCTTCCGGAATTTCCGGATCGAACGGGATTACGACATATCTGTCATCAAGATCCAGCTGGATTTCTTCGTCTTCGTTGAAAGAAATCTCGGGTGTTAAATACTCATTTTTGTCTCTCAATGACGGTATCACTATCCTTAAGTCATCCTGCACTTTGGGAATATAGCCCAGTCCCTGAGATACAAATTCCCGCGAGATAGCGATTGCTAAGTTGGAAAGATTGACAAAAGTACACGCATCGCTGCTCATTCTCATTATGAGTTCATCGTTCCGATCTCCCGATTTGCTCAGCATTACTAACAAATACAGAGCTATTAGGCAAGCTTCGACGCCAACAAATCCGACGATGCTTATGTTTTCGAAAATGTTGTAACCTTCCACGACAGTCACCCTCATCACCTCCGTATTAACACAATAAGGGCTGGTTATTTTCTAACACAACCGCCTATTTTTGTAAAACTTACAATGATCAGATTACAACTTTTGGATAAAGCCAGGCGCTGAGGGCTGAGATGATGGCGCCGGAGGCGACAAGCACGCCGATGTCCAAGGTCACGCCGGCGGTGGAGCCGGAGAGCATTAAGATGCGCAGGCCGTCAACCATGTAGCTCAACGGATTGACGTAGGCCACGTACTGGAGCCAGCCGGGCATGATCGAAATGGGATAGATGGCGCTGGAGGCAAAAAACAGCGGCAGGGTGATCACCTGGCCAATACCCATGAAACGCTCGCGGGTTTTAACGATCGAGGCAATGATCATCGAGATGCCCGAGAAAACCGCGGCGCCCAGCATCACAATGACAAAGATCCCGACGATCGACAAAAGAGTGATTTGGAGTTGGACTCCCAAAAGCAGCGCAAAAACTACCACCACCACCGCTTGCGCCAGGCCGCGGATGCCGGCCGAGATCATTTTCCCCCACACCAGCGCCAGCCGCGGCGTGGGCGTCACCAGCAACTTTTGCAATACGCCCGTGTCCCGGTCAAAAATTATATCCAGGCCGTAAAATATCGCCACAAACGTCACCGACTGGGTAAGGATGCCAGGGGTGATGAACTGCAGATAAGTGTAACCCTGGGTCGGGATGGCGCGCACTTTATTCAACGCCTCGCCAAAGATCCCCAGCCACAATATCGGCTGGACCGCGCGCGAGATCAGCTCGGTCGGGTCATGCCAAAGCTTGCGCGCTTCCATGGAAGCCATCACATAAGCCTTGCCGATTGTCTGAAAAATATAATCGAACATTTTTCTCTAATTATTTAAATTACGAAATTAATCGCAGGCAATCTTTTTTGCGCTGCTCGTGAGCCCGACGGGGCGAACGTAAGCAAATTTCCAGCAGGAAATTTGCGCTAGCGCAAAAAAGATTGCCAAGAGCTAATTTCGCATCCATTTACCCCAGTCTTTTTTCCGTTCTCCTTTCTTGCTTTATTTCGCGGAAATTGCCTCTTTCATCGACCACGCTGCCGGCAAAAAAGATGAACGCGTCTTCCAAAGTCGCGTTTTCCTTGCCGGTTTTGGCTTTAAGCTCTTCGACGGCGCCGATAGCCGCGATCTTTCCCTGATTCATGATCGCGACCCGGTCGCTGAAGCTTTCGGCCTCTTCCATGTAATGGGTGGTAAAAAATATTGTGGTCCCCATATTTTTGCGCAATTCCAGCAGATGGCGCCAGACGCTCTGGCGCGCGATCGGGTCCAGTCCGGAAGTCGGTTCGTCCAAGAAAAGCACTTTGGGCTTATGCAACATCGCCTGGCCAACCTCCATTTTTCGCACCATGCCGCCCGAAAAAGTCCGCACCAAATCGTTGGAATGTTTTTCCAGATTTAAGAACGCCAGGGTTTCTTGGATCCGTCTTGCCCGCTCGACCCTGGGAATGTCATAGAGGCGCGCAAACAACAATAAATTTTCGTAGGCTGTCAGCGAACCGTCAACCGATATCTGCTGGGGAACGTAGCCGATGTTTTTGCGGACATCATAGGCCTGACGGCCAACGTCAAACCCGGCTACCGACGCCTTGCCGCTGGTCGCGGCCAGGAGCGTGATCAAAATTTTTATCGTGGTGCTCTTGCCCGCGCCATTGGGACCAAGACAGGCAAAAATATCCCCCCGTTTGACGTCAAATGAAATGCGGTCGACCGCGACAAAGTCCTTGAATTTTTTGGAAAGATTGCTGACTTTGATGATGTTGGGCGCGGATTTGGACTCCATAAATTTAATTCTAACAAAAAATTGTGGCAATTTACACGGCAACCTTCATCTTACCTTAATCCCGTTAAAGTAGTATATTGGTATAATCACAAAAAAACATGGACACATTAACCATCGATAAAACAAAAACCGCGCTGGTGGTCATCGACCTGCAAAAAGGTATCGTCAGCCGGCAAACCCAGCCGCACAAGGCTGCGGAAGTGATTGAAAACGCCAGCAAGCTGGCGCAGGCTTTCCGTAAAAACTCAATGCCGGTTTTTTTGACTAGGGTGGCAACCTCTGACGACCAAAAAGACCGGTTGCATCCAATCGCTGACATTGCGTGGTCAGCACCGACAGACCAGATGCCAGCGGACTGGAGCCAGATCGTGCCGGAAATGGCGGCACAACCAGATGAAATCATCACCAAAAAACAATGGGGCGCGTTTTACGGCACCGAACTTGATCTTCAACTTCGCCGCCGAAAAATCGACACCATCGTTTTGTGCGGCATCTCCACCAACATCGGCGTCGAAAGCACGGCCCGCTTCGCCTACGAATACGGCTACAACCAAATCTTCACCGAAGACGCCACGTCGGCCATGTCTAAAGAAGAACACGACCACGCGGTGCAAAAAATCTTCCCCCGCATCGGCAGAGTCCGCCAGACCAAAGAAATCTTATCCGCTTTTCAGCAAAATATTTAAAAAACTTAATTTAATTCGAACGAATTATATCGGTATTTGTTATCGAGTATTGCTAACATGTTTTTTTGTTGCTATTAACAAGCCTATGGGGCGCAAAATGCGGCTTGTCTAAGCCATAAGAAGAAGGCAATCCCCAACACCGCCGTGTGGCGGAATATGGCGGCTGCCTGTACCAGGCGGCTTGTAGATCGTATCGGAATTGCTCAGAAGAAGTCGCATCCCCCATTTTTGTAATTTATAAATTCAATAAAGTTAAAAGGAGGTGAATTGGTGGCAGAATTGCCCCAGAACTGGTTTTCGTACAAATATCCCGACCCGGAAGCAATCGATGTATTGAGCGGCATATTCAAATCCCTGAAAACCGAGGAAATTACGTTCGCGCTTTTTGTAAGGTATCGCTATCGCCGGATGGTTGTAAATAAAAACAACGGTACTGCGAGGCTGATTTTCATCCCGCCCGATCCGTTAAAAGCTGTCCAGAGGAAGATCAACAATTAATTGCGCGGCCATTTCCCGGCGCGAGATTTTGCGGATATGTTTGGCATTCTGGAAAAAACATCGAATGTAAAACACGCCCGCGTCCACGCCGAAGCCAAATATGTCCTGCAATTCGACTTGAAGTCCGCTTTCCCTTCGGTAACCGCCCAACAATTGGAAAAAGTGCTCTATGCCCTTTTTTGGGAACAAAGGGACGATCTGGCGGCAAGCTACGACTTTGACAACGGCAACGATGATGCGATATGGACAGTGGTAAAGAAACAGTGGCTGGTTGGCAAACTTACCCAGATCATTGTCGACCTCTGCACCACTAAAGGGATCCTGCCCCAAGGCACCCCTTCGGCGCCGTTCCTTTTCCATCTGGTGATCGCCCATGGACTTTTTGACGAACTGAAAAATGTTTGCGCAAGGCTCGCCGGATACCACGCCAAGCTGACGATCTATTTCGACAACATCGTCATATCGTCGTCAAAGCCGCTCCCCGCAATAATACGCAACCAGATCACCGACACGATCCTGGCCAGTGGTTTTGAAATAAACGGCAGGAAAACTAGAAGCACCTCGTTTAGGAGTACCGCGCCCCTCATCACCGGACTGCGAATCGTCAACGGGCGGGTTTCTCTCCCGCGCGACACCATCAACAAGTGGCGGGGCCTGCTTCATTCGGCCGCCAGCGACTGCAAACTCTGGCCCGAAGCCCAAGGCATCCTGGCATACTTGCTCCAAGTATATGGAAGGCGCCTGGACAATTATCCCGGCCCACTCCGCCAACCGATAAGGGAATTCAAAAACGTTGTCCGCGGCTCCTGGCTATCGGGACTGGAAGAACGTGACAATACTGACCCAATTTAAACGGGTCATTTTTTATTAAGAATACTTGAACGGCCATTAGAAATATATGTAATGATAAAATTATATTTAAAAAAATAAGAGGTTGGATTACCTCTGTTATTTGTTAACGGCTCTCATTTTATAAAGGTCAAGACAGATAGAGCTCGCAAATTCGAATATCGGCTCGAGATATTCTAAATTGTCGCCGTTAAAGACACCGAATTCACCTCTGAGCATCAAATTACGGCAACGAGTCTTTCAACCCAGTTTCCTTGAACACCGATCGCACGTCAGAAATTCATAGAGATTGTCGCAAGCTCGCAACGCAACTCCGCGGGTATCGCTAAAATATAGAGCGATACGACTGATCGAAATCATATTGCCCGTCAGCTTTGGCCAGCAGGTCTTGCCCATGATCCAACCCTCGACTTGTCCGGCCCTGGCGGCTTCGAGCACTACTTTGTGTGCTTCTGTCATAGTTGTCTCGTCGATTGGCTCAGTCCACTGCGACCAACAGATGCAGAAATAGATGTAGAATTGCTCGGTTCCCATGGCAAATAGTTCCCGCCCGCATTTTTGCGCCATGATCTCCAAGTAAAGCATCGTTATATCAAGGATATCATCGGCGGTTATATTTCTCGGCGACCCGCTGTGCGCACTGTTGCGAACCGCTTCCTCGATCGATTCTTCCGTTTCTACAAACAGCTTTTTAATTTTTATTCCTTCATCGTTTGGCATCCCTATCACCTCTCCGTTTAATTTGACAAAATAACATAAGCCAACTCTATCAAAAAAATCGGAATGTAAAGCATAATCCGCCGCCCAAAACCAATTCTCACTTTCTCGAGAATTCGAGAATAGTTTCATTTACCGGTTAGTGCATCACCCACTTGCCATCTTCGGCGAAGAAAACTTGCGTGGAGACTTAACCTCCACGCACTCTCCGCGCAACTCGGACGGGCGCTGCAAAATAAAAAAGCACGAATGTGCTTGAAACTATTTCGGGGCTGCTTGCGCAGAGTCCTTGTCTGAATCCGACGGTTTGCCCCTATCGACATCTGAATCCTGCTTTTTCTCGCCTGATCCGTCCGCCACTTTGCTTTTAATGTCCTTAACCATATTGTCCAGTGCGGGAGTCAAATTGGACAGATTGAAAGGAATTCCACTTGATAATCCTGATTTGTATAGCAAGTAGATTTTCCGCACGTCGATATCCGGCGATATGGTCGGCAAAGAATCAATGGTCAATTCGCTTGTCTGGTCCGAAGTGGATTCTAAAAGGTGTTTGTATACAGATGCCTTTAATAAGTCATTCAGTAGTCGTTCTTTCGGCGCGCCTCTATCGACCATTAAAACAATCATTATATAGAGGGCGATGGCAACACTACCTGAATATACCAAGATTGCAGCAATTCCTAAATCGGTTGGCGCATTATATTTCGTCCAATTCGGCAACGCAAAATAAAACACATAGACGCCAATCAATAAATATACTCCCGAAAGTATTGCACCCCAAAGATATATTCTGGCTCTTTCAATATAATCCCTATTTTCAAACACCCCAATCACCTCCAGTGACCATTAAGGGCTGGACATTTATTATCACAATAGAGTGATTGTGTCAAGATAAATTTGTATTAAATTATTTGACTTTTGTCTATAATTTCGGTAATATCGTTGTGTTTCGGACACATTTAAATAATATAAATTTATTTTACAAATATGGCTTACTTGGCTTCAATCCGGAAGAACTGGCGGCTGACGGCAATTCTCGTTGTCGCGGTATTAATTGTAGTTGGGATCCTTGGCTATCGCATTAAACAAAACAGCGCGGTGACCAATCCCGCTGCGAGCGTGCCGACGGTGTCGCTGATCGCGATCAAGGATTATTTGGAACCGGCGGCCATCACTTTGGACAACGGGACCGTGGAATCGGTATCGCAGGCTGATTTGCGGGCGCAAGTTTCGGCGCCCATCTCGCAGGTAAACGCCAACCTCGGCGACAATGTTGGCGCCGGGCAAATAATTGCGGCGCAAAAAAACGAAGATATCCAGGCCCAGTTGGCATCGGCGCAGGCAAACTTGCAAACGGCGCAAACCGGCGACCGGCCCGAAGACCTGGCAATATCGCAAACCCAGGTTGACCAGGCCAAAGCCGCTCTGGCCAGCGCGATCCAGGACGCCTACGCCAAATCCGACGACGCCATCAAAAACCACATCGACAAATTTTTTGCCAATCCCGAAACATCCAATCTGCAATTCTCGATCGTCATTGACGCCGGCGCTGGCGGCGTAGTTCAGTTCGGCTCCGACCAAACCGACGCCCAGCGCCAGGCCGAAACCGACAAGATCGCCCTAATCGCCAAAATGAGCGCCTGGCAAAAATCGGTGTCAGACCCCGCAATCAGCCTGGAAACAAACCTGGCTCTGGCCAAAAATAATTTGAATTATATAATCAACTTCCTAAACGACATGTCACAAGCGGTCAATCCGCTGACCAGCGATAACGCCACCTATAAACAAATCCTGGATGGCTACAAAACCGAACTGTCCGCCTCGCGGGCCACGATATCGGTGACCCTGTCGGCCCTGCAAGGCACCGAAACTTCCTGGCGAGTTGCCTCCCAGACTTTGGCATTAAAACAGGCCGGTTCTACGCCCGAACAATTAAAACAGGCGCAATCGGCGGTTGACGCGCTCCAAGCGCAGTTGGACAAAACCTATATCCGCGCCCCATTCTTCGGAAAAGTATCCTTCCTTGACGCCAAGATCGGCGAGCTGGCCAGCCCGGGGCAGTTGGTCGCGACGATCGTCAATCCCGGCGCTTTGCAAATCACCACCTACGCATCCGCCAATGACCTGCCCAACATCGCCATTGGCGATACTGTTGCGATCAACACAACGTCGGCGGGCATCGTTTCGCGCGTTTCGCCGGCGGTGGATCCGCAAACAAAGAAAGCGCAATTGATCGTTTCGGTTTCCAGTAATGACCCCAAATCGCCGATAATCATCGGCCAGACCGTCGCCCTAAACATCCAAAGCAAAAAGCTGGCGCAAACCACCCCGGTTTATTTATTGCCTCTGCAAGCGGTACGCTCAAACTCCGAAGACTTCGTATACACCGTTGACCAAAACAACGCCGTCCAGCCAATCCCGGTAACAACGCGCAATTTGGTGGGAGAAAGCATTGAAGTCAGCGGCAACCTGGCCAGCGACCTGAAGATAATCTCCTCAACCAGTGGACTTTCTGCCGGTGACAAAGTCATTGTCCAAAAATAAAAATGTAAAAATCAAAATGGAAAATGACAATGTAAAATTCAAAATTGGGACTCTAAATTTAACATTTTTCTATTTTGAATTGTCATTTTGATTTTTGATTTTTAAATTTTGCATTTTATATCATGGAATCCAAACCTTCGTTTGACCAGCTTTATCTTGACCGCCTGAAATTCAACCCCGCGCTAAAAAAGATGTGGCTGGCTTTTTTTGTCTACCGCTTCCGGGTCATCGTTTTGATGATCGCCCTGGTTTCCATCTGGGGCATTTACGCCTATCTAAAACTGCCGCGCGAATCCAACCCCGAAGTTAAGATTCCGATCGCCGTGGTAACCACGGTTTTCCCGGGCGCCTCGCCCTCTGATGTCGAAGAACTGGTCACCAAAAAAGTGGAAAGCAAGATCAGCGGCATTACGGGAATCGACACTCTGACTTCGTCGTCGGCCAATTCGATTTCGGCCGTCGTGGTACAGTTCATCCCGCAAGCCAACCTTGACGATTCGGTTCGCAAAGTCCGCGACGCAGTCGCCAATATCAAAAGCGACCTACCGGGCGACGCGCAAGATCCGCAGGTCGGCCAAATCTCTTTTGACGACAGCCCGATCATGACCCTGGCGCTAAGCGGACCCTACGACGGCTTTACGCTCTACAACTACGCCCAGGATGTCCAGACCGAACTGGAAAAGATTGCCAGCGTCCGCACGGTCAACATCGCCGGCGGCGACCAGCGCGAGATCGAAATCGATTATTCGCCGCAAAAGCTGATCTACTATGGCATAACCCTGGACCAGGCCAACGGCGCGATCGCGGCGGCCAACATAGCCATCCCGTCGGGAAACTTTGAAGGGTCAAAATACGTTTATCCGGTACGCGTTGACGCCCAGATGTATGACGCGCCCAGTTTTGCCCAACTGCCCATCGGCAATGTTTCGGGAACACCGGTTTTGTTAAAAGACGTGGCCGATGTGCGCGAAACCGCGATCAAAAAAACCATGCTGTCGCGCATTTCATCGGCTGGCGGCGCGCCAAAAGACGCGGTAACGTTAAGCGTGGTCAAGCAGACCGGCGGCAATATCATCCAGACGGTTGATGCCGTAAAAGCATCATTGGCGTCGTATACCAAAAATATTCCCGACTTAAAATACGATATTACTTTGGACCAGGCGCAATACATCCGTTCCGACTTTGACGAACTGACGCGCGACTTTATCATCACTGTCAGCCTGGTGATGGTTGTCTTGTTTTTGCTGATCGGCCTAAAGGAGGCGTTGGTGGCGGGCCTGGCCATCCCGCTGGTGTTTTTCATCACCTTTGGCGTCATGGACCTGACCGGAATTACGTTGAATTTCTTATCGGTCTTTTCGCTGCTGCTGTCGCTGGGTTTGATCGTGGACGACGCCATCGTGGTTGTTTCGGCCACCAAGCAATACATGCGCACGGGCAAATTCACTCCCGAAGAAGCGGTGTTATTGGTGTTAAACGATTTTAAGATCGTCTTGACCACCACTACCCTGACAACTGTATGGGCATTCCTGCCGCTGTTGTTTTCCACCGGTATAATCGGCGAATTCCTAAAATCGATCCCGATAACGATCTCGGTAACCTTGATCGCCTCGCTGGGGATAGCCCTGATGGTCAACCACCCGCTGGCGGCGATCCTGGAGCGCGTCAGGCTGACAAAAGGATTTTTGTTCTTTTATTCGGTAATCCTGTTTGCCATCGCCGCAATTTTGCTTTTGCAAAAAAACATTATTTTAACCGCCTTGGGCGTTATCGTTTTGGTCGCGCTTGGCCTGATAATTTATTGGTATGCCAAAGGCGCGCGGCTTATCTTGGAAAAAAATTCCGAATTATCCAGGCTTGAATCAAAAGACGACGAGTTAATCAAGGAAAAATTGCGCCAGGAAGCGGCGCCCGCCTCCGCGCAGGGCTTCGGCGAGGCAAAGCCCGCCGGGAAAAGCCTGACCCATAACTTTTTGCACGGGATATTAAACCTTAACGCCGCCCTGCCGCTCTACGAACGCTACCTGTCGGTCCTGATCAACAATTCGCGCCCGCGCAAGTGGTTTTTGGCCCTCGTCGCCCTGCTGTTTTTTGTTGCGGTCAGCCTGCCGGCGATCGGGGTCGTCAAGACCGAATTCTTCCCGGCCGACGATTTTGGCTATATGTACATCAATATCGAAGCGCCCACCGGCTATAAACTGGCGCAGACCGACCAGCTCGTCAAGGAAGTGGAACAAAGATTATTGAAATATAAGGAGATCGCCAACTTTTCCACGATTATCGGCGCCGAGATTTCCACTTCAACAAGCAATTTTTCCAGCAGTTCGTCGACCACCGATACGGCTTCGATCACCATCAACTTGGTGGATAAAAGCCAGCGGAAATTAAAATCCTACCAATTGGAAGATGTTTTCCGCAAAGATTTTAGCGACATCACCGATGCCAAGGTTACGGTCGTTTCCCTGCGCGGCGGGCCGCCCAGCGGCTCGGCTTTCCAGGCCCAAATTTCCGGGCCGGACCTGGCCGAATTACAAAAGATCGTCGGCGACCTAAAACCGATCCTGCAATCGGTCCCCGGCACGGTCAACACCGACATTTCGCTTAAGGAATCAGTCCCGGAATACACTTTCGACCTTGACCAAAATAAATTGGCACAAAACGGTTTGTCGGCGGCATACGTCGGTTCGGTCCTGCGGACCGCGATTTCCTCAACCAAGGTCACGACGGTTCTCAGGCAAAACCAGGAGATCGACGTGGTTGCACAATTCGACCCGGCCCAAATTCCCGACCTTGCCGCAATCCAAAACCTGCAGATAATAACGCCGTCAAAACAAGCGGTTTACCTAAAAGATGTGGCGACAATCTCGCTGAATCCGTCGGTGCAAAGCATCTCCCGCATCAACCAAAAGCGCACGGTAACATTGTCCAGCGACATTACCGCCAATACGACCAGCAACGCGGTCTTGGCCGCGTTTGAAAATAAATTGCAATCTTCGTATAAATTGCCCGAGGGCTATGCCATTGATTACGGCGGGGCCAACCAGGAAAACGCGGATTCGGTGCAATCGATCATCGCGGCCATGGGTTTTGCCTTCCTGTTGATCGTGGCCACGCTGATCATCCAGTTCAACTCCTTGATCAAAACCCTGATAGTTTTGATGACCGTGCCTCTGGCGCTGATCGGCGTCTTCTTTGGCTTAATGATCCTGGGCGTGAGTTTGAGCTTCCCGGGTTTGATCGGAATACTGGCGCTGTTTGGCATCGTGGTAAAAAACGCCATTATCCTAATCGATAAGATCAACCTTAACCAGAAAAGCGGGATTGAATTTGCGCCAGCCATCATCGACGCCGGCAAGGCCAGGTTTGAGGCGATCTTCATCACCTCATTTTGCACGATCATCGGCATCATCCCCATCACGTTATCTTCCATCACCTGGCAAGCCCTGGGCATCTCCATCATCAGCGGCCTCTCGGTCTCCTCTTTCTTCACCCTCTTTGTCATCCCCTCGCTCTACGCCAGCTTTGTAAAAGAAAACTCTTAGTTTTTTTTAGCCGGGTCTTTGGTTTGAGGAGGACTGTCCTCTTCCTGAGAGGTCAGTCCTCGTCAAACACTAATTTGTGTTTGTGTATTTGTATAAAAAAAGAGGGCAGGGATTAAGCACTACTTCGTGCCGTTCCCTGCGCTGACTTCTGGAATCGGAATGCGATGTATTACGGGTCCCTAGAACCGAATAGATTTCGCGGGTGGCGGAGTTTCCTTCGGGAAGTCCGCGCTATTGTTATCCGCCAACGCCAGAAATACCTTCAACGCTGTCGAATTGACAGTAGCCGGCACTGTGCCGTTTACCATAATCCGGCATACACGCCCATCGCAAGAGATTGCCGATGTGCCGGTAAACCCCTCCGGCAAGCTGATTTGATTCTGCAAGGCTTGCGCAGTGGTTTGGGTACAATTGCATCCTTCCGCCGGGTTGATGAACTGCTCTGGCGGAAATCTCGAACTTATGTTATTCGCCTGCTCAATTATCTCTGTCGGTGCGGGTGGTGCCTGCGTTACTTTTGGATACCCATCGGGTACACTCCCGGGCAGGCTGGTCAACGTCGATTCGTTGGTCTGTCCCACTGGCACGCTTCCGGGCAAACTTGTATATGTCCCTTCGTTATCGGGTGCCGCGCTCCCGTGGTTTGATTTTATCTCGGATGAACAAGCTGGCAGAACCCCCAGCAACATTACGACCGTTACAATTACGGCCATTTTCTTAAGGTGCATGATTAAATTTTTATACACCAAAACTCAAAAAAAGTCAATGGTTGACGGGGTAACCGCTCACTGGGGTATTACCGCGTTTATTCTCCCTTTTAAAAAGGGAGTGCCCTCAGGGCGAGGGATTTGCTTACTTCAAAATCCTCTGTCCCGCTTTCGGCGG
>Ga0182021_10007335_pt1 | contig 13058 bp, 10 predicted proteins | sample 612E3MmetaG_FD_120493 | JGI IMG/M metagenome (GOLD analysis project Ga0182021, IMG submission 120493) | Permafrost microbial communities from Stordalen Mire, Sweden - 612E3M metaG (Illumina Assembly) | ecosystem: Environmental > Terrestrial > Soil > Wetlands > Permafrost | place: Sweden... | reverse complement strand
GCAATCCTGGCCTGGAATCCGAAAACGGGTGAATTTCGCTCCGGTCAGATCAAGGCGCCAAACGGATATGAATATTGGATCATCAAATTCGATGGGGTCAACCGGAATCGAGATAAAGAATTTATTGCTGACCCGCAGGGGTACGGGAAAATTGAATATGCCTATTCCCTTATGGCGGCAGCAGTTGGAATTAAAATGTCGCGTTGCCGCCTCTACGGTGAAGGCGGGCGCAACCATTTTATGACCAAACGGTTCGATCGAGAGGACGACGGCAGCAAAATCCATATGCAAACACTGTGTGCGCTGGCACATGTGGATTTCAATGAAGCCGGGCTTTTTTCTTACGAAGAAGCGCTCCAGGTGATGAAGCGGTTGAATCTGCCCAAGGAAGATCTGGAACAGCAGGTGCTGCGGGCCATATTCAACGTGGTTGGGCGCAACCAGGATGACCACGTCAAGAATATTTCATTTTTAATGGATCAAGCAGGGGAATGGAGGCTTTCTCCTGCGTATGATGTCACCTATTCCTATACTCCAGAGGGCCGCTGGACCAGCCAGCATCAGATGAGCATCAATGGCAAACGGGATCGGTTTACCAAAGAGGATTTATTCTCTCTGGCAAGGGCGGCAGATTTAAAATCTGCGCGGGCAAAAGAAATGCTTGCCCGTGTGATCGAGGTCGTTAAAAATTGGCCTGACTATGCGGATGAGGCGGGAGTGGATAGTGACCAGATGTTGGGGGTACAGGCTAGTCAAGTGGTCAATTTATTGGATTGAAGGAAAAGCTATATTATCCATAAGGTTGAAAAAAATGATTTTTGCAAAGGTTATTTTGTATAAAATGCAAATATTAAGAAATAAAACTCAAACTAAAAATTCCCATTTTCCTGATTTGGTAAACTAAAAAGGCTTGAGATTTAACTGAATAATGGAAATTACTAAAATAACTTTTCTGTATTACTCAACGTTTCCTCTGTGGTAACTTTTTCTATTGAACGATTATAGAAAACAATTTAAATATATTTTTTCCATCATGATTTTTGATTTGCAAATTTGACAGGTTTTCACCTAAAAAATAGTTAGGGAATAATAAAACCTACTCTTTGTAAGGAAATAATCGATTGGGCAATTAATGTGCAAGCTACAAAAAAGAATAAGGTGTTATTTTGGACTTTTTTAGTCATAAAAAATGCGGCGGGAACTTGAAAGAATACTGCCAGATAAATCCATAACCGAGTTGTTTCTCCTCTGTTAATACCTAGAAATAAGACAACACAAAAAGTAAGTATGAGGCTCAGAGTATATATTTTATCGATCGACCACCGTAAAATATTTATTCCACTCGTTTTCCACTCGCTGACCATATTAATGACGAAATAAATAAAAATCATCATTACTGGTAATCCAGTACTGAAAAAGAATTCTTTTACATTTTCGCGCAACCATATTTGGTAACTACGACCCGCATTCATATTAAAATTCGTTGCATCATTCATTACATACTGAAATGATTGAAGCAAATTAAAATGAAAGATAATTATAAATAAGATAAATACTGCCAAAAAAGAACCGGTTGGAATAAGTAAGACGCTTATTAGTTCCTTGAGTGAAATTCTTTTTTGTACAATTGAATGGATGAAAATACCAATAAATAGAATCCCTGCCACAAGGGGAGAGGGTTCAAAGAGAACCAAAAAATAGATCGAAATTCCAAGCAGAATTAAATGCACTTTCTTTTTTGAATCCAGATAAACGATAAAAAGGTATAAGCAGAGCAATATAAATAATGGTGTTACTGTATTTAGAATGGGGAAAAAGATTTGTTTGCATGGGATTAATACATAAAGAACGAAGGCATATAGAGCTGTGTTTTTATTAAGGAATAAACGTTTACATATTCCATAAAGCAAAAGCCCCCCCAATGTTGAAATAGAAATAATTAAATACCCCATCATTTGAAGAGAAGGGGTAAATAGCAATAAGAATTGATAAAACAATATTTTTCCAGGCATGTTTGTTCGTGCATGCAAGGGGAAAGTAGATACAATATTTTGATATTGAGATAAAAGGTAATTTGTTGAATATTTTAATGCGGGAGTATAAAAAGAATTAGATACATTACTCTTAATCATCTGATCCAGAGAATATGGATATATTTTTTGAATCAGTATTTGTATAATAACCGCAAGAATAAAGCATCCCAATAAAGTTAGTTTTTCGTGATTTTGAATCAGTTTGCTGCCGAAATAAATAATTATTCCTGTCATAACAAGAACTGCCAGTGGTATCCATAATGGAATTGATTGTATAGTCCTAAAATATGAATAAATCCACTGACCAAGGTCTGAGCCAAAAACAAAATTTCCTGAATAAATCAGGTAAATGAATAAAGCGCTGATAGTGCAAAATGTAACTATTAATGAAATAGCCTGAGAAACAGGCAATTTGCCTGGCGATGTTTTATTTTCCATATTAAACCCCTTATAAATTATTTTGATCCCTTTATAAATATATAAGCCCAAGATTCCATGTCAAATAATTTCCACATCATTTTTACTCAAACCGGAGAAAAATTGTTACTTAAACTTTCTTAGTGTAGCATAAAATTCTCAATAAATTCCACAAAATCGAATGCCCTGAAATGGTTTCCTCTTGCAGTAATCGAAAAAAAGTAGTGAACAGCAAATATTTCCATTTAGTTATCAAACAGGATTTTTACAAAGTATTGTTCCGCGAGTTGAGCAAAAACCTCGTAATGATATCTGCAATTCTAATCTATCTTCCAAAAAAAATATTCTTACCGTACTAACTTCTGAAATTCTCTCAAATAAATCAATTAACAAGCACAACATCCTCTCCCGTATATTCACTTGCCACAAAATATTGTCTCCTTGCAGGGATACTGCTGATTCCGAGTTGGATATCGCTTGGTTTATGGGGGTATTACTAAAACGATAACTATCGACCCTCATCATCTGCAATTCAAGGATACATAACTTTAGCCAATTGTGAAATAACCAATAGCAATAAATGCCATATTAAAAAGTAGCACAGTTTCAATTAAGAGTTGCCAATACAGATGGTTCTTGTCTAAAATTACAATGACAGCCATTCTTCCAATTTAAATTTTCTCTATAAACGCTTAAAAACTAAGTTCATTTTTCTGACACAGATAATATTATTGAAAATATTAATAACTGTCGTAATAATGAACTTCAAAAGCGGAGATTCATTGTGACCTGCTATTGAAAGTTGGCTAAAGAAATGCTCTCACAGCTGAAACTTTCATTAACCAAAAAATCAAAATGAATTACTTGTCATGGGTTTGGAATCGTGCAATGTGATTCTAAATCCCCGACCGTTTTGGTAACTTCGTTTTCCTTCGAAAACAAAACCGTGTAATCATTAAAATTGCAAAGATACATGCTTTTCGAGAGGTTGGCTGCGGCTGAATCAGCATATTTAGGTTGAGAGAGCAAGTAAAGAGTATGCGAATCGGATTTCCCGGCTAGAAGGTCATTCCATACCTGCTGGGCGTTGGCTTCCATGGCATTGTAATCGGCGCGGGCGAAATAGCCGGAATTGACCGTCATATGGTTCTTATCCGCGTATAAGACCACCTGCTCATAATACTCCGTGGGGATAATTACAATCGACTTGTTGGTCTTGGCCGCTTCGCTCCAAAAGCTGTCTTGCATCTTGGAAGTGTACTCGGCATAGCCCTTGACCCGCTTGGATGAATACAGCGGTTGAATATCAAAGAATTGGATCAACAAAATTGGCAGCAAAAGCAGTTCGGGATGGCGTATATTGCGTGCAACCGCGATCAATCCAAATAACACCAGAAAATAGAAGACAGGCCAGATGAAACGTGCTGAGGCGCGGAAAAGGTCGAGAATATTTGATATTCCAGTCGAAAGAGGTATGTTCCATATCGGTGTGGTGTTGAAAAATGCTGTATTGGAGGCTGCAAAAAGGAGATAGCCCAGAGAAACGATTCCAAAGGGAAGCAGTACCTTGAGGTTTTTGCGCGCGCGGTCTTTGACTAGGAAGAGCAGCAGCGCAAGAGGGATGAGGATGAGGTTGCCGAGACCCAGATAACTGAAGCCTTCCTCCTGTCCATCGGATGCCAGCGGTAAACCTTTGAGAATTTTTGAAAAGCCGTCGGGATTGAAAAATCCGTTCAGATTCCATGAAAAATTGCCATACACCGACAGGACAATTTCGCCGGCAGACACCGCAAAAATTCCGGTGCAGTAACCGATCACAAAAATGACCGCAACCACAGCCAGAATGTCAATGAGAATGGGCCAGCGTTTTTTCTGGCCGGAGTAATGAAAATACAGGCTGATGATCCACAGTGGCATGATCATGGGAACAAAATAGAGGTGGATCAACATGGCCAGCGCAAAAAGGAACAGCCAGGCCCAGTGCCAGAGTTTATGGCGGTATTCCAGAATGACAAACCAGATCGCAGCCAGGATGATCCACTGAGCAGAGAGAGAGTTATGGAAGAAGGCGCGGTAGATCATGGTGGGGGAAAGCACCAGCAGGCAGGCGCCCAGAATCCTCGCTGGCCAGGAGCGGGTGAATTCTTTCAGGATCAGCATGCCCAGCAGCATCTGCCCGATGACTGAGGTCAATTCCCACAGCCCAAAATATTGAAAATTCTTTGGCAGCCAGTGGGAAAGCAATTTAAAGAAGAACGCAAACAACGGGATCGAATCCAGATAGGTGACTGACGTTCCGATGGGGTAGCCGTACGCCTGAATTGTGCCCAATGGAAAACGCCACGGTTCATTGCGGAAAAATTCCCAGCCAAGTTGATGCTGCAGCAGATCACGGCCGGTACTATAGATCCAGTTCACGTGTTTGAAATGCAGCGTGAAGTGGCCGTAAAGGAGCAGAAATCCGGCTAATCCAAAAAGAATGCTGAACACGATGATCAGCAGAGTATCCAGCGCTTTGGGTGAGCATTTTTGACGAGAGGAATTATTCATGAGAGGGGCGATCCCAAATTAATTTTGTAATGTCTTCATCTATTCAATGGATGATTTACAACAATTCTGTCTCATTATACTTTAGGAGCAAAATGCGCGGGTTTATTTACGCAGGAAGAAAGAGTTTAATTATTTCTGTTCCTGATGGATGTTGATCTTCTCAAATCTGTTCCTTTTTTGATTTTCGTGCAACATAAATAAAACTGATACGTAAATAAAGTATGTTAAATCAACAAGAAACCACCCTCAAAGTAGATGTCTCATCAGCGGCGGTAATCCCGACGATCGCTGATTTTGTTATCGCGCAGACTGAAGTCAATCGACGGCGTTGGTATGCCGTGGAAGAACGTCTGCCGGGTTTTCCGTGCGGGTACGATCGGGAGGAGAAAAAAGCCAATCAAAAACGCTTTAGCGAACAATTGGATTGGCTTACGATAAATTTAAACAAAAAACCTCAATACGAGGATGTCGGTAAGTACTTCGCTGAGGCTGCCGGCCACCGTTTTAAAGTATTGGGGATGAATGTGCTGGGTTTGACCAGTGAGCAGCTATCCGTCTTTGAAAAAGAGGGATTGGTCGAACTCTCACAGCAGTTCTTCCAGAGTGCGCGCGAGTTTGACCCGGCTATTCCCATGGAAGATATCTTCCAGGCCAGCCGCAATGTGTGGACTGCCACCTACCTGCAAATTCTGCTGGGGTTGGAAGCCAAATTAACCCCGGCCATCTTTGCCTACAGCATGCTCTATCCGGTGACGGACAACTTTTTGGATGATCCTGCCCGCACAAAAACAGAGAAGATGGAATTCAACCGTCACTTTTGTGTCTGGTTAAATGGGGAAGATGTTCCTCCGCAAAATCCGCATGAAGAAACCGTACTGCGGTTGATCAAAATGATCGAAGGTCAATTTGCCCGCGATCTGTATCCTCAAGTTTACGAAAGTTTGCTGGCGATCTTTTGCGCCCAGCAGGAAAGCCTGCTGATGCCAACTTATCCGGCAGCTCCGTATTCAGTCGATGTACTGGGAATCACACTTAGTAAGGGGGGAACCTCTGTGCTGGCGGATGGGGTGCTGGCGGCGGGGCAGTTGACCCTGGAGCAAATGCAGACGGTCTTTGATTACGGCTGTTTTGCCCAATTCATGGATGACCAGGAAGATGTGGCAGGTGATCTGCGTGCTCATTCCCTGACGGTTTTCACGGAAGCAGCCCGGGCAGGGAAACTGGATGCCACCATGAACCGCCTGTTTGCTTATTCCAAGGTGATCCTGGCTGAACTGGATGGATTCATGTCGGAGCGAACCACACCGTTGATCCAAGTCTCTCTGAAAGGGATCGACCTGCTATTGATCGATGCTTGTGCACGCACCCGCGCCTATTATTCCAGAATTTATCTGGACTATCTGGAAGCATTTTTCCCGGTCAGCTACGGCTATTTGAATAACCTGCGCCGGCAAATTCAAAAACGCAACTTGTCGTTGGAGCGCTTGATGAAAGCATTTTGGCCGGAAAAACTGAAGGCAGCATCATTAATCGATCAGACTTCTGGAAAGAACTGAAAACTTACGTTTGAGAGAAAAAAAGAGCAGATCATCTGCTCTTTTTTGATGGACAAGAGTTGAGGCTATTTACGCTTTTGACCAGCGCGCAAAGATAGCGGTAGAGAGAAAGCGGTTGACTGATTTTTCGCGCAGACCGATCTCGCCGCAGGTGGTGACGCCGGTGAAACTGTGCATGATCTCATCCACTGCGTAAAACAGCGTGGCAGCAGAGGCTTTGACGGCGTAAGCGGTCAACTGCACGAAAAGCGGGTCAGGGTCAAGAATTTGCTGGCAGGCTTTGAGCAGGTCAGGAAGGAGCTTGTAGAACTCCCAAACCTCGCCTTTAGGCCCACGGCCAAACTTTGGGGGATCGAGAATGATGCCCTGATATCTGGAGCCGCGGCGAGCCTCGCGCTGGACAAATTTGACGGCGTCGTCCACGATCCAGCGGATGGGCAGCGCTTCCAGACCCGAAAGCTCCTGATTCTCATTCGCCCAGGTAACCACTTTGCGGGAGGCATCCAAATGAGTAACAACGGCGCCCGAACGTGCTGCTGCCAGACTGGCGATGCCGGTGTAGCCGAACAAATTCAACACTTTGGGGTGAAGACCGCTGTTTTTGATGACCTTATCCGCCCAATCCCACTGGCAAGACTGCTCCGGAAAGACTCCCAGGTGGCGGGAAGCTGAGGTCTGCACCCAAAAACTTAATCCGTTATAAGACATCTTCCAGCGCTCGGGCAGTTTGTGGAAATACTCCCAGTGGCCGCCATTTTCCTCCGGTGAAGGTTTATAGCTGGCATCTGCCTTTTTCCATTCAGACTCTGGCAGCGCAGTCGGCCAGACTGCCTCCGGCTCCGGACGGATCAGCCGGTAAGGGCCGAATTGTTCCAGTTTAAATCCGTTACCGCTGTCGACCAGGGAGTGATCTTTCCAGTTTTGGGCAGCCTGGAGTTCAAATGGGGGGAAAAATGCAGGGGTGTAAGAGGTCATTAATTATTTCCTTTATTGGCTACCAGTATACCAAAAGAAGGTTGCCTTACGGGCGAAAAGACCCAGTTATAATAAAAACCGATATTATCTTTTAGAAAATAGGTGCGTATATTCATGTACGACTTTGAACATTTTCCAGATCGGCGAAAAACTGAAAGCGTGAAGTGGAGGATATATGGTGAGGATGTGCTGCCCATGTGGGTGGCAGATATGGATTTTATCTCTCCACCGGAAGTGATCAAAGCATTGCAAGAACGAGTGGCTCACGGCGTATTCGGTTATTCGTTGGTCACAGATGAAATGAAAATGGTTGTGATCAAAAGGATGGCCGAACGCTACCATTGGGCGGTGGAGAGCAGTGACATTATTTTTGTCCCCGGCGTTGTCCCCGGGTTCAACCTCACCTGCCAGGCATTCGCCGGTGCAGGGGATTCGATCATTATGCAAACACCGGTCTACCCGCCATTTCTGGAGGCTCCAGTACAGGCGGGGGCAGAACGGATCGAAGTCGAGCTGGTCAGGCGGCGTTCAGGACGATATGAGATCGATTTTGACGCTTTCGAAAAAGCGATCAGGCCGAACACTAGAGTATTCATGCTATGCAACCCGCACAACCCGGTGGGCAGGGTCTTTGATAAAGCAGAGCTTGAAAAATTGGCCGAAATCTGCCTGCGCCACAGAGTGGTGATTTGCAGTGATGAGATCCATTCTGATCTGGTGTTCAGTGGTCACCAGCATATCCCGATCGCTTCGTTGAGCGAAGAAATTGCCCAACAAACGGTGACCTTGATCGCTCCCTCCAAGACCTTCAATATTGCGGGACTGGAATGTTCCGTCATTATTTGTCCGAATGAAGAATTCAGACAAAAACTGGAAACGGCCCGACGCGGATTGATGGGCCATGTGAACTTGCTGGGGCTGACGGCTGGAATGAGTGCTTACCGCGAAGGGGATCTCTGGTTGAAAGAGTTGATGGCCACGCTGGAAGGGAATCGGGATTACCTGGTTCAATTTATCCGCGAAAGACTGCCTGAAATTAATGTTTATCCAGCCGAAGGAACTTACCTGGCCTGGCTGGATTGCCGTTCTTTATCTGTTGAGGGAGATGCGTGTAAGTTCTTCTTAAGAAAGGCCAAGGTGGCTCTCAACCCGGGCAAAGATTTTGGCACCCCGGGTGAAGGATTTCTCCGGTTTAATTTCGGTTGCCCGCGCTCCATGGTGCAAGAAGCACTGGAAAGAATGGAGCGGGCTGTACATTCATAAACAAAAAAACAGAGCTGTTTCACAACAGCTCTGTTTCAAAGTTCGGCAGGTTCGACTACTTTTATGCCACCGCTGTAACTTCTGCGGCCTGTAGACCCTTGGGACCTTTTTCGACCGAAAATTCCACCTTCTGGCCCTCTTTGAGTACACGATAGCCGTCCATCTGAATGGCAGAAAAGTGAACGAAGACATCCTCCCCACCATCACGACCAATAAAGCCGTATCCCTTAGCGGGGTTGAACCATTTCACGGTCCCAACAAAACGTTCAGCCATACTTATCTCTCCATCAAGAAAAGAATTTGAAGCGTATTTTCAAAAAAAACACACTCCTACGATGTTGAAAATTTTACTTTTGTTGCATACCTCTGTCAAGCCAATCCTCCTAAGAAAACGATAGGTTAAGACAAATGTAATTGCTTTATTGTATAAAACGATCTGGACAATGAGGTTAACGCGCCAATTATTACCGAAGAAAATCCTGCGATCTTCACTCTCAGCTATAATTGGGGGAATGAAATGGTTACAGCGTTTCCTGATCTTTTTTCTGGCTGTTCTTCCACTGACTGCGGCTGCATTCGTCCCTACGGCCTCCGAAGCATTGGATTATTTACGGGCGAACCAGCAAGTTTATCAAAGCCAACAGAACGGGGATCGCAAAACAGAAATAGCCGGGTTAAAAGTAATTGTGAGTTACCAACCCTGGCGGTCTGAAAAATGGGAACGATTGGGGAATTTGCAATATGCCACCGGGGATTATCAGACTGCGCTGCAGACTTTGCAGAAAGCCGCTGACCTGGGAGCTTTATCTGCACGGAGCATATTTAACGAAGGCAAGTCGTGGAACGCGCTGGGAGATAACGATAAAGCAAAATCTTTTTACCGGGCAGCTAGCGAAGCCGGGTCGAACGATATTGATCTTTATCTGGAATTGGTCAAAGCTCAAGAAACAATTGATGATTCCATCGGAACGCTGGCAACACTGCTGCGTGCCTATGGGTTGGCTCCGGATGACAGCGCAATTAATTACGCCCTGGGAGTACAGTTCACCGCCAGCCAGCCTGAAAATGCAGTCAAATTTTTGCAATTTGCCAAAGCAGAGAGTGCTTATTCCGCCAATGCTGAGATCTTACTTGAAACTATTTCGGATTCCTCGTCGTTAGGAGAAAGCAGCGAACGATTCATTTATCTTGGGCAGGAACTGAGCCAGCTTGAAGAATGGCAGGCAGCGGCGAGCGCATTTGGAAAAGCAATTTCACTGGATGAAAAGAATGGGATTGCCTGGGCTTTGCTCGGAGAAGCAGTTCAGCATGTGGGAGAAAATGGTTTTGATTACCTTTCGAAAGCGCTGGAATTGAACCCGCAATCAGATTTCGTCAATGGCTTGACGGCAGTTTATTATCGGCGGCAGAAAAAATATGACCTGGCGATCACTTATTTGTATAAAGCAATGGAAGATAACCCCAACGAAGCGACCTGGCAGATCGAGATCGGAAACACACTGGCATTGAAAGGCGATCTGAGCAATGCTCTGGTGCATTTGCAGGTGGCGACATTAATGGAACCGGATAGCTGGACGCCCTGGCAATCCCTGGCTACCTTTTGCATTACCTACAATTATCAAATCTCCACTACCGGACTTGAAGCTGCCAGAAAGGCTTTATTATTGGTTCCGGGGTCTCCGGTGCTCCTTGATATAATGGGAAGCGCGTATATGGTGACCGGCGATCTGGACAGCGCGGAACGCTTTTTCTTGCAGGCGCTGCAAGCGGCTCCAAAACAAGCGGAAATCTTGTTCCACCTGGGGCAGGTATACTTGCAGGAAAACAAAAAAGAGCAAGCATTTAGTTATTTAAGGGAAGCCGCTGATAATGCCACCGACAGCCGGATCCGCGATAACGCCAATCTGCTGATTCAACAATCCGGCGGCGAGTAATGACTCATTTGGAAGCCTACGGTAGTAAAGGAACTTCTATGGCAAAAAAAATTCTTACGGCAATGCTCCTCTGCGCCTTTTTCCTGTCTGGCTGCCAATTAACTGATGTCCTGAACCCGATTGCCACCGCAGCACCCACGGGCACGCTGTTATTTAGCGATGATTTTACAAATAATTCCAATCACTGGGGAGTCTCCAACGGAGATACTGGCTCAGTTAATTTTCTTTATCAGGGATTGGATATCAAAGTGAATGAAAGTGACTCGATGGTCTGGTCGGTTGCCGGGCAAAGATTCCAGGATGTGCAAATCGATGTGGACGGGGTTTTACTCAGCGGACCAACGGATGATATCTACGGGGCGATCTGCCGGTTTCAAGACAACCAACATTTTTATGGTTTTCTGGTAACCCACGACGGTTATTATGGAATTTTCAAAATGCAGGATGGAAAGTTGAGTCTGGCAGACGCTGAAGGCGGATTAAAGTATAGTGAAGTGATCCGGCAGGGCGGAGTTGTCAACCATATTCAGGCAGTTTGCCAGGGCGACCTGCTCAAATTATCCGTCAATGATCAGTTGTTAACCGAGGTAGAAGACAGCAGTTTAACCGAAGGGCAAGTGGGACTGATCGCAGGGTCCTACACCACTCCCGGTGTGGAAGTTTTTTTTGATAATTTGAAGGTCTCCCAACCTTAATTATGAAAGTGTATTTTGATAGCGTTGGCTGTCGCTTAAATCAAGCAGAAATTGAAAAAATGGCTTTGGATTTCCGCGCTGCCGGGCATCAGATCGTTGACAGCCTGGTTCAGGCAGATTTGGTGGTGGTGAATACCTGCGCGGTAACTGCGGCGGCGGCATCGGATTCACGGCAAAAAATTCGCCAGGCCAACCATGCCGGCGTTCCCAATATTGTGGTCACCGGGTGTTGGGCGACCCTTGCTCCCGAAGATGCAAAAAAATTGAGCGGGGTAAGCAGCGTGATTGTTAACATGGATAAAGAGCAGTTGGCTGCTCGTATTTTAGGAGAACACCCCGATCCATTTGAGCTGGAACCTTTGGAGAGAAAGCCCTTACCGGGCGTTCATCGGCGCACCAGAGCGTTTATCAAGGTTCAGGACGGCTGCAATAATTACTGTACATTTTGTGTTACCCGTCTGGCGCGCGGACGTTCAATCAGTGTGCAAAAAGAAGTTGTATTAAATGAAGTGCTCTCAGCAGAAAAAGGGGGAGCGAAAGAAATTGTGTTAAGCGGAGTGCAGTTGGGTTCGTGGGGATCGGACCTTTCAAACGGCGAATGTCTCACGGATTTGATCAGCTTCTTGCTAAATGAAACAAAAATTGGGCGAATTCGCCTCTCATCGATCGAACCCTGGGATCTGGATGAGCTTTTTTTCGACCTTTGGGAGAATCCCCGCCTGTGTAAACATTTTCACCTTCCCCTGCAATCGGGGTCAAAGGCTACCTTACAAAGAATGGGACGGCAGATCACCCCGACAAAATTTGCAGACCTGGTGACCATGATCCGCACGAAAATCCCCGAAGCGGCCATCACCACGGATATCATTGTGGGTTTCCCGGGGGAAACGACAGGGGAATTCGAAGAGAATACGGCTTTTGTGCGGGAAATGCAGTTTGCCAGCGGGCACGTATTCAAGTATTCTGCGCGTGAGGGCACAGCAGCAGCCAAACTGCCGAATAAGATCAATGGAAAAGAAGCTCGAGAGCGAAGCCAGGTGATGCGGGCGATTTTGGCTGAAAGTGAATCGGTCTACCGGCAAAAATTTCTCGACAGAAATATGACCGTGCTTTGGGAATCTGTCAGCTTCCTTGATGCGAAGGGTTGGCGGGTGCATGGGTGGACGGATAATTACCTGCCTGTCAGTTCCTGGAGTGAGCGGGATCTTTGGAATACGATGAGCTGCGTTCAATTGAAGAAAATCAATGGAGATTCTCTGGAGGGAGAGATTCTTGAGTAATTTACTCGCTGGGAGCGAACATGGTTACTGAATTTGAGTGGTGGCAAAGCGCGGTTTTCTATCAAATATACCCTCGTTCTTTCGCAGACGGTAACGGCGACGGTATGGGTGATTTTGCCGGGATGATCGAGAAATTAGATTATTTGCAGAATCTTGGGGTGGATGCCATTTGGTTGTCTCCACATTATCCATCGCCTTTTATCGATTGCGGTTACGACATCTCTAATTATGAAAATGTGGCGCCAGAATATGGTGATTTGCAGCAATTTAAGCAATTTTTAAATGGACTTCATGCCCGCGGAATGCACTTGATTCTGGATCTGGTCTTGAACCATACTTCTGACCAACATCCCTG
>Ga0182021_10007334_pt1 | contig 13059 bp, 9 predicted proteins | sample 612E3MmetaG_FD_120493 | JGI IMG/M metagenome (GOLD analysis project Ga0182021, IMG submission 120493) | Permafrost microbial communities from Stordalen Mire, Sweden - 612E3M metaG (Illumina Assembly) | ecosystem: Environmental > Terrestrial > Soil > Wetlands > Permafrost | place: Sweden... | reverse complement strand
ATTCTGCTACCCATGGTGCTTGTTTGTATGATGATCATTGTGAATAATAAAGAAATTATGGAAGAGTATACCAATAACCGGCTGCAAAACACAATCGGTTGGACAACGACAGTAATCTTGATAATACTCAGTGCATTCCTGCTTATCTCAGGTATAGGAGTTGGTTAAGAAAGAATAAAACGTCGAATAGAATAATTAGAAGATATTTAACATTAACAGATCCGGTTTATAATGTTTTAACTGTTATACTGTTTAGGAATTTAACATGAAAACACTTTTTCTTCTTCTTTTCACAATCTCGCTTTCCCCAGCGCAGAATTACGAAAATAATTTTACCAATTCCACCATGCGTGTGGATTATTATCGCATTGGTACAAAAGGACAGGAACAAATCACGCTGGACAAAGTGTACGAAGAAAACGCTTGGTCGGGCAGCAAAATAAATTTGCTCGATACACTTAACCTCGGTGATTGTTTTGTGAAGGTGAGCGATCTTCAAACCAACCTGCTTCTTTATTCACGTGGATATTCAACAGTATTTGGGGAATGGCAGACAACGGAAGAAGCATTGAATGGAACATGGCGGACATTTCATGAAACAGTTCGTTTTCCATTTCCGAAAAGAAAAGTTGTTGTTAGTTTCTTCCGACGTGATAAATTTGTTGCAATGGGCGAGACGATGGCTTTTCGAGAAATTGTATCTTTCGTCATTGATCCAAATTTACCGACCGCGATGCATCGTGAAAAACGGCAGAGCCCATTCAAAATATTCGACGTGATGATTAACGGTCCGATTGAGAAAAAAGTAGACATCCTTATTCTTGGTGATGGCTATGCAAAAGAGGACATAGAGAAATTTAGGAAGGATGCAAAGCATTTTACAGAACAACTCTTTTCGTATCAGCCGTTCAAAAAACATAAAACCGATTTTAATATTCGTGCGATGGAAGTAATCTCGGATGATTCGGGTATCGACAAGCCCGATCAGAATGTCTGGAAACATACCGCTCTTGGCACGATGTACAACACTTTCGGATCTGCCCGTTATGTGCTGACAGAAGAGAATAAAGCAATGCGTGATATCGCCGATACAGCGCCCTATGATTTTATTACAATTCTTGTAAATGACAACCGTTACGGCGGTGGCGGAATCTTTAATCTTTACACAACGTGTTTTACGAAAGCAGTAAAAGCTGGGCAAGAATGGGAAATGGACTACGTCTATGTGCATGAGTTTGGCCATTGTTTTGGCGGATTGGGCGATGAATATTACAACTCGCAAGTTTCGTATGTCGACTTCTATCCGAAGGGTGTTGAACCCTGGGAACCAAATGTAACGCGCACAAATACAAAAGATAATTTAAAATGGCGCAATATAACCTTATTAGAGACACCGGTTCCAACGCCCTGGCAGAAAGCGAAGTACGACAGCATTGAAACATTACGAGGTAAATTAGATAGACTCGCTTCCGATTACTATGAAAAGCGTGAGGGATTAATGAAGAGTGCAAACGACATTCTTAAAGATCCTCATTGGCTTGGAATTGTAGGGGCGTTTGAAGGATCGGGGTATACATCGAAAGACCTGTATCGTCCTGCTATAGACTGCAAGATGTTTGCGCTGAACCCGGTGGACTTTGATCCTGTCTGCGCTGCAGCGATTGAACGTATGATAGAAATGTACATCAAGTAATATGTGGACATGTAACTAAAATTTGAATCACAACAATCATTCAATTGTTGATATTGCAAGAAGGTTGACAGATGAGAACAAATCCCATTGCACTTATTACAGGCGCTTCAAGTGGTATTGGATTAGAGTTCGCAAAACTTTTTGCGCGCGAGAGCCATGATCTTGCCCTCGTTGCACGCAGCCATGACAAACTTAAAAACATTGCTGAAGAATTGCAGCAAACGTACGGCGTGCAGGTAAAAATCTATACAAAAGATTTGTCAGTCTCTTCGGCACCCGAGGAAATATTTGAAGCCCTCCAAAGCGAGGGAGGAAATATCGATGTTCTTGTCAACAATGCCGGTTTCGGATGGCGCGGAGAATTTGCACATATGGAACTTACCGATGCCCTCGAAATGATCCAGGTAAACATCACAACACTTACACATCTCACGCGTCTCTTTCTTCCTGGAATGATCGAACGAAAACGCGGAAAAATATTAAACGTCGCATCAACCGCCGCATTTCAACCAGGCCCCATGATGGCGACGTACTACGCGTCAAAAGCGTATGTAGTAAGTTTCTCAGAAGCACTATCGGAAGAATTGATGGGAACGGGTATAACGGTCACAGCGTTTTGTCCCGGACCAACAGCCACAAACTTTGGGCAAAGAGCTGGTTTTGCAAACGAAAAAATCTTCGGCGGTATACTCTCGATGGATTCACACACCGTTGCACTGGATGGGTACAAGGGATTGATGAAAGGAAAACCGCTTGTTGTTTCCGGCTGGAAAAATTGGCTTGGGGTTCAGCTTGTACGATTTATACCGCGACCGCTTCCTGCGAGGCTTGTAAAAAAAGTTCAGCAAAAGAGAGGGACTTGAGAAACACTACCAATAAAGAAAGAAAGATCACAGCCAATACAATAAAAACTTTATTGACTCAATCAAATTCTCTGCACTGATTGAATTGAGGTTATCTGTTTTTCGTTGAAGTTTTTTCCTACCTTACATAAACGCATTAACCTATTACCACTTGAAAAAATATTGACCTCATGCCATATGTCGGTGAATTAAGCGCTCTTATAACAGCTATAATGTGGACGGGAAGTGCTCTTGCTTTTGCCGCTGCAACCGTGCGCGTCGGTTCTGTGTACGTGAACGTAGTGCGGCTTGTTACCGCAGTTGTTTTTTTGTCCGTGACTATCGTTGTATTCGGTATTCCGGTGAAGGTATCTGCTGTACAGATGCTATTTCTTTCGCTGAGTGGTTTTGCAGGATTTGTTTTCGGCGATACGTTTCTCTTCAAATCTTACGAATATAATGACGCACGTATCGGTTCGTTAATAATGTCAGCGGCTCCGGCTATGACCGCACTGATGGCGTTCCTTTTCTTGAAGGAAACGCTATCGTTCACAGGGATGCTTGGCATGACCATCACACTTTCCGGTATTGCGCTGGTTGTGTTAGAGCGTAAGGAGCCATCAACACACACTATTCCTATATCTATGATAGGAGTGGTTTACGCTTTATTGGGAGCCATAGGACAGGCGGGTGGAATGATTTTAGCAAAAGGTGCCTTTGCATATGGACCTATCAACGGATTTGTTGCGACGCTTATTCGTGCATTTTCCGCCACCCTGGTATTGGCACCGTTGAATTATTTCGCAGGTCGATTTACAGAGCCCAAAAGAATATTCTTGAAGGACCGAAAAGCATTTCGTTACACAATGCTTGGTTCATTTCTTGGTCCGTATCTTGGCGTTACTTTTAGTCTTATCGCAATCTCGCTTACTGATGTAGCAATCGCTGCCACAATTATTGCTCTTGTCCCAATAATTATGTTGCCGACGGTTTGGATTCTGTTTCGCGAGAAACTTTCTTGGCGTGCTGTCGTTGGGGCATGTGTAGCAGTTGCTGGAGTTGGGATTTTATTTCTTAGGTAAATCTGTCGGTAGAAACTGAGATAAAATATCCCCCAATTTTTCATTGTTTTTTGAAAGAAATCCTTCGCGTAACTTTGCTGCACATTCTGGACAAACACCATGGCTAAAGGTTGCTTCAGAATTCTCTTTAATGTACCGTTCTATTCCTTTCCAGTAGCCTTGATCATCGCGTACTTTTTTACAATTGAAGCAAATTGGAATAAGACCATTGAGTACTTTTATTTTCGTCATAGCCTCTGAAACATACACTTTCAGCATTTTTTCTTTTGCTACGAGTCGCCACACTCGAAGACGATGCAAACCAAAACCGGCCACGCCAACAAGAAGGAAAATTATACTCATGAACCAAACTGTTTGATAGAAACGAGGTTTCAACTCGAACGCGAAACTAGCCCCAGTCTCGTTCCAAATTCCATCGCTATTGCATGCGGTAACGCGGAAAGTGTATTTTCCTGGAGATAAATTTGTATAAAACGCGCTTCGCCTTGTTCCAACAATTCTCCATTCTTTTTCAAACCCCTCTAACATATAGCGGAAAGTTATTTTTTGCGGCGCTATAAAACTCATTCCACCATAATAGAACTCTACTTGTCCGCTGCCAGGAGAAAAATTTCTGTAATTGTAAGGCGAATAATCTATTCTATCAACGATAACTCTTTCAATAACAACCGGCGGGGGAAGATTATTTGTCTGCATTATTTTTGGATCGACAACAACGATACCCCTTGGAGTCGGGAACCAAAGAAAACCATTAGAAGTTTTACAACCGGATGGACCAGAACACTCGCTGACAATCATGCCGTCAGATGAACTATATGATGTGCAATGGATACGATTAATATTTCCGTTTGCGAAATCGTCCAGCATCTGTTTACTGACACAGCTTATCCCCTTCATACTGCTCATCCATAAATTGCCATAGTCGTCCTCAAGAACTTTCATTACTACATCATTAAATAAGCCCTGTGCGAATGTGTAGCAAGTAAATTTCCCGTTTTTTAATCGCACAAGTCCACCGCCATAACTTCCCATCCATATCGTGTGTTCACTGTCTTCAATTATGTCAAAGATGGGATCAGAAGGGAGCCCATCTTTACTTGTATACGTTGATACTGACCCATCTTGCCACCTCAATAGCCCTTCATCACTTCCTACCCATATAACACCCATATGATCGACAAGGATGGAGCGAATTAAATTAACCGACATTCCCTTCTTCTGATAATTAACGAAACGTCCATTTTCAAATCGATTTATACCGTTATCAAACGTTCCTACCCAAATTCCACCTTCATGATCTTCTCCCATACACCGGATAAAATTTTGCGATAGCCCATCTTTTGTAGTATATACACGAAATTTATCATTCCGGTATTGGGCAATGCCTTCGCGCAAGCCAATCCATAAGTTGCCATGCGAATCTTCAAATAATGAACGGATATAATCGCTAGGGAGTTTGTTTTTCTTAAAGGGCACAAATTTTTTTCCATCAAAACGCAAAACACCACTACCTTCGGTTCCAATCCAAACAGCACCATCATGGGCCGTCATCATTGCACGAATAGTGGATACAGGTATACCATCGCGAATTGTATAGTTTATAAACTTTCCTTTCCAAAATTGATTCAATCCGGCGTTAAATGTTCCGACCCAGAGATTTCCTTCGCGATCTTCTGATATACTTGTGACATAATTACTCGAGAGTCCATCTTTAGAGCTATACGACGTAAAGATGTTGTCCTTGAACCGACAGATACCACCGCGTTCAGTACCTATCCACAATGCATTTGATCTATCTTCATAAAGAGAAGTAATAACATTATCGGAAAGACCGTTCTGAATTGTATAAGTACGAAATGAATCATGCTTCCATTTTACAAGCCCGCTCTCCGTTCCGATCCACATAGTGTTGTCGGAGCCGACACAAAAACTCCGAACCGAATTACTTGGAAAGCCATTTCTTGTATTATACAATGAAGATTTACCATGACTATAAACATTAAGACCCTTCCCACTAATTGCCATCCAAAGACTTCCCCCGTTATCGACTGAAAGTATATTCAATGAATTATTGGCAAGGCCCTGCATCGTTGTCATGGAATCAAGTTTTCCGTTCTTATACTTATAGATCCCCCTATTCATCGTACCTATCCAAAGATTTCCTTCGCGGTCAGCAGCCAATCCTCGAACCGGGCCAGTGCCAATTGGATGATAAGTAAAAACACCATTCTTCAATTGCGCCAATCCATTGAATGTGCCAATCCATAAACTGCTATCTCCACTCACAAAGAGAGATGTAATATCGTTGTGTTTTAAGGCTGGTGTATTTTCTTTATCGAACACCTGGAAAGTCGTCCCGTTAAACCGAGCAAGGCCATCCTGTGTGCCAATCCAGAGATATCCATCGGGTGTTTGAACAATTGCCCGGGCTCTGTTTTGTGGCAACCCTTCTTCGCTTGTATATGTTTTGTGGATGTATTGTAGAAGGGGACTCGTGTGGCGTTCTTTCGCGGGAGTTCTGGAAAATACAAACAAAGCAACGAAGACGATCAGTATCAACCAAAGCAATATTTTACTCTTTACATGCACAATAATTGCCCTCATGCTTGTCGTTATGTTGCAACATAATACTATTTGAATTAAAAAGTCAAAGAAATTTTTATCTAAAACATGCCTTCGGGCAAAGATTCATTTAGTTTAGCTTCATTATACAATCATAAGTAAAATTTATTATGTAATTTCCGAGTACAAAAGTACATTGCTATTATGGAAAAGCGAAAAGTTCTTTCCTTCTCTGTCTTTATTCTGGTTCAGTCCGGCATTTGAAATTCTTGAGCAGTTGGACGAATATCGTCATGCATACTGCGAAGAGCACGAAATGCCGTCTCGCTCCCTCTAAACATTGATTTATGAAAGATGCGGTACGCTTCACCTTTATTCTGCGTCAAGCCAATTCCTTTTTCATAACAGTGAGCCAGTGCCAAATCCGAAAGCAGTGATCCTGCTTGTGCTGTGGTGCGGAGAATTGTGAGGGCCGTGCTTATATCTTGAGTATGTATTTGATCTAGAATATTCGCCGTTGCAAGACGGATGTCTGCCTCAAGACTTCCTAATTTGGAAGCTTGGTTCCACAACACAACTGCTTTGTCACGATTTTGGTTTGTCCATCGTCCGGTAAAATAGCATGAACCCAACTCTACAATGGCAGGTACGTGCCCAGCCAATGCTGCGCGTTGGAGCAAATCGAACGCTTGTTGCTCATTCAACATCTTACTGAAACCAATAGATGTTAAACCAGACCATACATAAAGCGCATCCGGATCATTTTTTGAGGATCGCAGTTGAAGTTCGCGGGCAAATTCCTCTGTATTCATCAACTTCCAAAGTAATGCCGGTGCTCGATTAGAGCTTTGAATAAACGCACGAAGGTAATATACACTAGCAAGAATAATATCTTTATGAACATTGAGGCCGCGTTCATAACAGCGTCCAAGCAGGCAAAGTGCCTCCGGGTTTCCAGAATTTGATACTTCTGACAGTAACGATTGAATGCTTGAATCCAGATTTGCTGTTGTAGTTTTTTCTGTCGTTTTCGTACGAGAGAGAGTATCAATTCCCTGGTACGCTTCGCGAATAAGTGTGGTGTCTTCAATAGTTGAGGTTGTATCGGTGTGGAAATCAATAAAGAGAAAGCTGAGTCCTGTGTCGCTTGGCATCGATCGTGTCGTGCTGTTATTGGGATGTGCTTTTCTCGCCGATAAAACATCCGCAGAGTCTGTTTTATCCAGCCCACGTCGTTCCATTTCTTTCTTTGTAATCTTTGCTGCTTCCGAACCAAGCTCAGATGCTCTTTTAAAATAACTGTATGCTTTTGGCCAACTGCGGGACACAACAAACTCTTCGGTATAAATTAATCCCAATACATAGAGCGCTTCAGGTACCTCTTGTTCGGCGGCGGCACGAAACTGTTTGAAAGCTTCAAAGGGATTCCACTCAACTCCGCGGCCGTTCATCAAGAGAATGCCCAGGTTGAATTGCGCAAGCGGTAAATGCTGATCCGCTGCTTTTTGAATCCAATAATATGCTTTTGCCGTATCGGCCGGAAACCCTTTGCCGAATAAATAACGCAACCCTAATTCATGCTGTGCCGGCGATTCGCCTGCATTTGCTTTCTGCATGAGCACGAATTCTTCGAGCAACTGAAGATCAAGCGTAGAGGGAAGTACTAACGGCACAGAACCCGATTCATAACTTCTAAATGCCTGTGGTTTTTTTTGTTCCTGTGCAGACAGGGGAGGCTGAGTGAATAACAGAAGAAATGCTGCAATGATTATGGTACTATAAATTTTATTTTGGATAGCGTGTCTCACTTTAATTACTTATGGTACAATTTCGTAAATAGTCATCAAAATTTCCACTTCCCGTTATTACAGACTGATACACTTTCAGTTTAAATTTGCAAACAAACAAAACTGAGACGCGCCGCCGCGGAAACCGTGTGCGCTTTTGATACAATGCTTTGGATTGTTGATTATCCGATGAATTTATAGCCAAATCCGTGAACCGTGAGAATGTGCTTGGGAAATTTTGGATTTTCTTCTAGTTTTTGCCGAAGCCATGTTACGTGGGTATCAATAGTCCGCGTCGTGGGCATTGCATCGTACCCCCACACGTCGTTAAGAATAGTTTCGCGGGATAAAACATTACCGCGATGCTCGATGAAATACCGAAGCAACTGGAATTCGCGTGCCGATAGTTCTATCAACTTTCCTTTGTGCCTCAATTCCATTTTTGTTAAATCAATTTTGAATGATCCAAACGAATATAATGCAAGTTCCAACACCGGCACTATTAACGGCGCAGGCCGCCGCAGGAGCGATTCGATCCGCGCAAGGAGTTCTAACATTTCAAAGGGTTTTGTAAGATAATCGTCGGCGCCAAGCTTCAACCCAACAACCTTTTCGTTTAATTGCCCACGGGCGGTCAGCATCAAAACTGGGGTAATCACTCCTCGCTTGCGTAGATCCCTGATAATATCAAATCCGTTTTTTCTCGGCAGCATGACATCGAGAAGTAGTACATCAAAATGCCCATCGGTTGCGAGTTTTTCACCTTTTTCTCCGTCACCTGCATGGGTTACTCTATAACCTTCATTCGTAAGCCTATCTGTCAGGGTGAGAACCAAACCGCTTTCGTCTTCCACTAATAGAATTCTTTTATGACCTAAAATCATTTGCTTTCTTTCTCATGTACTATTGAAGGGAGAAAAATCGTAAATACACTTCCTTCTTTGAGAGAACTTTTTACAGAAATGGTCCCTTTATGAGATTCGATTATATGTTTCGTAATGCTTAATCCAAGTCCGCTGCCCTGAATTTGTCCTTCAATTGCATTGCGTCCTCGATAAAACGGTTTGAATATGTTGGAAATATCTGCCGCTGCAATACCGACCCCGCGGTCGATAATTTTGATTTCTATAAACGGCTCCTTTGATACATTCGTTTGATATGCTTCGATACGAATCCATTTTTTTTCTGGACCATATTTTATTCCGTTAATGATTAAGTTCTCGAATGCTGATTGTAAAGCAGCCGCATCTCCACGTACCTGAGGAAGTCTTTGATCGACAAAAACTTCAACTGTAAAATGAGTCATCGGCAAGAGTTTCCTGGTATTTTGAATTGCCTCCGTAACAATTGGTGCGATGTTGACCGGATGAAGTTCATAGTTATGCCTCCCAGATTGAATACCGGCATACGCCAGTGCCTTTTCGACCAGTTCAGAAAGCCGGATAACTTCACTCTTAATCAACTCTCCATACTTTCGTGTACGGTCTTTTTCCTTAATGACGCCGTCTGCGAGGTTTTCGCCGGCAGCTTTGAGAACAGCAAGAGGAGTTCGCAATTCGTGCGATACACCAGCAACGAATTCCAATTGCTGCTGTGCAAGCTGCCGTGCTCTCTTTGTTGAAAGAAGAAGAAATGCAATGCTTGCTCCAAGCAATATCAACACTCCAAAACTAATTCCAAAGTTTCGCATACGATTATTATTAACCGCTATTTCCAGTGAGCCGTCTCGATGTTTCAAACGTAACTCATACAATCCTTGCTCTCGCATCCTATGTTCTGGACCTTCGGGATTCATATGATCCTGTGGTGGCGGGAAGCCACGATCTCGGTCATAATCGCGAGGATTTCTTTCAAACGGTTGAGGCGGCTTCTCACGGTCTGGATACCTTCGCTCAACATCTGGCCGCTCGAGCGGCCTCGAAGAAAGCGGTGGTGCCGGCGAGAAAATTAAAAATGGCACAACAAGGTCGGCTATCTGAAGGATTTCATGCCTTGATGTATCTACAGAACTGTAAATAAGATCTCCTCTATCATTGGTAATAACGATATCGTATTCGGCTCTAGTCGTTGCTGAAAAATTTGTCTTAATAATATTCGGAAGAGCCGATGATGAAATATAGTTAAGATTAAGAGGAATCAAGACGGCTTGATAAGTTCGGTTTTTTATCGGTACGGCAATTGCAGATAAATCTTTAAATAAAAGAAGCTTGGATTCCCCGTTTGTTTTAATCTGGACAGTCTGTTCAGGTAAAGGATACACACCGATTTTGACTTCTTCAGAAAGTATTGCTGCAGAGGCGGATAGGGCTTTCCACTTTTTAATTCGCTCTTGCATTGTTTTTCGCACATCATCATCGGAGCCGTAAAGTGTTCCATCAAGCGAATTCATTATGTGAGTAATTTCATGGTGGAAATCTATGGAACAACGAAAGGCAGCAGTCTGCAGATTGCCTTTCATCCGTTCATATTCTTGTTCGCTTATTTGTCCAAGCCATGTGTATTGCAAATACGCAAGAAGAGGAAGAATGGTTACCATTGCAATGATCGTTATGATGACCGCGCTCCCATATGTTTGCCGGATTTTCATAGTTCAAATATACACATCCATTTATTCTTCTTCATGGTTTCTTAACAACCTTAACAAATTCTTTTCATTGTTAATAATAATTTGTCATTGTCTTAACTCATAAGGGTGAAGATATCTGTAGGTTGTATATGCAGATACATACAGTATGGAATCACACATTACTCATTTGGAGGTCGTATGAAACATCGTATCATCTTAAAAACGCTGACAGTATTTATCATTGCATTCATTTTTCAATCATTGACAATCGCCCAGCCACAAGGTCGTCCAATGCCGCCGAAAGGCGGACCCATGTTGCCAGATAAATTTATAAACGATTTAAAGAAAGAATTAAATCTCACAGGCGAACAGGAAGCGAAAATACAAAAAATCTTTGATGTCCAGGGCGAAGAAACGAAAAAGAGGTTCGAGGCGCAAAAGAAAGCACGCGAAGCAAAGCTTGACGAGATGGAAAAAGAACGTGATGTGATGCACGAGAAGATGGAAAAACAGCGAAAGGAAACCGATGCAAAGATTTCTTCTGTACTAACAGAGGAGCAAAAGAAAAAATTTGAAGAGATGCAAAAGAAGCATTCTCAAAAACCGCCGCGCATGCCAAAGCCTGAGAATGAACAAGATCGACCGATGCGCGAGGAATGTCCAGATTGGAACAAATAACTTTCATTATTTATGAAAGGGTCAACTCAATGAGACAATTAAAAAATTCCTTGATTATCACAATGGTGCTTTCCATTGCAATAGTATTTCATTGTCCGGCACAGCCGGGAGGGACACCTTACACATTATCGGGAACATATACTTTAAACGGGGGCATTGCCACACAAACCGTTCAGACATTCACTTCTTCTACGCCCGATCAATCAGGTGTGTACGTTTGCAATTCGTGCAATCTCACCTTAACAAACTGCACAATAACAACAAGCGGCAACACAAGCTCAAATGATAACAGCAGTTTTTATGGCCTTAACGCTGGCGTATTAGCGACCTCTGCCAGTCAAATCACTCTTACGGGTTGTAAGATAAACACTACGGGCACAGGCGCAAACGGTATTTTTGCTTATGGAACAGCCAGTATTATAAGCATTGGTAATAAATATAATATGACAGGAGGGGGAGGCCATGCAATCATGTGCAGTGGTGGAGGAACTATTACAGTGAACAATGATACGGCTGTAACTTCTGGCGGCAGTTCAAGCAACATAGCAACAGACAGGGGTGGAGGTACTATAACGATAAACGGTGGATCTTATACCGCAAATGGAAATAATTCTGCTGCCGTCTATTCCACGGGCACCATTACATGCACTAATGCAACACTCGTAGCAAATGGAGCCGAAGCGCTTGTCATTGAGGGCTCAAATAAGATTGTGCTGAACAATTGCACTGTAGCATGCACTTATAACAAGTGGGGATCATTGCTGTACCAAAGCATGTCTGGTGATGCTACCGGTGTCGATGGATATTTATCGATGACCGGCGGTTCGTTCACATACACCGGTACAGCGGGCGGTCTATTTTACAACACGAATTCGACAGCACATTATACGTTGAATGGTGTAATCCTTATTAATAATTGTGACACATTAATTAGATGTATCAAAGGAAGCTGGGGTGGCTCTACTGCCACAAGCGGCGGCATTACTAATTTTAGTGCTAAGAAACAAACCTTGACCGGTTTGATCCATGTGGATGCAAATAGTAAGGCATATATTACGTTACAAGATACTTCTTCACTTACCGGTACTATTAATAAAACAAATACTGCCAATACAATAGCTCTAACCCTAGATGCAAGTAGTAAGTGGATTGTTACAGCGACTTCGTACTTAACCACACTGAGTGACGTAAAAGGAATCTCCGGCACATCTATTACTAACATTACAGGTAATGGTTTCAATGTCTATTATGATGCTGCTCTTTCTGCGAATAATGCGCTTGGAGGTAAAACCTATTCTCTAGTCAACGGGGGTGTCTTGGCTCCTAAAGGTTCGACCGCTGTTGATCAACAAGAGAGAGAACAACCAGCCGAATATATACTCAATCAGAATTATCCAAATCCGTTCAACCCGTCGACTCATATTTCGTTTGTATTAGCGAAGGAAAGCGATGTAAAATTAGAAGTGCTGAATATTCTTGGAGAACATGTCATGACGCTTGTTCAAGAGAGAAGAAGCGCCGGGCAGTATTCGGTTGTGTTTAATGCTTCGTCCATTTCCGGCGGACTTTATTTTTGCAGAATGACCGCTGATAATTTTGTCGACGTGAAGAAAATGATTCTGATAAAATAATAGTAGGCTTCTCTCCATATATCTCGTTCGCTTCAAGATTCAGCGTGGAAGTCCCTGGCGGAGATTTGTGTTGCCTTACATTAAATAATCAAATCCGAACAAGCAGTCATTCACCCCTCTGATGTGCTTGTTTATCCGCCATACTTCCTTATATATCTTGTATTTAAGGTTTTTGTATTACAAGGCGTCACACCCAATAAAACTAACAAAGTAATTAT
>Ga0182021_10007333_pt1 | contig 13060 bp, 13 predicted proteins | sample 612E3MmetaG_FD_120493 | JGI IMG/M metagenome (GOLD analysis project Ga0182021, IMG submission 120493) | Permafrost microbial communities from Stordalen Mire, Sweden - 612E3M metaG (Illumina Assembly) | ecosystem: Environmental > Terrestrial > Soil > Wetlands > Permafrost | place: Sweden... | reverse complement strand
GTGCTGAGCAGGTTTTCAGCCTTAAGTTCGTTCAGGGTATAGCAGGCGCATGCCAGGTGATCGGCCAGCGCCTGGGCCAGGCCCTGGTCAAAGGAAGCATGCTCCATGTTGATCACGACCGTGCGGTAACCTCGAGTTGCGATTTTTTCAGCGAACTCAAAGGATTCCTCCTGGGGCGGCAGGACTCCGATCGAGACATTACCCGCCCCGTCCGTCAGAATGATCAGTAGTGGTTCCACATCCGGGTGGATGACCTGTTCCTGCGCAAGCACTTCATAAGCCATTAGAAGACCGGCTGAAAGCGGTGTTTTCCCGCCTACCGGGATATCTGATAATGCCCGCTGGGCCAGGGTAATGGAGTTTGTCGGGGGCAGGATGAGGGTGGCGCGATCCTTCTGGAAAACAATCAGACCAACCCGGTCGCGGCGCTGATAAGCATCTGTCAACAGGGAAAGGATTGCGCCCTTGGTGGCAGCCATGCGCTCTGCCACGGCCATGGACCAGGAAGCATCGACCAGAAATAAAATGAGATTGGAGGCCTTCTTGACCCGCACCTTGCGCTGTAGGTCGCTCTTTTGTATGGCAAAGGCCACCTTCGTGCGTTGCTCGGCTCTCTGTTTTTGGAATGGCGCCGCGGCCCGGAAAGTGGCATCAAAAGCAACATCGTCGGTCTTGCCGTTGGCGGGACGGGATTGAATGTAACGGCCGTGCTTGCGCTCGGTATGAGTGCGCGACCGCCGTCCGCTATGCTGTCGGGTTAATTTATCAAGAGGGGTGTCGAGCTTGCGCGGCTCAAAAGTCTCGCCGACTTTAACCTTCTTACCGCCGTCCCACCAGTGGGCGTCCTGAGAGCCAAAGACTGTCTGCTGCGGAGCCGGTTCGGCGTCCGGCGATTGATCAGAGTCATCCTGTTCTGTTGTTTCAGTTATGACTTTTTTTTTATCGATTCGGCATCGGGCTCTTTTTCTGCCGGTTCGGCGGGTTCACCTTCACCCGATGAACCTTGTAACTGCTCGATGCGTTCCTGCAATTGTTCTGGCGTAATTTCGCTTTGGTGGAATGGACCATGTTTGATGCGGTGGGGGAGAGCCAACTCGGCTGCCAACGCAATATCCCGATCCGTGATGGCAGTGCGCCCTTCATAGGCGGCGTGAGCACGCGCAGCCTTGAGAATGACGATATCGGCGCGGTGGCCGTCCACATTTAATGAGGCTGTCAGAGCAGCTATCGAAAGCAGATCACGCCGGGTGTAGGTCACAGTATCCACCTTGGTGCGAGCCTGGGCAATGATGCGGCTTAATTTCTCTTCATGGGGTTGCCAGGTCTTCCGGAAGGCTTCCGGGTCTGACTCAAAGGCCAAGTTGTGTTCAATGATCGTGACCCGGTCGCGGGCCTCGCGAATGCCGGTAATTTCGACGGAGAGGGCAAATCGATCCAGCAACTGGGGGCGTAAATCTCCTTCTTCCGGGTTCATTGTCCCGACCAGGATGAAACGTGCCGGATGGGCGAAGGAGATTCCTTCCCGCTCGACAATGTTCATACCCATCGCTGCCGAGTCGAGCAGGACATCCACCACATGGTCGTCAAGCAGGTTGACTTCATCAATATAAAGCAGGCCGCGGTTGGCAGCTGCCAACACACCCGGCTCAAAATGGCGCTCGCCTTTCTGGATGGCCTTCTCGATATCAAGGGTGCCGACCACGCGGTCTTCGGTGGCGGAGACGGGCAGGTTGACAAAGGGAATGGGTTTTTCATCAACTGGCAAAGGTTCCCCGGAGGCAGCCCTTTCGCGACACTCAGTGCACCACGAGCTAGGTTGATCGGGGTCGCAACCAAAACGGCAGTCCCGAACGGTCCGAACCTTTGGCAGCAGCGCGGCCAGACCGCGAGCCGCTGTGGATTTGGCTGTACCGCGTTCCCCGCGAATCAATACTCCGCCGATACGCGGATCGACCGCATTGAGGATCAGGGCACGTCGCATTCGTTCCTGTCCCACGATGGCAGTGAATGGATAGATTGTTGGCATGAATGACTCCGAAACGAGATTATACTGCTTCTTGCCTGAATCAGTTAACGCCGGATGCCTGGACCCCATTCAGGCGGGTGACACCTTTTTTTTATCGGGATCCAGGATAGGTATACAGGATATAATTACAAGGAAAAAAATAGAGCCGAGGTATTCCGATGAGTGATCCCCTTGCTGGCCTGACAGCCGATCTTGAACACATTGTTGTTGATGCGGATACCGCCTCGCAGTGGGGTAGCGGCCTGGTACCGGCCTTTTCCACTCCGGCACTGGTTGGATTGATGGAAGGCGCAGCCGTCAAGGCATTGGCTGGACACCTGCCTCCTGGACAGACAAGCGTGGGCAGTCGTATCGATGTGCGCCATCTTGCGGCCACACCTGTGGGAATGAAGGTTCATGCCCGGGCGGATTTGATCGACGTTGAAGGGCGTAAAATGGTTTTCAAAGTCCAGGCCTGGGACGAGATCGAACTGATCGGTGAAGCTGACCACGACCGGTTCTTAATTGATGAGGCCAGGTTTGTGGGAAAGGTCCAATCAAAGCTCACGGGAAAATAAGATCAGGCAATCTTATCCCTGGATAAAAATGGTTCACCTGGTCTGGAACCCAAACAGGAATGGCACCCGGCCATTCCTGTTTGTCCGTACGGGATTGGATTAGTGTACCTTGACCAGTACTGAGCCCATCGCCAGGGTTGATCCATCGGCTGCGCTAACATCCACGAACTGGATGATAACGTACCCGGTGATCCCAGCCATGCTCAAGTTAAAGGACTGTGAGAACGTTCCTGGAGTACCCATGCCGGAAGAGCTCACCAGCAATGAAGAATCGTTGACCTTGGTCCCATCGGGAAGATAGATGTGATAGGCAAGGGTATTTTCAAAGGGTGAGAGGGGTACGGCACCGGTCACCGTGAATGGGTTGGTTTCATCCGCCCAATTGGCGGGTGAGTTGATATTAATGGACCTTTCGGCGCCGCTGTTTGTCGTGGTCACGCGCATCAGCCATAGATTTCCTGCGATCATCCAGTAGGATTGTTTTTCGGCAAGCGTTGGGCAGCACATGGGGTCGTTTGGGCCTTGTACAAGCATGTTCAGATGGATGACACCCGATGCGATATCCATCGAGTTGACTTGTACCCGGTCTCCGAGTTGGGCTTGCCCGGCCTGAACTGCGGAACCGCCCGAACTGTAGACGGCGATTACTGACTCGAATTGGCCTGAACCGCCATCATTCTCGACCAGGATGATGGCAGCGTCAGCTACGCCATCGCCGTTCAGGTCACCAATAGCATGTACATCCAGCATCTGGACAGTATAAATACCCGAAGAAGTATTTTCTGAGTACGTCCCATTTATCAAAGTGACGGTATGTTTGTAGACGGGTGCGTAGTAGGTGCCGTTGCGCAGCATATCCACGGTCAACCCGCTGGAACTCGGAAGCGGTGTCGGCAGGCCGGGTGTGCTGGTTGCAGTCAGGGCTGGAATTGGAGTATCGGTGACGGTGATTGACGGGGTCGGAGACACGGTCGGCCCGCTTTGAAGATTACACGCCAGGATGGACAGAGCAATTGCCAGGCTGGGGACGAGCAGTTTGCGATTCATGGAATTCTCCTCGAAAGGTGTTTTATTGCCCGAGCAGGATCTTCGGAATCATCCCTGGATGGGAATTCCGTTCCGGAAGATTGAGGATTATGGAATTAATGGCAGCCAGGTTGACCCACCGTCGAGGGTCTTATAGAGAGCAGTATGATTGCTGGTGTCACCGGTCAAAGCCCATCCCGTGGAGGCATCGATGAACTGGAATGACATCAGCGTATCCATGATATTAATATTTGGAGCAACTGTGGACCAGGTCGTACCGGCATTGTGGCTGACAGACAAAACCGGACCGCCATCCCAGAGGAAGAAATCAACCTTTGAGGCAATGGAATATTTTCCATTGTGAGCCACTGGCGTGGATGGTTTCCAGGTCAACCCGCCGTCGCTGCTCAGGTAGAACACGGTACCGGGCGTGTCAAGAGAAAGTCCCACGGGCAAGATACCGGTGGAAACGCCAAAGAACCGCGGCAAGAAGGCATTGGTCATTGCTCCGGCATAGCCTGATGGCATCGCTAAGTTTTGCTGCGTCCAGCTGGACCCGCCGTCCTGCGAGAGATAGACATAAATAAAATCACTAGAAGGTTGCGCGCCGGTGACCCAACCTCTGTTCCCATCCAGGGCAACGATGCCATTCTTGTCGCCGACCAGGGGCAGGCTGTCGCTGGACCCGGAAACCGTCGGGTCATCGATGAAGACCTGGTTCCATGTTTTACCGCTGTCAGAGGTGCGGAAGACCGCCACGGCCTCATGACTCATTCCGGCGCCGAGTCCAACCAAGGCCCACCCGTCCGTTGGGTCAATGAATTGGAGCGACGCCTCGCCGAACGGGGTGGCTGTCGAGCTCCAGATTCGTCCCCCATCCGTGGTCTGGTAGAGCGTACCCGTGGTGAGACTAGTACCCGAGAGGATCACCCAGCCATTGCTGGCATCCGAAAAGTAACGACCGTCAATGACATCCGAACTGCTGAACCCTGACGGAGAGACATCCAGCCAGCTGGTACCGCCATCGTCCGTTCGCATGATCGTCCCGTTACCGATGGCCCAGCCATTGCTGGCATCCAGCATTTGCAGGTCATTTATCTGCGGAGAGGCAACAACTGGCATTTTCGGTGGGGTGGCCGTGCTGAGTACGGTCACATGTGCGGCAGTCGTGGTTGCCTGGATCGGTGCTTTGGAGGTTATGGCTGGCAGATTGCATGCCAGGATCGCCAGGACCAGTACCAAGCTGGGGAAGATCAACTTTCGTGTCATTTTGTTAGCCTTATCCTTCAGACATTTCCATTTTGGGATCCGAGTGATCTAGCTGGCGTGGACCCAATAGGCTGCATCCTGCAAGTGGACCTGGCCATCATGCTTACGTCTATCACCGGGGTCATCCTGGCCGGATGGGAAGACTCTTTACCAGGCAGGAAGAAGACCCAGTGATTGTAACCCTGTCTGGAACCTGGAGCAGGGGGAATCACAGGATATCTGATGATAGACGAAGGTCACAGCCTGATAGTTCCCAAGAACATGGTAATTATAGGAAAAGCGCCGGGAACTCCGGCGCCTGTTGGCCTACCCCATCCACTCGACGATTGTTGCTTCCCCCTGTCCAACACCCACGCAAAGCGTGACCAGGCCATAATAGGGTGGTTTCTCTTTTTGTGCGCGCCGTTTCATTTCATGCAGCAGCGTGGTCAGGAGGCGAGCTCCAGAACATCCCAGTGGATGACCGAGAGCAATGGCCCCCCCGTTGACATTGACCCGCTCGGGATCCAGGCCCAGGTCCTCGATCACAGCCAGGGATTGGATGGCAAAGGCTTCGTTCAATTCGATCAAATGTATATCGGATAACTCGAGACCGGCTCGAGCCAGGGCTTTCTTCACCGCCGGAACTGGACCCAGTCCCATGATCCGCGGCGGGACACCAGCCGCTGCTGAAGAAAGGATCCGGGCCAGTGGTTTCAACCCGAGCGCTTTCGCCTTTTCAGCGCTCATTAGCAGCAATGCGGCTGCCCCATCATTCAGACCAGAAGAGTTACCCGCTGTCACCGTTCCATCCTCTTTGTGGAAAGAGGGGCGCAGCCTGGCCAGTGATTCCATACTGGTATCCCGGCGGGGGCGCTCATCGGTATCAACCACCTTTTGGACCCCTTTTTTCTGAGCAATAGAGACGGGCACGATTTCTTCGGCGAATTTACCCGAGTCAATCGCCGCAACCGCCAGCTGGTGCGAGCGCAGAGCGAAGCTGTCCTGCATTTCCCGGGTTATATGTGGTTTCAGGGTGGCAATATTCTCAGCGGTCTCGCCCATCTGCTCCGTACCGTATTTCTCCTGCATCCGTGGATTGGGATAGCGCCAACCGAGCGAGGTATCGTAAGCGATCAGGTTTCCAAAGGGAAAACCGGATTCGGCTTTGGGCAGGGAATAGGGGGCGCGACTCATGGACTCCACCCCTCCGGCGATATAGACATCCCCCTCTCCCACCTTGATGGCGCGCGCTGCCTGGTTGACTGCATTTAATCCGGAGGCGCATAATCGGTTGATGGTCACACCACCCACCTCAACGGGCAATCCTGCCAGAAGGAGGGCCATGCGGGCGATATTCCGATTGTCCTCTCCGGCCTGGTTGGCGCAGCCCAGGTACACTTCCTCCACCAGCGCCGGGTCCAGTTCATTTCTGACGATAATGGCTTTTAGCAGTTGTGCAACCAGATCATCAGGACGGACGGCGGAGAGTTCACCGCCAAGCGCACCGATTGGCGTGCGAATGGCATCAATAATGACTGCTTCTAGCATGGAAATAACTCCAAGGAAATTTATTGGCGGGGCTGTGTCGGGCTTTTAGCTTGGATCTCCCCAATGAATCGGATGTGCAGGAGGTTGACCAAAATGGTTACCTGGTTAAGCATGAATTTCGAATTTGCCTTGATGGTTACACTTGCCTGGGTAATGGGCAGGAATGTTAATGTCGGTTCGGCCATGACCTGGTGGAGATCGAGTGCCTGTTGCATGTGGATTTCACCGCGGGCTTCCATCCCGTCCATGACAAAAAAGACAGTATATTTTTCTTTTGGATATTTAATAAACCGCGGAATAGTATGTTGGACAGGTTGCGGCGGTTCAAAGACCATAAGGACCCCAGCCTTGGGGATAAATCCGGTCGGGGTCGTTCCCAATATTTTAGCCGGATCTTCCAGCCGGGCAACACTGGCGTTGCGGAGCATGATGCTGGTCTCGCGTTTGTCATTTAAATAATCCGAAAGGCGTTGCTCTCGCAGGTAAACACCCCCGGTGATGCAATATTCTTGCATAAAAACAACAATCTGGTAGGGAATAGTCGTATCAACCATATGATCCTTTCTTACCAGGTCAAAAGGGTTGTTGTCTTAAAAAAAAAGCGGAAGAAGAGAGCATCCTGTATATTTTACTCCCTTATGAGCAGCGGTAGATAGAATGTAGGGCGAAAAAGACTAGGAATTTTGTATTGCAGGTATAATGACGCATGGCACTACTCCAGATTGTCGGAAACCACCATAATATAGACAAAAATTCGACTGGATACATCCCAATTTTAAACAAGGAGGCCAGGTCAATGCCTGCCAGAGGTTGGATAGAAGTCAATGATCTATATTGCAAGGGCTGCGAACTGTGCATAGCAGCGTGCCCACCACAGGTCATGGCGCTGGATAAGGAACGCCTGACTCCAAAAGGCTACCACCCGGCGCAAATCTTCAAGGATGGCTGCACCGGGTGCGCTATTTGTGCACTCGTATGCCCGGATGCCGCCATCACGGTTTACCGTGAAGTGACCAAGGCTTCGGCAGCCGCTGCGGTGGGAGGGTAATATGGCGCGTGAACTATGGGAAGGTAATCAAGCCATCGCTGAGGCTGCCATCCGGGCGGGTCTGGAGGCATATTTTGGCTATCCCATCACTCCCCAGAACGAGATCCTGGAATGGCTCTCGCGTCGCATGCCGGAGTTGGGTCGCGCATTCGTCCAGGCAGAGGCTGAACTGGGCGCGATCAACATGGTCTATGGCGCAGCCTGCACGGGGGCGCGCGTGATGACCTCCTCTTCCAGCCCCGGGATCAGCCTGATGATGGAAGGCCTGTCGTACATCGCCGGTACCGAGATCCCTATGGTCCTGGTCAACGTGATGCGCGGCGGCCCGGGTCTTGGTAACATCGCTCCATCCCAAGGTGACTACAACCAGATCTGCAAAGGTGGCGGTCATGGGGATTATCACCCCATCGTCCTTGCCCCTGCCTCGGTGCAGGAAGCGGTGGACCTGATGCCGCTGGCTTTTGACCTGGCAGAGAAATATCTGACCATTGCCTGTGTTCTGCTGGATGGGTCCATCGGGCAGATGATGGAACCCATCGAGCTTCCGCCCATGCGTGAACTCAAGCGCACACCATTCCCCTGGGCTACCACCGGTGCCAAGGATCGCAAACGACGGATCCTGACCTCCATTTACTTGGAACCTGTAGACGAAGAAAAGACGAATCTCCGGTTACTCAACCGCTGGACGGATATTCAGGCGAATGAAATTCGTAACAAGGAATATTACCTGGACGACGCCGAGATCGTCGTCATTGGATTTGGAACTGCTGGCCGGATCGCCCTTTCAGCCGTACGAACTGCCCGGGCCCAGGGAATCAAGGTCGGCCTGTTCCGCCCGGTGACGGTTGCCCCCTATCCGTACGCACGTGTAGCCGAACTGGCCTCCAAGGCTAAAGTTCTCTTGGTGGTCGAGATGAATTCCGGCCAGATGCTCGAGGATGTGCGTCTGGCGGTAAATGGGCACACCCCGATCGAATTTTACGGTCGCCTGGGTGGAATGGTACCGTTCCCGGATGAAATCCTGGGTGAGATCCAACGCGTTTCCAAGAAGACCCCCAAGGTTGTGGACGATCCTGCCAAGGTCTGGTTGAAGCGCATGAACGCTTTAATTAAATAGAGGTATATATGGCTACCCTTGCTATTCCTGAAAACCTGGTTTACGAACGCCCTGAGTCTTTTACAGATGTCCCCACTCATTATTGCCCTGGCTGCACCCACGGCGTGGCGCATCGTCTGGTGGCCGAAGTATTGGATGAAATGAACCTGACTGATCGCACCATCGGCGTGGCTCCAGTCGGCTGTGCGGTATTTGCCTATAACTACTTTGCCACCGACTTTGTTGAGGCCCCTCATGGCCGCGCGCCGGCCATGGCGACCGGTATCAAGCGCGTCCAGCCGAATAGTATCGTTTTCACCTATCAGGGTGATGGCGATCTGGCTTCCATCGGCATGGGTGAGATTGTTCATGCAACCGCCCGCGGTGAGAACATAACGGTCATCTTCATCAATAATGCCAACTATGGTATGACCGGAGGACAGATGGCTCCGACCACCCTGCCTGGCATGAAGACGACCTCCTCGCCCAATGGCCGCGATGTGGAGCTGCAGGGTTACCCGATCCGCATGGCCGAGATGCTGGCAACACTGGATGGAGCCGGGTATATCGTCCGCCGAAGCCTGCACGACCCGAAGAACATCCGCCTGGCAAAGAAAGCCATTCGTACCGCTTTCGAAGTGCAGAGCCGAGGCCTGGGATTTTCACTGGTCGAATTGCTCTCCACCTGCCCGTCCAACTGGGATCTATCACCCGTTGACTCGCTCAAGTTCGTGGAAGAGCGGATGATCCCTTATTACCCCCTTGGCGATTACAAGGTCGCTCCTGCAATTGCAGCGATGAAGATTTGATTGAGAGGGACAGCATGCAAAAAGAGATCATTCTCTGTGGATTTGGCGGGCAGGGCATCATGTTCGCCGGGCAAATCCTTACCTATGCAGCCATGGATGCAGGCAAAGCAGTAACCTGGATACCATCCTATGGACCGGAAATGCGCGGGGGTACAGCCAATTGCACGGTCGTTATAGCCGACGAGGAAATTGGTTCGCCAGTTGTAAAAAACCCGGATCTGGCCCTGGTCATGAACCTGCCCTCGCTGGATAAATATGAGCCAATGGTCAAACCTGGCGGCTGGCTGGTGGTCAATGAATCCATGGTGGATCGGGTGGTAAGGCGCAAGGATATCACTGCTATATCCATACCCTGTAATAAAATCGCTGAGGAAATCGGCAGTCCCCGGCTGGCAAACATGGTTGCGATTGGTGCCATGATCGTTGGTCTGAATGTACTTACCCTGGCGGACCTGGAGACAGCGCTTAACAATCACATGCCTGGCCGCCATAAGCAATTGTTGCCCAAGAACGTGGAGGCCCTGCAAAAAGGTGCTGAGTACGCCAGGGAAGCCTTAAAGAAGTAGAACGCCAGCATTAAGAATCGAACCCGCTTTCCAATTTTGGAGAGCGGGTTCTTGTTTGGGATAAAATTAGGTATGAAGCCGTCTATGTTAAAATGGTCGATTCGCTTGCTGGCGGTTGGGATCCTGGGTCTTCTGGTCTGGTGGGCTGTATATAACGTACCCCTGCTGGAGATCTGGTCCGCCATCCGCGGTTTACACCTATGGCAGATTGCCATCCTGCTGGCGGCAAATACCATACTCTATGTATTGGTCAGCTTGCGCTGGTGGCTCATCGTAAGGGCGGATGCAATGCGTGTCCCTTACCTCCCGCTTCTGGGCGTGCGGCTTTCAGTCTTCGCCGTGAGCTATTTCACTTTTGGACCACAGGTGGGCGGCGAACCATTGCAGGTGCTGTTCCTGCAACGGAAGTACGGGCTGACATTTACGCGCGCAACCGCCTCGGTTTTGATGGATAAACTGCTTGAGTTCCTAGTCGACTTTTTACTGCTTCCGATCGGACTGACCGCGATATTTAAGGCAGGTGTGCTGGCGGAAAATGGATTTACCTTTTCCTGGGAATTGATTGCACTTTTCCTGTTGATACTCTGGCCACCGGTACATATTTTGTTACTTTACTATCATCGTTACCCAATAACAGCATTGCTGCGGGTAATTCCATTTATACCGAAAAGAGCGAAAGCCACCCGATTCCTGCGGGCGGCTGAGTGGCTGGCGGGTAATTTCTGCCGGCGCCATCTTCCTAATTTGCTGGGGGCACTGGGTGTTTCTCTCCTGGCTGGGGCAGGGATGGTCGCCGAGTATGCCCTGATGGCCTCTTTCCTGGGTATTCACCTGCCATTCTTGAAGACCGTCGCGGCCTGGGCAGCCGGCTGGTTATCTTTCCTGATGCCTCTGCCGGGTGGCTTGGGGGCATTGGAAGCCAGCCAGATTTTTGTCCTCGGCAGGTTTGGGGTTCATAGTGCGACCGCGATCAGTATGATTCTGTTGATGCGCGCGCGCGACCTGCTGATTGGCGGTATAGGGCTTCTCCTGGCTGGTACGGCTTCCTGGAAAAAGGATTCAGGACTGGCATGAGGGTATAATCCGGATATGAACTTTCTCATCACCGGTGCAGCCGGCTTTCTCGGCTCCGCCCTCGCGAACCAGCTGGCCCGCGAAGGCCATCAAGTACGCGGAATCGATGATCTTTCCACCGGGGATCCACAGGCACTTTCCCCGGATGTCCATTTTACACGCGGGGATGTGAATGACCGCCCCAAGTTGTGGACCTTGCTTCAGGAAGTGGACTGTGTTTACCACCTGGCAGCCCGGGTCTCCGTCCCGGAATCGGTGCTGTACCCGCGCGAGTACAATGCTGTTAATGTAGGGGGTACCGTCAGCCTGATGGAAGCCATGAGGGATGTGGGGGTAAAGCGTGTGGTATTCGCCTCTTCCGGGGCGATATATGGTGACCAGGACATCCAACCTCTCACCGAAGGTCAAACACCTCATCCAAGTTCACCTTATGCAGTTTCGAAACTGGCTGCAGAATACTATGTTCGAACAATTGGCGCACTTTGGGGGATCGAAACCGTCTGCCTGCGCATTTTTAATGCCTATGGTCCTGGCCAGCATTTACCAGCTTCCAACCCGCCGGTGGTTCCATATTTCCTGCGTCAGGCGGTAAGCAACGGGACATTGGTGATCTTTGGGGATGGGAAACAGACCCGTGATTATGTGTATGTGGATGATGTGGTGGCTGCCATGGTCGCTGCGTCAACTGCCCCCAATATCAATGGACTTGTGATCAATGTTGGTTCCGGCGTCGAGACGAGCATTCAATCCCTTGCAAAACTGGTTATCAGTGTCACTGGCAGCCAGGCCAACGTGGTTCCCAATGCACAAGATTCTGGTGGAATCTCGCGCCTCTGTGCGGACCTGACACTGGCTGGGCAAAAATTAAACTACGGACCATCCATTTCTCTTGAGCAAGGTCTGCGGTTGTCATTGCAGAGGGACGTTCGCTACAAGGACACGAAAGCCGGGAAATGATCCATGCCTTCCGGCGGCAGATATGAAACCAGGGCCCCCTCTACCCCGCGAGTTTTACGATCGTTCCACGCTGCTGGTAGCTCGTGAACTGCTTGGGGCACGGCTGAACCGTGTTTTGGAGGGGAGGCGCCTGGCGGGTATCATCACTGAGACCGAAGCCTACATCGGTGAAGAAGACATGGGTTGCCATGCCAGAGCAGGAAAGACGAAGCGCACCGCTGTCATGTACGGCCCGCCGGGGCATGCCTACGTTTATTTCACCTATGGAATGCACTGGATGTTGAATGCTGTTACCGAGAAGCAGGGTTTCCCCGCGGCGGTGCTGATCCGGGCGATAGAGCCGGTTGAAGGCGTGGACATGATCACCGACCGCCGTCAAGGGCGCGACACGGCTGGGCCCGCCAAACTGACCCGGGCACTTGGTATAAACGGAGCGTTGAATGGGGTGGATCTATGCAATTCCGGAACAGGTTTGTGGATTGCAGCGGGTTCGCCCGTAGCCGATGATGATATAATCTCTGGCCCAAGAGTGGGGCTGGAGAATGTCCCGGAGCCGTGGAAATCCAAACAATGGCGTTTTCGGGCGTCACCTCCTGCTTTCCTTCCGTAAAAGGAGAATTGCAGAAGATGATAAAATTGGATTTGGATTTCCTGGTTTCCCTCATTTACCTGTAGGTCCCTGTAACGAGATGGATTTATGTTCAAACGCAATAACCAAACCACCCCGTCGCCCACCGTGCAAACCGTAGAACGCATCACTTCGGTCCTTGGTGTGGGCCTTATCTGGCAGGGTAGCATGGCCGGCTCTGGAGGGGTACGAGTCGAAGGCACTTTTGAAGGCCAGATCGCCCTGAAAGGTCTGCTGGTCATCGGTGAAACCGGTAAAGTAACCTGCGAAAATATCCGCGCGGCAAATGTCATCGTCGCAGGAGCTGTCAAAGGCAATATCACAGCCCAAAAGGTTGAAATCCGTTCCAGCGGTCGAGTTTGGGGGGATATTATCACGACCGCTTTTGCCACCGAAGAAGGGGCCTTCCTGCGCGGCCAGATCCGCATGGAGGATGCCGTGGATCTCGATCTGGATGACCCATCCGGGATGCCT